>Ga0129336_10002710_pt1 | contig 10898 bp, 4 predicted proteins | sample CPB6_02_DNA_FD_96878 | JGI IMG/M metagenome (GOLD analysis project Ga0129336, IMG submission 96878) | Freshwater to marine salinity gradient microbial communities from Chesapeake Bay, USA - CPBay_Sum_0.6_0.2_DNA | ecosystem: Environmental > Aquatic > Marine > Coastal | place: USA: Chesapeake Bay...
AATGCTTCAATTTGTTGTTGACCAATAATGATATTTAAATCGTCTATTTTATTCTTAAAATAATAAGGTACATCACATCCTAAAATGTCTATAATATTTTTATCTTCTAGTTTTTTAATAAGTACAATTAATTTTATTATGTTTAATTTTAGATAAGAACGAGAACTTTCATTATATTGAAAGGATTTACAGACTATGTATCTATCAAGAGATGTAATATTATTTGTATTTGGTTTTGCAATATAAACTTTATCATAAAATGATGTAAGTAAATAAAGACAGTCTATAACTGGTTTATGTAAAGTATCTTTTAATTTAATAATAGCATTACCTTCGTATTTTTGATTTCTTAATATAGTGATAATAATTTTTACTAATGAAATAAAGTACTCCTTTTCGTTTAAAGCATTTGTATCATAAAATATATATTCAAAACTATTTTCAGGTAAATCATTGTCTATATTAATGCAATCTAATTGTATAATATCATCTTTTAAACCTTCTCTAAACATCTCAAAACACTCTACTGAATCATTACAATTAGGCGACACATGTAAAGATTTAATTGGACTACTTTTAAAATTATCAAAAAAATTCAAGTTATTAAAAATCTCAAATAAATCATAAAATAAATTAGTATTTGGTTTGAGTTTACTGACTGAAAATTTTGAACCAGGGACTTTTGAAAAAATAAATTCATAAGGATTTATAATTCTAATTGCATCATCAAATGTATTATCAGATAAATCAACGTCAAATGTAAACATTTCAATAATCTGTTTTTTTATTTCTAAATAATAATTTAAAAAAGAATGTGATAAATATGGTTTACATTTATCTAAAGAAACAACTGGATTCACATTTACTACATTTATATTTTTTGGTAATATATAATAACTCATTGGTCTTATTATATATAATAATTTTTATTTAAGTTTGTTACGTAATTTATAGTTATATTAATCTTCATCACTTTCTTCAATAATTAAAGGTTTAGTTATCTTGGGCTTTATTACTTCAGTCGCTTTAGTTTTCTTAGATTTCTTTTTATCTTTTTCAATTGCCTCTTCAATCGCCTTTGCAGGTTCATCTACTGCTTCAGTTGCAGGAACTAGCTCAAGCTTTTTACCTAGTTTTCTTATTTTGGGTCTAATTTTTTTTTCTTCTTCTTTTGCAACTACCACAGCCTTTTGGGTTTCTTCTCTTTCTCTTACTACAATAGCTTCTTCATATTCTCCTAATTCAAGTTGCAATTTATCAATATTAACTTCTCTTACTTTTTTGTATACAAAATATCTATTTAAGAATGAAATTTTCTTTTCAGCTGTTGTCATGTTAGGAGCTTGACCATACATATCAGCTTTAAATTTATTTCGCTTAATTTCATCCAACATATTAATAAACAATTCACTAAATAAAGCTGAGCCAGATGGTAAACCCATTTCATTTGCTTCATCTTTACTAATAAGCTTGAATCCATAAGCATCCATAAGTCTATCAAAATAATCATAATTTACAAGATATTCGGAAATATATTGATTGATAGACTCTTGATAAACATTAATTTTATAACCAATAGAACTTGAGTCATCATCAAAACTGTCAGCTCCATAATCTTTAATTATTTCCCATATTTTTTTACCATCTTCATTAAGTTGAATACCATTACCAGTCTTGATTTTTCTAAGTTCATTAAATATTGACTTACCGTCATAAGATGTTCCAATAAAGTATCCGTTTAGTTTAGTACATTCCGTAACATTTTTAAGAAAACCTAATAGAGTATCAGGGTTTTCGAAGAAATAGTGAATCGCAAATTGACATGATGATACATTGAAACCACCATCTCCTTTACCATATTGTCTTGCAACACCTTTACCAATTTGCTCAGCATCTTTTGAACCATTACCAAATATTGCAGCAGTAATTTGTTTAGCTTTATCATTTAACATAGCACTTCCATCTTTAATATTAAACGCACTATTACCGTGTGCGAATAAAGCATAAGGAACAAATTTATTTATTTTTCGCGATTTTAAATATCTTGAACATGCTCCATCCAGACGATTTTCCAAGTTATCTTTAGAATAATCAATACCGAATACAAATGATAATCTAGAAGCAATCCATTTTGAAAGATCGCCTGCTTTGCCACATGCAAAATCAATAAGCGTGTCACCGTGTTTAGCAGCACCACTTATTAATAATTTTTTAACATATAAATTGTGAAAATTTTTAAGTCCTTCGGTTTTCATCTTACCAGCTGGTGTATTATAATAAACATCTTCACTGACCGTCAATTCAGGAATTCCCATTCCTGTTATAAGCATATCTTCGGTGATTCTACCAGTTGGATGAATTGATTTCCAGTTTTCATTACAAACTTTATATGCGTTTCCGTATTCCCTTTCTCCTCTTAAAAGCTTAGCTGTTTTATCATATCTTACACGCAAAGGTTTCCATTTCCAACCTTCTTTACCATCAATATCATAAGCAAATTCTACAATACTGTTGTCAGTAATAACCTCATTATTACTTGTAAACATTTGCATTGCATCAGTATCATCAGACTGTAACATTATTTTACATAATCCAGCATTAGCATCATAAGGTTCGGTTGGATAAAATCTCTTAGGAACATAATCAGTGCTTTGTTTATCCTCAAATCTAGGTTTATATTCTGGAAGATTATCATCAATTATATCTTGGCATGGATTAATAAAGCCATCATTCTTTTCACTAAAACCACATCTTAATTCAAGTGTTTTATATTGATTATATTGAACGTAATTTGAAGTTGATAAACCATCTTCAAATATAGAACCAATTACGTCTTCACCATTTGCTGTTTTTACAGTTGTAACTAAGAAATCAATTGTATTATAATGTGGTGGCTTCCATTTGAATGAATATTCCCAAGTAACTTTTGTTTTTGGTCCTGCCTTACCAACTACGTTAGAACCAACACCATAAAATTCGTGTGTAAAGATTAAACCGTCTATTTCATACTCAAATAAACCTTGTTTTTCTCTTTCTAAAATTAATTTGCATCCTTCAAATATATTTTGTTTAGATGACATTGGATAGAATTTTTTCACTTCAAATCTAATTGGCGACATTACTGATTTACTGTAGTTAGCAAGTTTTTCTTTTAAAGTCTTCTTCTCTTGTGATGATGTATCTAATATAGATATTGGATTTAATATAGTTTTTAACTTTTCTAATAAATAATACCTACATTTATAAACATCTTCTTCTTCTTGCGTTAATACAAATGTATAACCTCTTGTATCTTTATTCTTATAATAATAAATATCAAATGCTGCATATAAATTAATAAAGTCTCCATTTTTATCATATTTTACTAATTCACCATCAAATAATGTATTAAAACAATCTTCGCTTAATGTTTTTGCACCAGTAAATTTGACATCCATATTTGAGCTAATCAAATAAATTTTACCAGTCTTAGAAATATACATAAGATGTCGTTCACCGTCAGCCTTTTCAGTAACAACAAAATCTTTTCTAATATTAGCTACCATTGAATTTTCATCTAATGGAGCAATATTTGTTAGTTGTAATGTAATAGGACTTGGACCAATAAAATTATATGTTGTAATTCTTCTGGATGGTTCATACTCGTCTCCCCAAATCATTTTCATGTAGTCTCTTAAAACTTCTTCCTGTTCAGGATATGAAATAGGATACATAGTTCCCTGAAGGCCACTTAAAATATATTTAATAACCTTTCTTACAGAATTTGCAACATCTTCTGCTCTATGGAACTCTCTTGCTGGACCTATCATACGTCCATCTACTTCAATTTCGATTTCATATGTCTCTTTATTATTAAATACGTTTGATTCTTCTAATGTATAAACAGGCACTATATGGTTAAATCCGCGCTTATCTTTTGCCATATTTCCTGATTTTGTAATACTAATATCAACTAATACTGGATATTCTGGATGTCTAAATGTAACACGATTTAAATAACGAAATTCTTTTTTAGATTTTCTCCAATTATCAATAACATAATTTTCTATATTTTTTGTAGCAAGTTCTTCAAGCGAATAAGTAACTCTAAAATTAAAATCATCAAAATTTACTGGACGAACAATATCTTTTTCAGGTGTAATAAATGGTCGTTTATGAATAAATTTAATACTATGTGGCAGTTCTTTATATACAGTTTTAATGTCATTACTTTTACATATTTTTTCAATAGCCGATAAACCATTAATTTCAGTTCTTACATCAGACATTTTAAAACGACCTGTCTTACTATCTAAAAATTCACACTTTACACGAAGAGATGATATTCCAGTAGGATTAAATGCTGTGAAACCAAACGATTTTAATACTTTTACAACATTGTCATAATCATTTTTTGTCAATTGTTTAATACCTTTTGTTCCAAATCTTACTTCAACCTCATGTTCTATATTTGGATTTACCTTCGCGCTATAAATATTTTTAAAATATGTTTCAATCAATTTATCAAATTGATGTGATGGTGGAGATTTTTTATCTTCTGGAATGGGTTGAAGCTCTACTTGTTCAAATAATTCTTCTGGTGCATTAAGTGCAGTACCCTCTTTTTCTATCAATGACTCATCACCATCTACCATCAAGTCAACTATAATTATTTCACAATTATCACCACATGAATCTAGACCAATTTGTATATAATTAATATTATTTAAACCATTGATTCTCCAAGTTTTTTCATGTTCAGCTAAAGCTTCCTTCTTTTTCATGAATTTCAATTCGTTTTCCCTTAAAAATTCTAATTTTTGTTCTAAATTCATATTTTCTAAATCTGTAATCGAACCCTTTGTAGGTTTTTTAACAGAATAATATTTCTTTACACGTTTGTATAGTTCATCATCTTCACCACCCCATCCCCAAAAATTATTTGGGTAACCATTAATTTTATTAAACATATCTCTATTAAAAACAACAATACCACCAAAATAATCAGGATTTTTACCATATCTATCCCATACTGCAGCAATATGAACTGGACTATGTACTGGTGGATTTATATAATATTCTTTAAGTTCTTCAGATGGTAATAAATCTACGTCATGAAATATAAACACATTGCATCCTTGGTCTTGAGCAGCAAGAAACCCAATATTTAACAAAGCACCTCTATTAAACTTACGTTTATCATCAGTTTGTTGGATCACAAAAATCATGTAATTGTAATCTTTTAGATAATTACTAAAATATTTAACTAATCTATCCAATTGTTTAGTTCTTGTTTTATTAACTTTATCTGATTCTCGAAATGGGATAATAATTGCAATTTTATTTCCATTATCTTTATCAGACTTAGCAGATTCAGGGGTTTTTTCAAACATTTCCAGTCTATTAATTTTACCAGTTTTATCATAAGCCCTTTTTACTCTAGCCAAAGCTTGATTTCTCCTATCTTCATTTCTCATATCTTCGATATCCATTTTACCAATAGGATCTAAAAGGTCATAAATATGTTTATATTCATCCTTCATTGGAGGATAATCAGGAGTTTTTGGAGATTCTGATATTGGTATCTCACTTTTAGTGACTCCTTCTAAATTCGGATTATTTGGATTAATGGAACTCATCGTTATATATATATTTAGACATATTTTTAAATTATTGTTCAATTTTTTAATAATTTAAAAATATTGGATAATTGATTCATACAATTCATTTTTTGTTTTATTTTTACCATTTTCTTTATTTATAACTTCAATTGCTAATTTATTTGCAATATTCAATAAATCAGATACTTTATAAGATGACAGACCTTTAATTGGTTTATCAAGAGAATCAACCTTGTACAAATTACTACGTACTTCATTTAATAATTCTTCAGTAGCAATTTCATATCCATATTGTTTGTTATATTTTAATTGACTATTATCTATCTCCCTAATAATATAAGTAATACCCGAATCGTTTGTTAATAGCTCAAAATAAGTCTTCTTGCTAATAAATATAATATTTATATTATCAATTGCAAACAGTGTCATGAAAGTTTTAATAGAAATATTATTATCGTTAGCCAAATTGCTTTCAAGATTGGATATAGTATCAAATTTATATGTTTTTATAGTTGGTTTGTTCTCTCTAATTTTTGAAACTAAATCTATTTTAAGCTGTTTTGTTGTTACAATGTTTCGATTTTTCAACATTTCATATTGGATATCTCCATTTTTTATAATATAATAGCACCAAAAAAGAGAGTCTTGTTCTCTTGGAATAAATAATGATGGCGTTTTGGTAACTGTTTTTTTTTCATTTTTATGCTCTTTTTTAGTCTTACTTTTACTTTCAGATAAATCAGAAAATTTATATTTTAAATAAGATTGCATATTTGTGTCATTTAAAATATATGGTTCAAAATTATGTAATAGTTCAGTCATTGGTTATATTATTTTAAGCAATATCTTTAATATCTTTTGTAAAATATGTATTCCTATAATCAGCCTTTTGTTGTTCTGCTATATTTAAATTTGATTCTTGTGCATTAACATATTTAATATAAACAGCCAATTCATCAAGAACTTCTTTTTTTAGTTCAGAGAGATTAATATGAATCCCATACTTATTTTCATTTAACATAACTTCTTTATGCTTGTAAAAAATTCTTAAAACTTCTACTTGATTAAATTTATTCATATTTTCAATAGATTCTCTCAAATAATTTAATTCACTAACTGAATAATTGTTAATTTCATTAGTAGATAAAATAGCTTCCATTTTATAAACTATTATAGAGATGTTTTTATATAATAATCAAAAAAAATAAATTATTATATAAATTTTTAGATATATGATTAATCTTCTATAACTAAGCGAGGTTTCGCAGGTTGTTTTGGTTTAGGAACATATTCTTTTTCTTTTACTAATTCACCAATAATAGATACAGCCTTATCATTAAGTTCAAAACGTTGTCCAATAACTCTAACTGTAATAATGTCTCCGACTTGGACTTCATTGAATTGTTGTGACGTGAAATGATGGTCTTTTGCAACAAATACAATAAATGGCGAAGGAACATCAGTTGCACTTTCAGCACGAATACCCGCCTTAACATTATTTTTAACAGCACATGATATCAACATACCTTCAACCGGGAAGCAAATGTCGCACTCAAATACTAGTTCAAAAACAATATTAGAACCACGCTCAATTATTCCACTTGAATATCTAATAATTTTTGATGAATTAGGTTTTACAAATCCTTCTACAACACATTTTCCCTCGAATGTATTCTGAATATATTCTTCCATTACTTCATCAAGATTTTTTCCGATGCAAGTAATTGGCAAGACGACTTTTCTAGTTAAAAGACATCTTGAATATACAGTTTGTGCCTTATTATCTTTGCGTCTTTTAATAACAGGTGTAGCTTTAGCAACGGCTTCCATTATATTCTATATACATATTATCTTTTAATTATATTTTTATTCAATTTTATTTAATAAAAATAAATAATATTTAAGAATGACTTAAGCAAACACTTTATATAATCCATGATAAATAGCCATTTCTGGTGTGAAGAACCATTTTTTATCATCATGTTTTACCTCGTTAAAATAACGAAGAATAAATTCTTCGAGCACACATAATTCATCATTTCCGACTGCCTCATAAACTATATTACCATCTTCGTCTTTTACCGCTTTGGTACTTTCAATAGTATATTTATTTTCACCAACAATTTCATTTAATATTGCCAAATTATTAGATTTTCCTGCATTTTTACAGATAGCACCTGTATCACGAGTTGAATTCATATTTTTGGTTTTAAATGCTAAACCTGCATTGCCTTTTAAATAACCCATGAATCCTACTAGTTTATTATATTCATCTTTATTAAAAGCTAAAAATTTTTTTGTTTCAGGTGATGTTGCAATCTCTCGTTGGTCTTCTGAACCAGCCTCAACCCATTTATTATCTTCCAAAATCATAATCATTCTCTTGTTTAATTTATAAGTTATAAAAACTGTTAATTTCTTGGTTGTTATTGTATTGTTTTCAAAATATTCCTTTGCATATTTCTCAAACGAATCTTGCTCTATACTATCAAGTGAATATAAGTAATTCATAACATTAATTTTTTCTTCAAATAATAGAAGTTCTAATAAATGTGCTACTAAGAATGAAATCAAATGCTTTCTTGAATCAGGATATTCTTTAGACATTTTTCTGATAACAATACCACAATGTTTATACCAATTTTCATCACCTCTTGGAACTTTTGTTTGTTTTGAAAATTCTTTTGCAATGTCAAAATTAACTTTCATTTCATCAACAATGCGTTTTCCTTCGGGAAATAGAAGTTCGTCTTCTTCAACTATAACTTTACTCAAATTTCTTTTATCAATAACTGGTTTTACAATATCCTGTTTTAATTCAAAATTAACCATACTGTGTTTATAATCAATAGGAACTGATCTATCAAATATCGAAATATTTTTATCTTTAAGTTCTACTGGTTGAAATAAATAATAATCACCAATATTTATTAATTTTCCATTTCTTCCATATCTATCAACAATAAATTCATTTTCGTCTTCAATTAATTGTGTTAGTGCTGAATAAATCTGTACATATGGATATTCCTTTGGTGTTCTAATTGATTTTAAAAGCGTGTCTTTCTTATAGAAGAAAGCTTCCTTAAAAAGCATTCTAATTCTTTGTAAAATCTTTTCTGAATTCATAACAATAAAATGTTCATCATAAGTGTCTTCATTTAATTTAGATTCATCTATATCTGCATCTGGACGACAATCATAGTTACATGTTGCCATATAGTCACATGCAGGGGAAAATGGAGCATCACCTATTTTAAAATCTTCTAATACTTTTCCTGTAGATAATTGTTGTTTAATTGGTTCCTTTAAACTTGTAGCCATTATTTCCTGTGTAAAATTTGTTTGATCATGATTGACAATGCAATCTACAGCAGTTTCTTTTAATACTCTAGTAACCTTGCCTATTTGAATAGCTTTATATTCAGCAACACGATAGACATATAAATCAGATGCTTCTTCAATATTCTTATCAAGAATTGTTCCATGCATATAAATTTCAACATTTCTCTCTTCGAATGGCAAATCTTTATGAGAAAAATTACGAACAGCACGACCAATAATTTGTTCAATACGATTCATATTATACCATGGTTCAAGAATATGAACTTGTCTTATAAATTTAAGGTCGATACCTTCTGAACCTGCTTTTGATATGAGAACAATTTTTACTTTGTTTCCATCTTTATTATCTTCACCAGTTAATCCTTTTACTTCAAAATCATTATTAGGTGATAATTTTAAATCACCCGTAATCATTGCATAACGTGCTGGCATAAAATTCTTCTTATCTGTTGGAGGTTTCATAGTTCTTACATCTACAACTTCTGATGGTCTATTTTTGAATAATGGTTTTATTCCTTGTTGACCATATCTTGTAAAACCCATTTCTTCTAACGCAAGAGCCATTGGTATCAAACCACTGTCAATATATTGCGAATAAATTAATATGACGCCTTTTGAAACTACATCTGTGTCAGTATTATAAATTTTATCAATTATACATTTAATTTTAGAACTATAGTTACCAATCTCATCTCGAGAGAAAATTCTACCGTAATTTTTAAGTGTTGAAGTTTTATATTCAAAATCTCCCTTAATTGGCGGTGATTTGCTGTCTAAAAATGTCATCATTCTCTCCAAACCAATTTTACCAGTTAATTGATGGGGGTCAATTGTAAACAATCCACGACGTTCAGAAGATGATTCAGGTGTGGATGTATTTTCGCCACCAGAAGTAGCCTGACCTTGATGACTACGAGCCATTAAATTAATACTTGGCGTTTTATTGGTTGCAGTCTTATTTGTTGTTTCAGTAGTTGGCACCTGAGTTAACGCAAATATTGATTTATCTTTATCTGACGATGATGGTTTTGTATCTTCTGAACTGGTTGTTTCAATTATAAGCGGTCTATTTACTTTCTTTAATTTTTTTCTCAAGTCATCTCTTTCATCTTTTGTTGTTTCATCATCTGAGTCTGGAGTTAAACTAGCACTTTTGCTTTTGCTTTTGCTACTAGTTTTTTTATTAAGTTGTGGAGAAATAGAATCATTATCATTATCAGAGCTTGATAATTCAATAATCAACCCTTTGTTCTTAGCAAAACTAGTTTTCTTACTTGGTTTTTCCTCTGGAACTTCATTAATGTCCGCTTGTTCTGGCACTTCTTCGTCATCTTCACCTGAACTTTTTCTCTCCGATGAGCTACTTTCAACAATTAACAAAGGTTTTTGTTTTCCTTTAATAGGTTCAGGTGTTTCCTCTTCTTCCTCTTCATCTTCTTCAGTTTCCTTTGAACTAGTTTCGTCGAAACTTGGAGAGAATTCTTCTGACAATTTTTCTGCAGGAATTTTATCTAAAATATCTTTTAATCCAGGAACCGGATATGAAATAATTAATGATTCTAATGGTGTTTGTAATAAAGTATATCCAAATTTTTCCATATTTTCAAAACTTGGCATCTCTCTAGTTACTCCATATTTAGTTGTAATTGTAAATTTTTTATTTCTAAGGTTATGAATTATATATTTATAACAGCAATATTGACATTTACCACAATTACTGCATTCACCAATTTTAGTTAAGTATAAGCTTAAAATTCTTTTTTTGTCTTCATGCTTTATTTTTTTAAGATTCATTTGAAAAGAAGGATATTTTATATCAGGAAAAGTGTCTTTTGGAGCAAATTGATTTGGATAGATTCTATAAGGAAATGTATATGGATTTTCACCTCTTACAAAAGAAATATACCCAGTTGCCTTTCTAATTAAAATTTCTTCTCCATTTTTCTTAAAATTACC
>Ga0129336_10002712_pt1 | contig 10895 bp, 9 predicted proteins | sample CPB6_02_DNA_FD_96878 | JGI IMG/M metagenome (GOLD analysis project Ga0129336, IMG submission 96878) | Freshwater to marine salinity gradient microbial communities from Chesapeake Bay, USA - CPBay_Sum_0.6_0.2_DNA | ecosystem: Environmental > Aquatic > Marine > Coastal | place: USA: Chesapeake Bay...
GTTCTTGGTATTGCAGTCTCCGATAAAAACAGAACGAATAGCGCTCGAGTTGAGCATCGCCATGAGATTGAAAAGGAAATGAATAACCTTTTTGCGGAAAAGTCAGCTGGTGAATGGATTGAGATTTTGAAGGAAGAGAATATTCCGGTAGGTCTCATCAATGATATTTCAGAGGCATTCTTATTAGCTGAGTCGCTCGGCCTCAAACCGATAGTGGAGATTGGGGATTCAAAAACTGTCGCCAATCCGATTACGTTATCCAAATCAGGAATTGATTACCGGCTTGCGCCACCTACACTAAATACAGAGTGAGGAGAAAACCAGCCTATGACGCTGGGTTTTCGAGCGGGGTGCGTTGGCGCGAAAGTATTGCCCATGAAACTGAGATAACGATTCCGATAGTGCATATGAGGGTCGCGGGAGGAATGCTCTCGCCCAATAAAATAACAGACCATCCCAAAGTCAAAAATACTTGTAACTGTTGAACTTGTGCGCCACGCGCTGTGCCAGCATCTTTGAGTCCTCGATACCAAGGAATGAAAGCTAGATACATGGAGGAAATTCCCAAGACCAACATCCCGATATTCGCATGAGAAGTAATAACCTGATCTCGTTCATTGCTCATCCAGAGCCAGATTGACGCCGGCAAAGTAATGGGGAGCGCAAGAATCACAACCCAGGAAATCACTTTCCATCCTGGATATATGCGAGTTAGTTCTGCACCTTGAACATAACAGAAGGATGAGGCGAGAACGGCACCAATTGCCAAAAAATCAGCGACGATATCTTCGGTATTAAATGAACTTCGCGTCGTGGTGAATATAAGCAGTATTGTCGTGCCTAATAAAGAAGCTATCCAAAATTGTCCAGAAACATTTTCGTGGCCTCGGAGAACTGCAAATATCGCAGTAACCATTGGCATGATTGACGCTACGACTGCGACTGGAGCAGTATCTGTCCTCATCAGCGCAAGTGCAATCAGAACCGGCCAACCAAATACTGCACCAAGAAGCGTGTAGAAGAACTCTTTGTGGTGGGATGGCGGAATCAATTTCTCTCGAGCAATAACGAGGAAACAAATGGCAGGAACTGCTGCAATAACTGCACGTCCAGTTGCCGTGAAGAGAGGGGAGTAGCTCTCCAGTGACCATCGTGTCATCGGAAGGGATAGTGAAAAGAGAATTACTGCAAAGAAAGCAAAGCCAATCCCCTGAATCTGAGTCTTATTCACCTGAGTCACGAATCCTGCAAACGACGAAATTACTCATTTTGCGCATAGAACCCAAGGGTATCGCCTGTTCAATACAGCAGTGTCTAATAAATGGTGCATAAGTAGATAATTCTGCAATAGCATTATTGACGTGCGTGTCATAGTTATTGGTGCTGGGGTAATCGGGAGCTCTATTGCCCTCCAGCTTTCACGATCTGGCCACGATGTTCATGTTGTTGATAGAAATTCTGGCGCAGGGCTTGGCTCGACAAGCGCATCAAGTGCTGTGGTTCGATTTAACTACTCGACATTGGACGCTGTTTTGCTTTCATGGGAATCATATTTTTTCTGGAAAGAGTGGAAGTCTCTCATTGATGGAACCGATGGGTATGGAAAGAATCCTCACACAAACTCACGAGAGCACTATGCCGAGATAGTTGATCGAGGATATGTCATGCTCGACGTTCCTATTCTTTCCAATGCGAGAACACAAGAGCTATTTAAGCAAGCGGGCATTCCATTTGAAATCTGGAATTCAGAAGAATTGAAAGTACGAATGCCTGGAATAGATGCAGGGCGCTATTGGCCAAATAAGCCTGTGAAGTCAGATGAGTTTTGGAATGATGCTACCGAAGAGCTCGGTGGGATTTTTTCGAGCTCAGGAGGGTATATCAGCGACCCACTTCTTGCCGCTGAGAATCTTGCCTATGCAGCGCGACGAGAGGGCGCAACATTTCATTATCGCAAGGCGGTCACTGAGATTAAGAAGGATGCTTCTAGTGGTCGTGTGAGCGCTGTTCTGCTTAGAGATTTTGATACAACCACGAAGACTTTATCTGGTGAACCAGAGAAACTGTCGGGTGATGTGATTGTTAACGTTGCGGGGCCTTGGTCAACATTGATCAATCGAATGGCTGGCGCAGGAAGTGATTTCACTGTGACGCTTCGACCTATGCGCCAAGAAGTCCATCAGATCTCCACTCCAAAGGACATATTGCCTGGACCGATTATGGGAGATCTTGATTTGGGAACGTATATGCGCTCAGGACCAGGCGGAATCACCCTCGTTGGCGGTACCGAACCAGAGTGTGATCCGATGCATTGGGTCGAACCGGAGAAAATCGATGAAGTGAACATGACCCGAACGGTGGAAGTATTTGAATCACAGGCGTACCGATTAGCTCGCAGATTTCCCGCGGCACAAATTCCTTCAACGCCTACAGGTGTTGTTGGCGTCTACGATGTTTCCTCTGATTGGACTCCGATTTATGACAAGACCGATGTTCCTGGATTTTATGTCGCCATCGGTACGAGTGGAAATCAATTTAAGAATGCACCTGGGGTCGGGTTCATTATGGCGCATCTCATCAACGAAGTAGAGGCCGGTGCAGATCACGATCAGGAACCGGTTCAATACAAGTGCAAGAAAGCTGAAGGTTCGATAAGTCTAGGAACTTTCTCCCGCAAAAGAGAACGTAACGCTGATTCCAGCGGTACAGTGATGGGTTAAATCTCTTCGTACGCCGTTGTAATTGATTCTAAGAATTCAATATCTGGATCAATACCGATTCCAGGAGAATTAGGCACTTTGAGATAACCATTCTCCATTACAAAAGGTTCAGTGATATCTTGTTTAAAGTATCGAGCCGATGCAGATGTATCTCCAGGAAGAGTGAAACCAGGAAGCGCCGCTAATGCGAGATTTGCCGCGCGACCGATTCCGGTTTCCAACATTCCACCACACCAGACTGGAATCTTCTCCTGCACACAAAGATTATGAATTCTGACTGATTCAAAATATCCGCCAACTCTCCCTGGTTTGATATTAATGACAGTCGTTGCCTTCAGTGCAAGTGCATCTTGGGCAGATTGGAGAGAGATAATTGATTCATCAAGACATATAGGAGTCTTGACTTGTGTTGCAAGAATCGCGTGGCCAAGAATGTCGTGTTCATCAAGGGGTTGCTCAATCAACAAGAGATTAAATGAATCAAGATTGGCAAGATGCGCTCCATCGCTGCGGGAATAGGCTTGATTTGCATCTACCTGGAGCGGAATAGTGGGATGCATCGATCGAATCTTCGCCACCGGCTCGATATCCCACCCTGGCTCAATCTTTAATTTAATTCTTCTATAACCTGCTTCAACATAAGAACCGACTTCTTCGACCAAGTCTTCAATACTTCGTGCGATGCCGACAGAGACGCCGCATTCAACCTTATCTTTAGTTGCACCAAGAAAAGTAGCAAGTGAGGTGCTTTGCTCACGTAATTGTGCATCCAAGATCGCAGTTTCTAGCGCTGCCTTTGCCATCTGTCCCCCGAGGAGTGGTTTGAGTATTTCTGCAACCTCCTCAGCAAGAAAGTCTCCATGGCTGAGAAGTTTTGGTAGGAGAAATTTCTTGATGAGATCTCGACAGCCATCTGTATATTCAGGGGAGTAGAGCGGTTCTGACATAGCAACGCACTCTGCCCAGCCACGGACGCCATTCTCATTAATAATTGAGATCAGCAGCACTTCGCGAAATGTTTGGGTACCAAACGATGTCCGGAATGGCCGCACAAGCGGGAGTTGGATTGTGCGAAGTTCAGTCTTAACGATTCTCATACGCGAAGAAGATATTCGTTTTTGGTGGAAAATCCAACGATAGTTCCGCCTTGAGTTAATGCATTCATCAACTGATTACGGACTTTCAAACGCCATTTCATGTTTTCTTCGTGATTAATGCTGCGAATGGCCACGATATCGTCGGGAATTTCAATCGACAGGAGTCCGTCGAGATTCTCACTTGCCAAATCTCGGGGTTTGGGGGAAATGCCGTGAGTCTTCCAACTTACAAGGAGGCGATCGGATTCGTCTCCGGCATTGAGTGCATCGGCCATCGCTCCGTAGAAATTAGGGAGATAACTCTTGATATCAACACCTAACTTGATCAGATTGAAGTTGGCATTGCGACTGACAAGGGGATCAAAAGTCCACGTAATTTCAGGAAAACCGCGTTCTTTGGCCCAATTCCATTGGTCGATCTTGAGCGCATAACCAATACCTTGATCTCGATGCGAATCAAGAACCGCTGTCATATGTGAATGCAAATGAAGTCCATCCGATGTCGCCGGGAATGCAAAAGCCGCACCAACACACTTCCCATCGACATAAGCTCCCGAGAGATAGGAACCGCTATGCACCATGGCCTGAAGGAGATTAGAAGTTATTTCTGTTCCAGAGTCCATCGCCCAGGTCTTATCAAAGATTTCCCGTGCAATAGTTTGATCAGTAAGAGTGGTGAACCTGCGAACATTAATACGTGAATTTATCTGCGATTTCGAAGTCATCTCGTTACCCAAGTCCAGGCACGTGTGGTTTTGGTCCCCCGCTGACATTTCCGTAGCGATGATGCGTGACCGAAACCGATTGTTCTAACAACCACCGTGGCGTTTCGATATCGCCTCGTTGTGCGATAGGTCTATGGTCAACAGATACCCCTCTTCTCAGTAATTCTAGTGTTGGAGGTGTTTCAGCGGATAACCATCGGATTTTGGCGTAATCCCCATCAAGTAACGATAAGTCTTCTGTCATGACAATCTCAGTTTTTGTCACCGATGCAATGTGACGGACAATCTCTTTCTCATCTCTGCTGGTCATATCATCGGTAATGACGAGTATGGGCTTTCGATATCTGCAATAACGGTGGAAATTTTTCTCGACATTTAGCCCAGAGTGATCAATTGCTTGTGAACCGGTTGTAACCCACCATTGGTCTACGCCAAATTTGGCGGCGCGAACATCGCTCACTCGAGTCCAATTGCGCAATGAATTCACATAGTTGAGTCCACCTGCTTTTGCATTGGGGCCGACAGAAGAACGTTTCCAACCACCGAAAGGTTGACGATTAACTATCGCCCCAGTAGTACCGCGATTGACATAGATATTTCCTGCGTCAATCTGTGAAATCCACTCTTCACATTCCGCTTGGTCGAGAGACTGGAGGCCGGCCGTTAAGCCAAAATCCGTTTCGTTCTGCCACGTAAGGGCTGTTGCGAAGTCGGGCGCTTCGATGACTGCAAGCACAGGGCCGAACCATTCATTTCGGTGCGACCACGAGCCCGCTTTCACTCCGATCTTCACGCCGGGACTCCACATAAATCCAGCGCCATCGAGTTGTTTGGGTTTTACCAACCACTCTTCTCCGGCATCAAGTTCGTTCAACGCACGCGAAAGTGAACCTTCAGGTTTTCTGATTATTGGACCAACAGAACTCCCTAAGTTCCAACCCGCTCCGACGCTGAGAGATTCAACTGCATCGCTAAGTTGCCTGAAGAATGCAGGGTCGCGATAGATGGAACTTTCAACAATCGCAACGGAAGCCGCCGAACATTTCTGTACAGCATGACCAAAAGCGGATTGCACGAGATCTTTCACTGCAATATCAATATCTGCGCAAGCAGAGATCAACATGGCATTCTTGCCACTTGTTTCTGCAAGAAGATTGATTTCAGGGCGCCACGAAACGAAAAGTTCTGCGGTATCGAATGATCCCGTGAGAATGACTGCTTTGATTGCAGGATGAGTGACCAAGTATTTTCCATCGCCGTCATCTCGCATCGGAAGAAATTGCAGCACATCTTTTGGAACGCCACCTTCCCAAAGATGGCTAACGAGTTCAAATGATGTTGCAACTGCCTCGGGTGCAGGTTTGAGAATGACTACATTTCCCGCTGCCAGTGCGGCACAGATTCCTCCCACCGGAATCGCATAAGGGAAATTCCATGGCGGGACTACGAGAACAGTGCCCATGGCTTCAGATCCAGAGAAATCACTAGTCGTTTCTGCGTAGTAATTAGCAAAATCAATCGCTTCGGAGATCTCAGGAATTGCTTCTCCCGCTGTCTTCCCTGCATCTCGCATCATGACCGCGATTGTTTCGCTAGCGCGGGCTTGCATTACAATCGCGCTTTTGCGAAGGATTTCTGCTCGCTCTGCCTTTGAAAGTCCACTCCAGCGCGGTTCAGCTTTCTTCGCAATGTCTATTGCTTGATCGACGAGCCTTCGATTACCAACCGCGTAGTGATACCAAGCTCTTCCATTATCAGATGGGTCGATACCTGCTTCACTTTCCCCTTCAAAAAACTCTTTCCCACCAATGATGACGGGAATTTGCCAATCTTTGACCGCGGTAAATTTTCGAAGCGATGACTTCAGCGATTTCTGAAACTCTGGTTCGGTTGGATCCGATTCCGGATGATTAAAGAATTTCTTGCTTGCTGCTCCCGAACTATGCACAACCTCGGTTCGGTGACGCAACGAATCGGTGCCGATGGCATGCCTTTCGTTGACTGCATCGCGGAATCGCTTCTCTTGCTCTCTAAAAACTTCTGGTTTCTTCTCAATCTCAAATGCCGCTCGAAGGTAATTTTCTGGAGCCGTATTCTCATCAAGACGACGGACAAGATATGCAACCGCTGCCGAGAAATCTTCTGGTTTCGTGACAGGCGCATAAAGCAATACCGACTCTCCGCTCTCTACCAGCGCTAGCGCCTCACCATTAGCCATTCCTTCCAACATTTCGATATCCATTTGTTCTCGAACGTTCCGTTTCCGTGCAACGGCAAGTGCCCATGCCAGATGAAAAAGATTGTGTGATGCAAGTCCGATACGCACTGCCGCAGAATTTTCTTTACGGAGCGCAAGATCAAGTAAGCGAAGGTAAGAGGCATCGACATCTGCTTTGGATTTATATGGGGCAGCATCCCATCCATGTATTTCTGCTTCAGCCCGCTCCATCGCCAAGTTCGCGCCTTTGACAATACGGATTTTTATATGTGAGCCAAATTTTCCGTGTCGCTCGTGAGACCAATCGATGAGTTGATTGAGGACGCGATGTGTTTCGGGAAGATATGCCTGCAGCACAATTCCTGCATTAACCAAAGCGAATTCTTCTTCTGCGAGGACCGTCGTAAATGCGGCTACGGTCATATCAAGATCTCGATATTCCTCCATATCAAGATTGACAAAGACATTGTTTGCTTGAGCAACGCGATAGAGCTCTCGTAATTTCTCTGCCGATCTCTTCTTGGAACCTTCTACATCGAGCGTCATCAGTTGTGCGACGATGGCCGATAACTTCACCGAGACATAATCAACCTCAGGACGCTCCATCATCTCGATGATGGATTCATATCGAGACTGGGCCTCACGGTGCCCAAGAACAGCTTCTCCCAATACGTTGACATTGAGAGAAAGACCTTGAGCACTTCTTTGGTTCGAGAATTTTGCAAGGAATTTTTCTCGCGAATCTAGAATCAAGTCACGCGAATTCATTCGAACTTTGAGATGAACAATCTTTACGACCAGATCAGGAAGTAAATGAGACATTACAGAGATGAAACGCAATCCAGTTGAATCTATCAGACCGAATCCACGAACCGATGACTTTCTGGTGGCTCGACGAAGGAGTCGAGTTGCCGCGCGCGTAGAGTTGATACGCATGACTTCGTCAGTAAGAGTGATAGTTGTGCCGATGGCGTCGGCATCATTGAAAAGACGTGCTACGCGACGTCTATTTGAGCGCTCTCGACGCTTACGTTTTTTCTTTGCGCTCGTGATGAGACCTCGCGCATCTACAACAACAGATTCAATGAGTGAGTCAATGGCCGAATCGGTGTGGACGCTCACAAGTGGATTCTAGGATCCCTTAATCCATCAGGAAAACTTCACCGGTCATCGCTCCAGTGATTGCGGCAACATAAGCCTGTGCTACGTCATCGGCTCTTACCTGGTGAAATCCCTCAAAGTAAGGGTGGTAGCTCGTTGCTTCAACGAGGACGCTGGGGCTTACAGTGTTGATTCGAATACCTCGGGGCATTTCGATTGATGCTGCTTTAGTAAATGCTTCGATCGCACCATTGGCAAGGGATGCAACTGTTCCAGTGAGGATTGGTCGCCGTCCAAGTATTCCTGTCATCAATGTAAGTGAGCCGCCATCGTGGAGATAGTTGATTCCTTGTCGGACGAGTTCTACTTGACCCATGACCTTATCGGTCAGGCCACGAAGATAATCGTCATAGGTGAGTTCCGTAATGCTCTTGAATGCAACTTTCCCAATACAGGATGCAACCGCATCAACTCTTCCCACTCTTTGGTACATCAAAGAGATGGATTTGGGATCATTTACATCAACTGAAATCGAAGTTGAGCGTGAAACACCTATTACCTCACCATGCTCTGCAAGTGCCTGTTCGACATATCGCCCAATGAGCCCGGTAGATCCAACAAGGAGAATTTTCATATCAACCGTGGTGCAATCTTGAGGACTGTACTAACTTCTTGATGTAATCAGGAAGCGGCATATCTTTACATTCTTCGTTAGGAATCGGCTCACCGAATTTTGTTTCAATAGGAATTTGACCAGCCCATAGTGGGAGAGATGCATCGTCAGAATCTAAAGCACCTGCAGCACGTTTCTTCGCAGTCATATCTTCCAACGAAAGCTCTACCGCCATCGTTTGAGCGAATTCCTTCGATGTGATTTCCCGACCGGCATCCCACAACCCAGGAATGAGTCGATCTGAGACTGCTTTGAGCGCGGCAATTTTTGCTTCACCTTCAATCGCTTTGGGTACTCCGAAAATCATTACCGATCGATAATTCATCGAAGAATTAAAGGGACTGCGCGCCGAAACCAGACCATCAAGCAAGGTTACTGTCGCACAGATTTGGGCACCGTCTTTAAGGGCCATGAATGCGCGAGATCCAGTGGAACCATGAAGAATTATTCGATCGCCATCTCGTCCATAACCGATAGGTATTACGACAGATTCGCCAGAATCCTTATCGACAAATCCAACATGCGCCACGTAACCCTCATCCAGAATTGCGTAGGCTTCATTTCGATTCTCAACAACTCGATTTGGCTTACGTTTGATTTCTCTTTTTTGTTCGCTGGTCATCACTCGATATTACACGAATTGCGATAGAAGCAGTAAAAGGTTGAACTACTTTTTTATTGTAACTAGAAGAGTTCCTGCTACTGCAAATAAAAGACCAAGAAAACCGATAGGTGCAATAACTTCGCCGAAAATTAGGTAGGCCTGAAGCGCGGTAAGAGGGGGAACAAGATAGTACAGACTTGAGACCGAACTCGCGCTCTCATTTCGAAGTAGAAAGAAAAGTAAAAATATTGATCCAATAGAAAGTGCAAGTACAAACCATGACAGCGCTGCAATGAAACGAACGTTGAAGTCGACATGCCAATCTTCAAAGAGAAGTGCAGAAATAGTGAATGCACATGCTGCAGTCGCAAATTGGATTGCGGTTCCTGGCAGAAAAGGTATGTCTGAGCCCCCCTTCTTCTGAAGTAAATAGCCTGCCGTGGTTCCGATTAAGGCAATCAGGCTTGCGGTCACGCCTGCTGCGGAGAACTGGAAGTCGATTACTCCTTCTATTATTTTGGGATTGAGAAGGATGAAGACTCCTAGAAAGCCGAGGAGTAGACCCAAGATTTTTCGCAAGTTCAGAGGTTCATTGAGTATTCGCACACCGAGAACTGAGACAACAATCGGTTGCATGCTAACAATGACGGATGTGACGCCAGCAGATACACCGTGCGAAATCGAATAAAAAACACCGCCAATATAAATCACTTGAAGAAAGAGCCCCACCTTGATGGATTGAAACACGTGTTCGCGGGATATTCGAAGAGGTTCGCGGAGTAATTTTGCGATGAGAACAAGGATCGCGGTTGCAAGTGCGTATCTCATGGTTAGGAATACGAAAGGCTGCGAGTAAGGAATGATGTATTTGGCGCCAACAAATCCCGTGCTCCACAGCGCAACGAATATCAAAGGCGTGTAACGAATAAGACTCTTCACCCAAGAAGTTTACTTATTTACATCTTTCTCTAAGTAATAAAATCGCCAGTCCACCGGGTGTGGCGCAACTTGGTAGCGTGCTTGGGTCGGGATGACGAAGCCGAAGGTTCAACTACTGGTACCGGATGTAAGTTTGATTATTTATTACGACATCTCTGCGACCCGGCGTTCTTTCCTTCCTGGGTTTACTTTTTCTTATATATCTTTTATGGGGGGGTCAGAATGTTTGAGACGGAAACACGTTCATTTCTCGTCGATACTCTCTTAGTTGTGAGAACTTCATGGATTTCAGCCCTTATCGCACAACCACAGTAATCTTATGAACTATGGAAATCATAACTGAACGATGTAAAGAATGAAATTCAATTCAAAGTACGGATTTCTCAGGAGTGATTGCACTTGTTGGAGTGATTTGTAGCTTCGACCACCTCAATGACCGAGATGATGCAATCCGTGCTGGTTTAGAACGAGTAGATAGTCCTATTGCACTGCGTCGCTGAAGCCTCGAAGCGTTGTAAAGCCTGACTTTGCATGGAGAAAGACGAATAAGTGGATTGAGTTTCCTTGGTATACAGATTCGTCAACTTCAGCGCCGCTGTAAAACGTCATGAGTGCAGCGTAAATTATTCTCATCTTCTGCGCATGAATCACAGATTAAATATTGGCGATGACAGAAATCATTTGCGCAATTAAGAAATTGTTTTGTAGCTGCTCCACAGGTATCGCACTTTCCGATCACTTTTGTTTCATCTGAGAAGTCAATTGTTTTGCGACCATCGAAGGTGTAGAGCGAACCTTCCCAAAGTCCTTTGTCGCCA
>Ga0129336_10002714_pt1 | contig 10893 bp, 8 predicted proteins | sample CPB6_02_DNA_FD_96878 | JGI IMG/M metagenome (GOLD analysis project Ga0129336, IMG submission 96878) | Freshwater to marine salinity gradient microbial communities from Chesapeake Bay, USA - CPBay_Sum_0.6_0.2_DNA | ecosystem: Environmental > Aquatic > Marine > Coastal | place: USA: Chesapeake Bay...
GAATATTGATGGAAACATTTCAAAAACAAACCCTTCTGGAAGAAACGAAGATCCGAATCGTTCAAGGCTTTCTATAATTGGAACACAGCAGGTCAATTTCTTCCAAGATTCAAATGCTAAGGGATTTGTTGTAAGACAACAAAAAGGTCAAACTGCGTATAACTACAATTCTGAGTTTGCATGGCAAGGTAATAGAACACAGGCACCTGCAACAAACTTTATAACAGATGTTAATGGTGTTGGGTTCACTACATTTGCACAAGAAGGACAGACCAATTACTCTGTTCAAAGTTCAAGATTTGGATTCGAAAAACCATCGGGTGTTGATTATTTTGATGTATCAAAGTTAAATACAACTGCTGGGTTTGGTATATTCTCATTACCGTTTGAAACAAACTACAAACCAGAATCATCTAGATTTACTTGGGTTGGTGACAGACAAAAAGCACCAGAGGCAAACTTCTTAGATCTTAATAACACACATACTCAAAAGGGATTTGAAAAGTTTGTTTCACTATATACGACTCGATACAAAACAGATTCGTCGATTTATAATTGGGATGGTAATAGACAACAATCTCCTGAAACAAATTTCTTTGATGGAAATGGTATAAACACAACATCAGGATTCAGTAAGTTTGCACAACTTTACGATAGCAAACTTATTCCAGAATCTTCCAATTACAATTGGGACGGAAATAGACAACAAGCCCCAGAAGTAAATTACTTCGATATTTCGTCTGTAAATACAACATCGGGATTTGGTAAGTTTGCTCAACTATATGATAGTAAATTAATAGGTGAATCATCTAATTTTAACTGGGACGGTGCCAGAAATAATGCACCAGAAGTAAATTACTTTGATGTATCTGGTGTAAACACAACATCTGGATTCAGTAAGTTTGCCAGAATATTTGATAGTAAACTCATAGCAGAATCTTCACAGTATAACTGGGATGGTGTAAGAAATAACGCACCACAAGTAAATTACTTTGATGTAACCTCTGCAAATACAACAAAAGGATTCGAGTCTTTCACACAACAAAATGTGACTAGATATAAGACAGAATCTTCTAGATTTGCTTGGCGTGGAAGTAGACAAAATTCACCAGAGGTAAACTTCTTTGATATTGGTGGTGAAGTAACAACCGGTGGTTTCACCAAACTATCAGAATTGTACCAAACAAAATATATCCCAGAATCTTCACGATTTGATTGGAATGGGTCTAGATTATCTGCACCATCCACCGACTTTTTTGTGAATACAAACTCGAATGGATTTACACCATTTGCTTCAAAACTACAATCTGAGTATTCACCAGAATCTTCTGAATATACGTTTAAGGGAACTTTACCTACTTCTGTTAATTACTTCCAAGATACAAATACAGAAGGGTTTACAAATAGATTCTCTTCAACACAATTCAAAAAAGATACAAGCAGATTCACATTTGTTGGAAATAAACAACAGGCACCAACTGTTGATTTTCTTGGAAACGAAAATTCAACTGGATTTACAAAGTTTCCATCTCCATTAACAACTGAATATAAAACTGATGTTTCAAGATTTGCGTGGTCTGGTAATAGACAACAATCGCCGGAAGTGAACTATTTCACCGATACACCAGCTAAGGGATTCAGTCGATTTGCAGCAGACCGAGGTACGGCACTTCAACCACAGACAAGTAGATTTGGTTGGGACGGAACAAGACAAGACGCACCAGAGGTTGACTTCTTTAAGATTCCAGGAAATAATCCAAATGCAATCGCTGGATTTACAAAGCTTTTTGTTGACAAGACACAATCAAAATTATCGGATGTGTATTCATCTGTATCTTTCTTTGGAACAACAGTTCGTTCTGGTGTAAGAGATGTTCCGTTTACTAGATTCTTTGGATTCTTGCCCGAAGAAAGAACGGGATTCATGGTAAACATGGATAATGCAAATCTGTCACTGTACCCACTACTAGATCCGATACTCAGAGCAGATGCATCACCTGCAACAAGATATGCAACTGAAACTTTTAGATCAAAGAATAAACCACAAAAAACAACGGATAACCCTGGAAAGTTTGCACCAAAAACTCTCGGTGGCTTGCCATGGTTTGATGGTACAATATTTTCAACAGCAACACTTGTAAACCAAGTTCCTAATTTGAAAATTAGAACGGGTGCAAATTATGACGGTAGTTCATATGTTAGTAAGTATGAAACAATCGTTAGAGATTCTCCGAATAGATTGGGACTATTGGCTAAATGGTCAACTACAAGAAGATCACCATCTCCACTGGATGAACAGTATAACAAGTATAGCTTACAGAATGAATCTGTAAACAGAGAAGCTGCATTCTTCAATCAACCGTATGTTGTACGAGGAATTCAACGTCATGGTGAAGTTGAAAATCAACGTTGGGGATTTGGTGTAACATTTGATGACGGTATAATACGAGGCGGTGCTGTAACACAGGCAGAGAGAATATTACAAGATGTTGTTCGTCTCGGTAAATGGACTGCTAGTGTGAAGGGTGCCCTATTTAATATCAAACAACTTGGATTACAGGCAATGAATCCGGTTGTTGACATAAATCCATTGAAATCTGAAAGTAGTGTATTTGGTGTATCTTCTACATTGATATATAATCCAGTAACTATGTTAGCTAATGTTGCAAGTGCACGTGCAGGAATACACCTAGCAAGACACGGACTGTTCCCATTTGATTCAAATTATCTGAACAAGTATGAGCAGTCAACTCTTGATAGAGAGAGTAGAAACAAATTCATTAGCCCTGATTACACTGCATTCAAGAACTTACCAACACCAAACGTAATAAATAGACAAACAAATTACAACCGTTTAATTGGATTGATGAAAGAACTTCTTCCGAATTCATTCCAACCTGTTTTGGAACCAGCAACAACTGGTGACTTTACAACTGATGCGATTGTTCGTGCAGGTATTGAGGTTGCTAAAAAACTAACAGGTCAAAGCGGTATAACAAGAATATCCAGTAACTTTGGTGGTGCACAATCTTTCTTAGGAATAGGTGGGACACAAATCAATAGAGCAAGACACCCGTATCTTACTCACTATACAACAACACCATTGTTGATGATTACTGGTGAACAAAAAGAACCACAATATCCTTCAACAGCAAAAAGAAATACATTCTATGCTGCATCTGTGATGTACAAGGACTCATTCAATCTAATCAATTTATTGAAGACTCTTGTATATAATCTACCAGATGGTGCATTTGAATTAAATGACGAACAAACAAAAAACAAGTCAAACGTAAAAAACATACAGACGAGCACACTGAATAGAATTTTTGCACAGAGTCCTTTTGAAAATCTATACGAAAGTTTTGATAATAGATTGGGACCTGTTGATGAGTTTGCAGTAAAAGGAAACTTCAGCAAGGCAAATGGTCCAAATCCTATACATGCAAATAGTGGAAATCCTATACTTCAATATAGAACTCTTACATATGATAAGTTGTCACCTTCGAAGGAAAGAAGAAGAGCACGTCGTGGTAGAACAAATACGGGTGACTTTAATGATTTTAGAGCTGATTTGGAATTATCCGATTCATCTAAACCGTTTGTAACAGATCCAACTGTTGTAAACTACGGTGAACGAAATCAAGAAGACTTCTTTGGTATGGGTCAACATGGTCTCGTTGGTGTTAATAGAGACAAGCCATTTGTTAATTCAATCGAGTATGGTGACGCACCTGCATCAAATGGTGGTCCTGCTCAATACGGAAAATATTCAGTTCCTTTCATAAAGAAAGATCAGAACTTCCGTGGTGACAGAATAAACATCATAGATTACAAGAGAGCTAATTTTGACTTATCAAAAGACCTTGTGTATGAATTAGGGAAGTATGAAAATGCTGGAAACCCAGGTGCAGAAGACTTTATCGAGTTTTACTTCACAGGACTCGCATTATCTGGTGAACGTGAAAGACCTGCCGAGGCAATAGTTTTCCGTGCGGTATTCGGTCAAATACAAGACAACCACCAGCCAGAATGGACACCTATTAAGTATATGGGTAGAGCAGATCCACTTTATGTCTATAATGGATATACACGAGAAATTCAATTTGACTTTACCGTTCAGATAACATCTCGTGATGAAATGAAGGCAACGTGGAGAAAGCTGAACTATCTTGCTTCTTGGACTGCACCACAATATACATCTGCTGGATTCATGAAAGCACCTATAACAAGATTGAATATTGGTAACTTGTATAGAAAGATGCCTGGATTTATTTCATCTCTAAACTATACATTTGATAATACCGAGACTACTTGGGAAACTGCAAAGTTAAAAGAAGACCAAGATCTATCTGGTCCAAACGCAGCACTAAGTGCACCGGGTGTTTTACAACTACCTAAGACAATTCGAGTAACGTGTACATTCACACCAGTTGGAGTTTACAGACCAGAGTACGGTGGAGTCATGTATTCTCTATATGATGATACAGTCGGTGGTGAATTGGAAAATGGATTAATACCTAATTCCGATGTGAAGGTAAATTACTTTAAGACGTATGACACAACACCAGAAGGTAGAGGTCAGATATTGTCCAGTGATAACCAAAGATATTTACCTGTTAGAAATAACGAAGAAACTAGACCGCTAGAATATAAACCAGAACAAGCGGATAAAGTAACTCAAAACGAATAAACATAGAGGTGGTTTATGCCAAATAGATATGAACATTCTTATCTGATTCCTAATGCCAGAAAAGTAGAAAGTGACGGTACTGTTAAAACGGTTAGACGTATCTCTACTATAATGTATCCTTCCGAGGTTTCCACCGAGGAAACGAAAATACTTTCACAAGAAGGTGATCGTTTGGATTTATTGGCTAAGGAATTCTATGGTGATGAAACCTTATGGTTTATAATTGCAAAGGCAAATGGTCTTGGTAAAGGATCATTAAACGTTCCAGCAGGACAAGTTATAAAGATACCTATTTATCAAGAGTACTCAGGTGTTAGTGTTTTGTTAAACAAAGTGAATAGTGAGAGATAATGCCAGTTGTAAGAACGATAGATAGAGATGGACAAGAACTCCAAAGTTATGTAAATCCTTTTTTTCAACAGGTAGATTCATTTGTTAAAAATGAATTGAAAGTACGTCAAAACATTTATGGTAGACGTGTAAGAGGAGTTGGTGCATCTTATCCAAAACAAGTTGAATGGTCTTATGGAAAGACTGCATGGGGTATAGTTACTTCTAAAAATGTAAAGGGAGTAACATTAGGTTTGCCCGGGAGCAAGGTCATGTCAGACAGTAAAGGTAATCTTACCTTGTATAATGCATCTCGAAATGTACCAAACAAGCCACTACTTAGTGAAATAGAAATAACAAACGAAGGTCCGTTGGGATCTATGTTACGTGGTGTTTTTAAATTCACTATCTATCCAGAATTAACACAAACTGGATTCGATCTTGAAGGGATAGAAAAAGCATTCTTTATTCCTGGAAATGAAGTTTCCATTAAATGGGGATGGAGTATTTCTGGAAATTCAAATAGTGCGTGTCAAGGTGAATTTGATGGCATCATTTACAATTTCAATTGGTCATTGAATGAAGACTTATCTGTTTCTGCAACAGTTTCTGCTGTTTCACCATCTGCAATATCAATGGGTATCTCGGCAGAAATGACAACAAAGACTGATATAGACGGTGTTGATTCTGATGTGATTGATGCGGCTTCAATAGAAATGAGAGGTAGTAACCTTGTAAAAGTAATTGACGAAGATTTGGCAGCATTAGGGGCAGGCTCTGGTTCTATACAATTAACCGAAGGTCAACCGTACTATGTTCCAAAGGAATCAACGGTAAGTAGAAAACTAGACTACTTTGCGATAGGGTTACCATTTCAGGAATCGGAAGATACTGATCTTAATAATCTACCACCTCCAATATCTCAGGTCTTTTGGTATGTTAAATTGGGTTCGATCGCTGAATTCATAAATGCACTTCTTGAAGATTTCGATGACCCGATAAAGACAATATTTCGAGTACAGGCATTTGGAAATCAAACACAATACCTAAAAGATATACGATCTGCTTTCCCAATAGAAGTTTATTTCCCAGATTATAAAATGGGTAGCTACGGCGATTTAAATCCATTCACTGAGGAAAATAGTCCTCTTACGGAAGAAATGCCAGAAAATACAATTAACATTGGAAACATATTGATTGGTGTTGATTATATCAAAACAACCTTCGAAGAATTGATAGAAGAAAATTCTGCAAACATAAATTACAAAAATCTTACTAAGTTTCTTGAAGAGATAACAAAGAAGATAAATCATGCAAGTGGAAACATCTATCAATTGACAAACATAATGTTTGAGCCTAAACAAAACAATATAAAGAACGCAAGTGGTACTTCTATTCTTTCTATTGAGGATTTCAACTTACACACTGGATTAACAGTTGATCCGTTTCAATTTGATTCTACGATATTCAAACCTATAATTAGAGATGTGAATATCTCATGTTATCCACCTGGTCCATCCGCAACAGCTGCATTCGTTGCCGCAAGAGGTAATACAAAACCAGAAACAAGTGATGTTCAATTGGCTACGAATGAACAAAGAGATAAGAGAGTATTCTGGCGAGAGTACACAACTGCAATTAGAAATATGCAATCATTAGAACGTATAGCCAAGTCTAGGGGATTCAATCTGAACTGGTCAGAATCTTATCGAGCACATCTTGTCAAGTATAAAAAGACATCTCTAAACACAGATGCACACTGGTTGAATAATGCAGTATATCCAATTGATCTATCAATAACAATTGATGGTATAAATGGTTTTAAATTCGGTGACACACTGACAACTCAGATGATACCGAGAATTTACAATACAGATTACAACATGGTGTTTACTGTTTCCAAAATTATCCATTCGGTTAAAGAAAAGGATTGGCAAACAACAATAGAAACAAAATCCAGAATAACAACAATACCAGGCGACTTTGGTCCTCAATATGAAACTACACCTGGGGCAATACCTGGCACAACATCTCCTGTACCATTACCACCTGGATCTATTTAACATGGCAACTCGTAAAAAAATATACTACCCCGATAGTCAAATCGAAAAAAATCTTTTCACAAAAGGAAAAGAATTTATGTATATTGATGATTGGAAAGAATACGTGGGTTACTATCACAGATATTCAACAGGTGAAGTATTCACTGAACGTGAATGGAATCCTTTGAAATCAAAAAAACTCGTGCAATACCGAGAAAGAAGTGATTCGTATTTCAAGTATCTTGATCTAAAAAAGTATGTAGTATTGGGTGGTGACAAGAAAGAAGTTTTAGGTGCAAATATGTTTTGGAGATACTCTGCACCAAAAGCAGTAAAAAGAGTTCCATCTAAAACAGAATTGAAAAATGGTTTCATGACAAGATACTTTGTGGTAAAACTTAATGAGCAAAACAGAGTATGTTATGAAGTTGGTGAATCCGAATCTAAAACATTCAAAACCAAAAACACTGGAATAAACCAGTATCTCTATGATTTGATAGAAATTCCGTGGAAAATAGATGGCCCTGAGCATGACGTGTACCAAGACAATGTACTAAAATATCCAGGTGTTATTGATACGAATCTGAGAATTGTTGATAGATTTTCAAAAAAATTTCCTATATTGAAACAAATACTTTCTAATCCACGAGAACATTCAAAGTACGATAGATAAGATATGTTTCAAGATACTCCATGTATCTGTATTCCTTTTGTGTCTAATGATAACTTCCATCCAACCGAGTCGGAAGTAATTGGATTGTACCTATACTTCATGGACGGTACAACAAAGAATATAAACTTCACACATCCAGATTCCCTTTCATCCAATTATTCATTGGCTGATATAAGACTTCACCCAAACTCATTGGTCTTAAATAAGAAGACTATGTTATATTATGGTTTCGATGATGGAATAGATCTTAACTCATACTTACACTATTATATACATGACCATGTGGACATACATGACTTTTATACAAATGTGATGGAGAATTTTTACTCTCGGTATTATACATCAAAGAAGTTGTCTAAGATAATACCACTCTCAAAACTTATTGAGTTTGCAGAGAACATTATTCTATATGTACTTTCCTATTATAAACCAGAGGAGATTTCACAAGAATGTATCAATTACTGTAATGACTTTACAAACACATTCAAGTTTATCGAGTCGAATCAGATTCCCTTTGGTGATGAGATGAAGAATCAAAACTATATGTGGTACACTGCAACTTCTCGTCCAAGTAACTCATGGAACAACTTTAACTTCTCTGCTCTAAATAAAAACGATGGTACACGTAATAAGATCCATTCTAGATTTGAAAACGGGAAGATAGTCCAGTTTGACTATGATGCCTTTCACATAAAACTACTGGCGAAGATTCTCGACTACAAGTTCACTAAACATCCATACGATGAAATAAAGGAAGAGTTAGGACTTGATATTCCTTATGATGAAGTAAAATCGCGAGTGTTCCAAAACATCTATGGAACAATCACAGACCAATTCTTACAACATCCATTCTTCCAAAGAGTTCAGGCAATGATTGATGAACTATATCAAGAGTATATCGAAAAGGGTTATATCGAATCATACTTCTATCATAAGAGATTCCGTGAAATAGAAGACCCAACACCAAATAAGGTCTTCAATTACTTCTTACAATCATTAGAGACGGAATATAACGTTCGTAAATTAAAAACCGTTCTACCGATGTTACAAGACCAAAGAACGGTATTGTGTATGTACCTCTACGATGCCTTTGTATTTGACGTTCCATCCGATGAAATAGAATTCATACCACACTTAAAACGATCATTTGAGACAGATGAAATGACAACTAAATGTTCGATTGGTGGTGATTTTGGTAGTATAAAACCATATTTATATGTATCTAATAACCAATAAAAGAGATTTAAATGAATGAAGTTATAGACGAAATCGTAAACGAATTATCGAAAAGAATACCTTCTGGTATAATAGATTTGACGAGTGAATCTCAGCAACAAGAACTACTGAACATTATGAATGAGTTCATAGGTGATCAAGAGATTATAAACCAATGGTTTTCAAATTTGACAGGAAACGGCGGCATTTAACAATAAACGAGAGAAGGGTATTGAAGACACAACTAGTATGCACTTTTGTAAGAAAACACCAGATAGAAGACACACTTGATGAAATAAGCGAATCATTTTCTGTTTTAAATAACAGAGTCTTTTTGCTAAAATCAATAAACATTCACAACGAATTAATCCTTTCATACAACGTTATACTCGACTCTTATAAAGACTTTTTACCTGGGTCAATATTGGTTCATAGAAAAACAGAAACAAATACGATATATACTATCAATGCACTGAATGAACTAATAATGAATCTGAACAACGGTATCTTAGATAAGAAGTACCCAATTGATTGGCAAAACTATAAAGATACGATGATGCTCAAAAAACCAGACGGATTAAAGTTCTTAAACATACAAACAATAAAAGTGTATAATCTTTGATTCCCCATATTTATCTATATGAAAAGAACTGAATATCATAGATTAATTGAAGAAACCAACTCACTCATGGAAAAAATGCGTGAGGAGTTTTCTATTGTTCGTGAAGGTGAAGGTATAGACAATCTATTCAATCAACTGAAAGATGTCTTACAAAAGATAACAATGTTACCAAATAACGTTATCAACGCTAACAAGTATCAAGAACATGAAATTGTAGATGGCTTAAAGGAAATCGGTTATAGTTATAAAAAGCCAATTGGAACTAAGTTACATTTCTTTGATAAGAAAACTAGCATAAGTGTTTACCTCGATCAACGAACAAAACATATAACATTACAGCCATAGGAGTTTACTAAAATGAATCCGGTCAAGAAACAAATATCAGAAGGAATCGCAACAGATTTAACATCTACTATGAAGATGGTCTATTTTATAGATTTAGGAAACTTCCTCGATAAAAAGGTCGGTATGATGATCTATATGTTCCCAAATGTTGGTGGAAGAAAACTTTACAGATGGGTTAGAAACGTTGGTGAATCTGATGCTTATTCAAGAAATGTAGATGCACTAAAATCCATATCTTCAAGATTTATGGATGATGAAACACTTGCAAAACTTTACAAAACAGTTAATACTCTTAAAGATCAAGAAACTCCTTCCGAAGAGAATGATCAACGGGTAAAAGATATTATGCTTGTTTTTAGAAAAATTTCTAAGTATATTAAAGATCAACTTACACAAGAAGAAAAAACAATCTTCGGTGAGATTCAAAACATTATCGGTACAGCAGCTTCTAATGCTTCAAAATCTATTGAAGGTTCTATTGGTGCAAGTACAACACAATCGGAACCAGAAGAAGAAACAGACGAAACGGAATAATTTTCCACACCCTATTGACTTTTAACATTTAATTTCGTATATTAGTATTATCAATTAACAATTGACCTGATAATAGTTATCAGTTCACAATTATCATTTACCTTTTAGGAGTACCTATATGGCTATCAATCTTGATGCTATCAAAAACCGTTTGAACAACTTGAAGAATGCGAACAACCGCACTTCAAATATTTGGAAGCCAGAACCTGGCGAACACCAAATCCGAATTGTTCCGTATATCCACAACCGAGAAAATCCTTTCATCGAGTTGTTTTTCCACTACAATCTTGTAAAGAAGTCAATCGTATCACCACAATCATTTGGTCGTCCTGACCCAATCGTTGAGTTTGCAGAGAAGTTGAAGCAAACAGGTTCAAAGGAAGATTGGTTGATGGGTCGTAAGTTGGAACCAAAGATGCGAACATACGTTCCTGTTATC
>Ga0129336_10002720_pt1 | contig 10881 bp, 11 predicted proteins | sample CPB6_02_DNA_FD_96878 | JGI IMG/M metagenome (GOLD analysis project Ga0129336, IMG submission 96878) | Freshwater to marine salinity gradient microbial communities from Chesapeake Bay, USA - CPBay_Sum_0.6_0.2_DNA | ecosystem: Environmental > Aquatic > Marine > Coastal | place: USA: Chesapeake...
CATCCAAAAGTCCTGACGCTATAAGGAAGAAAAAAGAAACTCTTGCTAAAATAAACCACCAACAAGGAACTAAAAATTCTCAATATGGAACTATGTGGATTACTGATGGAACAAAGAGGGGTTCCTATAAAATAAAAAGAGGAGATGAAATACCTGCTGGATATAAACCCGGAAGAATTTTAAAATAAATATTTAAAAAGTATTTGTATAAATGGCCGTAGACAAAGGGAAGCAATTTGAATATGCGATAATGATATCTGCTTTGAAGAGAATCTCAGTTCCAACCCCAGAAGAGAAAAGTAGATTGCAATCTTACTTGTCAAATACAATATCTTCAGATGTCATGCAAGCCGCTGAGAAAATGATAGATATATGTAACCCATCAAAAACTCAAAGCGTATATAAATCATTCAAGCAATTGGGTGGTGGCATAGGTGGAGGTGGGGAACCTAAAACGGATGTTCTTTTTATTAAAGGTGGTAAAAAATATAAATGTTCTATGAAATGGGGAGAATCTTATCAACTTTCTTCTGCTGGAATTCAGGGAACAGTAAGTCAACTTACTCATGTATTAAAATCTGTTGCTATGAAATCGAGTTCTGCTCAGGTAGGTGCATTAGGAAGTGTTGCCTTAACCTTAGAACAAATTTCTAATGTTCTTGGAACTGGTCCAAAAACTTTACCTCAACCACAAATTAAATCAAAATTAGATGGGGCATCAGGATTAAATGAAGAATTGCAAAAAATTCTTGGTTCTAGGCAGAATCCTAAACCGGACGAAATGTATTCTGAGTTTAAAAAAGCAGTTATTAGAGAAGCACTTACTGGAGAATTTCTTTTTGGAAAAAACGATGACAAAACTGCAAACTATATTTTAACCGAAGAGAAACTTATTCCAATTAATGAGGAACTAATAAATAAATTATATTCATCAGTATTTGTTAGACTCAGATTGAAGGGAAGAGGAAAGGTGAAAGGTAGTGATGTTAGACTTAATGAGATTGTAGTAACAATAGAACCGAAATAAATAAGGTATAATAACAAACACTATGAAGAGTTTTTCTAGATTTTTAACAGAAGCAACGCAATCGCAAGCAGCAATGCAAGCGAAAAAACTTGGATATACTGGGGATGGTCACGGTGGATGGTTAGACCGTTCCGGTAAACTTGTTGCGAGAACGGAAAAGGGTAAACTAAAATTTACTAGTGGGAAACAAGCAAAGGGTCAAGAAGAACCTGCAGCACAATCGCAACAACCCGCTGCTGCTCCATCTCAGGCACTTGCACCAGCACAAGTCCCAGTACAAGAACCTGTAGAAGAACCACAACAACAAACACCAGAAGAGCAACCAGTAGAAGAAACTCCACCATTGACTGTTGTATTTGGTCGTTTTAATCCACCAACAGTTGGTCATGAAAAACTTTTGAAATCTGCAAGTAGAATTGCTGCTGGTGGAGACATTAGAATTTATCCATCAAGAACCCAAGATCCTAAGAAGAATCCTCTGGATCCTGATATGAAAATTTCATATATGAGAAAGATGTTCCCAGAATTTGAGGAAGAAATCATCAATGATTATAAAATGAAAACAATCTTTGATGTATTAATTAATGCAAATGAGGATGGGTATACTTCAGTAAATATTGTTGTTGGGTCAGACCGTCAAGCAGAATTTGATAATCTTGCTCAGAAGTATAATGGTGATCTTTATAATTTTGATCAAATCAATGTTGTTTCTGCTGGTGTTCGTGATGCAGATGCTGAAGGCGTAGAAGGAATGTCAGCATCAAAAATGAGACAGGCAGTTGTCAACGATGATTTCACTGCATTCCGTAGAGGAACTCCAAAAACACTTGATGACGCAGAAACACAAACTTTATTTGATGCTGTACGTCAGGGGATGAACATAAAGAAAACAAAACTTAAAAAGGAAAGTTATTCTTTATGGGAGATTGCACCAAAATATGATATGAAAAATCTTCGTGAAAATTATGTTAGTGGAAAATTATACAATATTGGGGACAAAGTTGAAAACTTAAATACTGGATTAGTTGGTGAAGTTATTCGTAGAGGTACAAATCACTTAATTTGTGTAACAGAGGAAGGTTACATGTTTAAGTCTTGGATTAAAGATGTGATGGAGTATACGGAAGTTAAAATGGATAGAAAGTATAGGCTTCCTGGAAAACCAAATACACTTGTAGGAACTTCTGGATATTTTAAATATGCTGCAGATATAACTCCTGGATTTGAAAAAGGTGATAAGACAAACTTGCAATATGGTGCTAAACCATATAAAGGATATAACGTAACAAATATCAAGGAATTCCTAAATAAGTATAAAGCAAAAAAAGCAACTACTTGTTAAGATGACTAATAATCACGTAAAAGATATTTCCAGAATTTATCTGGAGCAAATTGTTGAATCTTCTCATCTTGATCCTGATATGAAAAAGAGGCGCAAGAAAAATAAGGAAGCAATTGAGGATATGAAAAATACTGATGCTTATAAGAGTATGGCAGCAGTTGCAGCAAAGAAAATGGAAGAGGGATTGGATCCAGTTGGTAAAGAGGATGCTGACATTGATAATGATGGAGATGTAGATAAGTCTGATAAGTATCTTCATAAGCGTAGAAAAGCAGTTGGAAAAGCAATTGCTACTCGTAAAGAAGCACTAGACCCTGTTGGTAAAGAGGATGATGATATTGACAATGATGGTGATAATGATAAGACTGATTCATATTTAAGGAACCGTAGAAGAGTTCGTAGTTCTATTATTAGTAAGAAAAGCAAATCAGTAAAAGAAGGTTTTTCAAACTGGAGACAAGACCTTATTGAAATTATGAACGATGAAGAAGGTGAGAAACCAATTAAAGAAAAGAAAATCAATAACAAAATTAAAACATCTGCAAAAGATGGTGGATTGAAGATTGGTGAAGCTGTAGAGCAACTTGGTGGACAACTCATTGAGATGATTGAGTTAAATGGAATTCTTGATGAGATTACTGATGAAGAACTATCTTTCATCTCCGATAGCATGATTGAAGAATCTGTTAGAGAAGTTTTTTATGATTATCTCCAAGAAGGATATGAGATTGAAGAAATTGAAGACTTAATTTGTGAGTCTATTGATACTTCTCTTACAATTTTGAACGAAGCTGAAGAAGATTCAAGTAAAGAGAAGAGATCTGGAATTCTTCAAAAGATTAAAGGTGCTGTGAAAGCAGTTGGCAAGGGAATTGCTAAAGGTGTTGGATATGTTGCTGGTGCAGCAGTAAGAGGGGTAAGGGGAGTAAAGAGAGAAGTTTCTGCAGGTTATCAAAGAGGAAGACATGGATCTTCTGGTGGAACATCATCTTCAGAATCTTCAAGATCTGAATCCGAAAATGAAGGATCTGGCGAAGGTGGTGAAGAGAAAAAGCGCGGTATTCTTTCCAGAATTGGATCCAAACTGAAGAGAGGTCTTGCAAAAGCTGCAAGAGCAGTTTCTAGAGGAGCAAGAAATGTTGCTCGTAAGATGGAAAGTGGTGAAACTAAAAAGGCAGAGGCACCAAAACCAAAAGCAGAACCACAATCAAAACCAAAAGCAGAACCAAAATCTGAGACTGAAACTGAAACGGAACCAGAAGAAAAAGAAGAAGGTAGACCTGCTAAGAGAAGAAAAGGTGGTCCTTCCTATGCTCAAGTAAAAGCGGATATTGAAAAGAGAGAAGCGGCAAAGAAGGCTAAAAAGGCACCAAAATCATCCAGTCAAGAGACTGATGATGACGATGATGATGAAGAACCATCAGGTCTAGATAAATTACTGAGTAAAGTCAGAAAAGAAGATGTTAGTCTTGATGAGAAGATTAATCTTAAAAAAACAAAAATGGGTGATGTAATCAGAGATTTTTATACTTCTGATGCACCACAATTTAAAGGAAAGACGAAGGCAAAACGTCGTCAAATGGCAATTGCAGCAAAACTTGAGGCTGATCGTGAAGGTGCAGTTAGAGAGGCACTTATCGCAAGAATGCAAGAAAAGATTTCTGAGCAATTGGCAACAACACCAGTTAAACCTACTAATAAAGTATCTGCTACATCTACACCTACTGTATCAAAACCAACACCAACGCCAGCATCTGCCCCTGCAGCATCATCAACTCCATCAACATCCCAAAATCCATCTCCAGCAAAAACTGCACTACCAAATCCCCTCCTGGCACGCATGAAGGCAATGGATAACAAACCAGAGGATCTTGCAGCATTGCGTCAAGCATCTGCTCAAGCAACAATGGCAGGACCTTCTAGGGAAGCTCAAGGATTAATGAGTTCAAGGGCAAAAGCACTCATGGGTCAAAGTAAACTCAACGCTGGTATTGCGGCACAGCAGGGAGTTCAACAAAGACTTGATGTTATGAAGTCGAACGATATTATTGCAAGTGGTAGAGTTGCTGCTCTAAGACCTCAATCGGGTCAAGCACCCAATACGGTTCAAAGCACTCAAGCAACTGCTCAGGCAGCTAGAAACAAAAATCAACAAGCAGTTTCTAAATAGTTCTGGATACTCTCTTACGGAGGACATTATGGGCGCAGTAGTAGCAGTGGTAAAACCACTTCTTATTCAAATTGCAACTCATCCATCTGTTAAAAATCTTGTTCTTGATCTACTTAAAAAGTATGTTGATAGTACAGATAACAGTATTGATAATGTCGTTTATGATCTGGTAAAGGATAAACTCTTTACGCCACAAGCATGATCACATGCTTTGTAACTAACTGGGGAGTAACTATTTTTCTTGGTCTATTACTAACTGCCTCTGAGTGGTTGGCAAAAACAAAAAGATTTGAGGAGAACGGATTACTTGACCTAATAACTAACTTTTTAAAGATAGTTTTACGCAAGGGAGAGCAAAAGTAGGGTCTCCCTTTTTTATAAATATTTCTACGAACAAATTAGTAAAGGTAAAAAAGAATGGCACTCTGGGGCATTTCTACAACTACTGAGACTGAAGAAAACAGATACGGGCTTCCAAAACATCTCTCTGAGAATGACCGTGAAAACACTCCCTGGAATTGTTTTGCAGACAATCGTGGATGGGTCTACAGAAGATATGGTACTGTTGAGCAGTCTGGTCTTTCAACTGACTATTATGATGAAGTTATTGTCCCTGTAGCAGGATTGAATACTGCGGGTTCTTCCACAGATACTGGTGCAACTGGTCTTGGAACTGCTACTCCAGTCGCAGTTTTCTTCGAAGATCCAAATCAAAATTCAAGAATTTCTATTGCTGCAGGTGCTACTGACAGAATCCGAAACAATGGACAAACTGGATATGTTCATGTTGTCTGGAATGAGAATGTTTACTGTAGTGCTGGCGCAACTGTATTGGTAGTTGGTGTTAATACTCTTGGCACTGGTACAACTTCTTTTGTTGCTACTGCAGCATCAACTCCAGCAAATTGTAACGTTGCAAACTATACCAATGCTGATGGTATAGTACTTTACAATACTTTCAATGGTCAGATTTCTAACCGCGTATCATTTGCATTCACCGCAAATGCTACTGGAATTGGTACAATCCTTTCAATTAATATGGCTCGCGGTGTTGTTGGAACAATTACAGATTTCTCTGGTGGAGCAGCAGTTATTAAGACCTTCACTTCAGACATTCTAAGAAATGTTGGTGGTGCGGGAACAACTGGATCTGTTGGTATTGGAACAACAACTCTAACAGTTACTGCTTGATAATATATGATTTTTAATGAGTTGAATGAGGATAATTTCCTTTTATTTGCTATTAAACATTATGAAAACCCTCAAGCTGTTACAAGGGAAGACTTTGATAAGGATTTAAATCATTTCAAATATATTAAAAGATTACTGAAACGATATAAGAATACTGGTCAATTAAAAACTCACCTTCTTCTTAACCATTTTATCATTCTTTATAATATTTTTGGTGAGGCAACTACTCCAATGCTTTTTTTTAAAATAGAAAGTGAGTTGTGGTCTTCTATGAAAAGCTTTATTATTTTTTTGGGGAAGTTGCCAGAATATCCAAAATGTTATATTCATGATATTCAAGTTGATATAAACTGCCTATCCGAACTTTATAAAATCTACAATGGAAAAGAAGAAGATTGATCGCATTATTCAGATAGTAAGAGAAAATATGACTGTTGGTGTTGGTGGGTTTACTAGTGCTGGTGATCAAACTAGAGCAGGATATGATAAAGTTCAAGTTGGAATGATGAGGAGAACTCCCCCAGTCTATGCAAAGGGTGGTAAAGGTAGTAGAACTCTATGGTTAAATTATTTAAAAAAGCAAAAACCATCCCCATAGAACAATGTTTGGTCAAGACTCCAAAATAAAAGTTGCTGTTCTTGAAGAAAGAGTAAAAATCCATGAAGAAATGGTTGAGAGAGTAGACGCTGCTATCACCACTCTAAGTGAGACGAATCAAAATATTTGTAAAATGTTAGCAGTTCATGATGAGAGAATTGTTAATTGTACGAGAAGTGATGAAAATATCAATGAAAAGATTGGAAAGATTGAAGGTAAGGTTGATGAACTTTCTAAGTTTAGATGGATGGCGGCAGGTGTAGTTGCACTTGCTTTGTTATTTGTTCCCGTTTTAACAGATTTTATAACCTCTTCAATAAATTCAGTTACAGAACAAGTAAAAAATAAATAATTAAGTGTTGGCACCTGGTTGCCATGAAAACTAAAAAGAAACTGTCTGCATATTCTCTACAAAAAATAACAAATTCTGTTATAAAATGGACAGGAATTTTGACTTCTCTCTGCCTTGACAAAGTTGGATAGTCTGATAGAATGGACTGACTCATCAGTGTATGGTTATGGATTTTGTTGATGTTAAATACATCAATTTGATTTCTTCGAGATTTCAAAAGTTTAAGAAGGTAAAAAATAATCTTTATAATTTTAGGTGTCCTATTTGCGGAGATTCTCAGAGGAACAAGAATAAAGCAAGAGGATATTTATATCAAGTTAAAAACAATACAAACTTTAAATGTCATAACTGTGGGATCAATATATCTTTTAATAATTTTTTAAAACAAATTGATTCATCAATTTATAAACAATATACGTTTGAAAAGTTTAAGGAAGGTCACTCTGGCAAAAACTTTACTGCAGAGGAACCCAAATTCAATTTTCAGAAACCTGAGTTTTTCAAAAAAAATGAAAATTCAGGAAACATGAAAAAGTTAGACCTACCAAAAGCGTCAGAAAATCTAGAAGCAAAGACTTACCTTGAAAGTAGAAAATTAAATCCGAATAAATTTTATTACACCGATAAATTCAAATCGTGGACCAATTCGATCAAAGAAGTCTTCGATGATACATCTAAAGATGAACCTAGGATTATTATTCCTTTGTTCTATCAAAATACTCTTGTTGGATTTCAAGGCAGGGCACTTGGTCCCAGCAAGGTTAAATATATTACTGTTATGATTGACGATGATGCACCAAAAATATACGGTCTCGATGAAATTCAAAAAAACAAAACTGTATACGTCACAGAAGGTCCATTTGATTCCACTTTCATTTCAAACGCGATTGCTCTTTGCGGAGCTGACGGTGATCTTGATAAGTGGGGGATTAGCAATCCTACTTGGATATACGATAACGAACCACGCAATCGAGAAATCTTATCAAGAATTTCCCGTGTTATCGAAATGGGACAAAAAGTTGTCATCTGGCCTTCATCAATAAAGGAGAAAGATATTAATGATATGATTTTATCTGGACTAGATGTTCAATCTATGATAGAATTAAATACTTACTCTGGACTAGAAGCAAAACTTAAATTTACTACCTGGAAGAAAATATGAGCAACGGAACAAAAGTTAAAAAACGTGATGGGCGAATTGAGTCTCTTGACTTAGATAAGATGCATCTAATGGTTGAGGAGGCATGTAGAGGTCTTGCAGGAGTCTCTGCAAGTCAAGTTGAAATGACTTCTGGTATTCAATTTTATGATGGAATTACAACATCAGAGATTCAGGAGATTTTGATTCGTTCTGCTTCTGACTTAATTGATTTGGATCATCCAAATTATCAATATGTTGCTGCTCGTCTACTTCTTTTTGCAGTGCGTAAGCAACTTTATGGAAAGATGAAGGAACTTCCCCACCTCGAACATCATATTTGTTTGTGTGTGAATAAAGAGGTTTATGATAGTGATATTTTCGTCAAGTATTCGAAGGAAGAAATTGAGCGGGCTAATTCATACATTGATCATGACCGTGACTACTTGTTTACCTACGCAGGACTTCGGCAAGTAGTTGATAAGTATCTTGTTCAGGACAGAAGTAATGGTGGAGTATATGAAACTCCTCAATTCATGTATATGATGATTGCTCTCACAATGTTTGCAGAGTATCCTAAAGAAACACGAATGTCATATGTAAAGAGGTATTATGACGCAATCTCCAAACACAAAATCAACATCCCAACCCCCATTATGGCAGGGGTGCGAACTCCGCTTAGACAATTTGCTAGTTGTGTCCTTGTTGACGTTGATGACACCCTCGATAGTATCTTTAGTAGTGATATGGCTATTGGCAGATACGTTGCACAGAGGGCGGGAATCGGCATCAACGCTGGTAGAATCCGTGGAATCAACAGTAAAATCAGAGGTGGAGAAGTTCAACATACGGGTGTTGTACCATTTCTCAAAAAGTTTGAAGCAACTGTCAGATGTTGCACGCAAAATGGCATACGAGGTGGATCCGCGACAGTACACTTCCCAATCTGGCACCAAGAAATAGAGGATATTCTTGTTCTTAAAAACAATAAGGGTACGGAGGATAATCGTGTTAGAAAACTTGATTATAGCATTCAAATCAGCAAACTCTTCTATGAGAGGTTCATTCAAGACGGTGAGATCACGCTTTTCTCCCCGCATGATGTACCTGGACTATATGATTCTTTCGGGACAGACAAGTTTGATGATCTCTATGTTGAATATGAGAACAATCCGTCCATTCCGAAAAAGACTCTTAAAGCACAGGAACTCATTCTCAACCTCCTTAAAGAAAGGGCTGAGACGGGTCGTATCTACATTATGAATATTGACCATTGTAATTCTCACTCATCTTTTAAGGATAAAGTTGAGATGAGCAATTTGTGTCAAGAGATTACTCTTCCAACATATCCTATTCAACATATTGATGATACGACTGGGGAGATTGCACTTTGTATTCTTTCTGCCATTAATGTTGGTAAGGTAAAGTCGGATGAAGAACTTGAAGAACTTTGTGATCTTTCTGTTCGTGGTTTGGATGAGTTGATTGATTATCAAAAATACCCCGTAGCAGCGGCAGAAATCGCCACTAAGGCACGTCGTTCTCTTGGTATAGGGTTTATTGGTCTTGCACATTATTTGGCAAAACTTGGGTTCAATTATGACTCTCAAGAAGCATGGGATGCAGTTCATGGACTTGCAGAATCTTTCCAATATTTTCTTTTGAAAGCATCTAATCAACTTGCAAAAGAAAAAGGACATTGTGAATATTTTGGGCGTACTAAGTATGCTGATGGTATTCTTCCCATTGATACATATAAGAAAGATGTAGACGAAATTACTTCTATTAAATTAGATCATGATTGGGAACTACTTAGGGCATCTATCTTGGAACATGGTCTTAGGCACTCAACATTGTCCGCACAGATGCCATCGGAGAGCAGTTCCGTTGTGTCAAATGCAACCAACGGAATTGAACCGCCTAGAGACTACTTGTCCGTTAAGAAATCGAAGAAAGGACCGCTCAAACAAATTGTTCCCCAGTATCAAACACTTAAGAACAATTATACACTTCTTTGGGATATGCCTAGCAATACTGGTTATATCAATGTTGTTGCTGTTATGCAAAAATTCTTCGATCAAGCGATTAGTGGAAACTGGTCCTATAACCCGCAAAATTATCAAGATAATGAAGTCCCTGTTAGCGTAATGGCAAATGACTTTTTGACTACATACAAGTACGGGTGGAAAACTTCTTACTATCAAAACACTTATGATATTAAGACTGATGAGGTAGTAGAAGAGAAACCCAATCTTCAAGATTTGTTAAGTGAGTTAAGTTCAGTAGAGGAGGGAGAGTGTGAATCCTGCGCAGTTTGATTTTAAAACTTCTTCAACGGAAGAAACAAAAGTTAAAGGAATGACCGTTTTTAATACTGAGAAAGTTGATACCAAAAAACAACCAATGTTTTTTGGAAAACCTTTAGGAGTTCAAAGGTACGATTCATACAAATACCCAATCTTTGATAAACTAACCACTCAACAACTTGGATACTTCTGGAGACCCGAAGAGGTGTCTCTCCAGAAGGATCGTGGAGACTACCAGACTCTTCGTCCAGAGCAAAAGCATATCTATACTTCTAATTTGAAGTATCAAATTATGCTTGATTCTGTTCAAGGTCGTGGACCTGGAATGGCATTTATTCCATACTGCTCACTTCCTGAATTGGAGGCATGTATGGAAGTATGGGGATTTATGGAGATGATTCATAGTCGCTCATATACTTACATTATTAAGAATGTATATTCTGATCCTAGTGAAGTATTTGATACTATCATTAGTGATGATCGTATTTTGGAACGTGCGAAAACAGTCACTGAATCCTATGATGATTTTATACAATCTGCACAAACTTATGGAACGTCCACCGATTGGATGTTCAGACTTGAGGGAGTAGCAAACGCACAACAAACACTCAACGATGTCAAACGAAAATTGTACAGAGCAGTCGCAAACGTTAACATTCTTGAAGGTATTCGCTTCTACGTTAGTTTTGCTTGTAGTTTCGCCTTTGGCGAACTTAAGCTTATGGAAGGATCCGCTAAGATCATCTCTCTTATCGCA
>Ga0129336_10002721_pt1 | contig 10880 bp, 9 predicted proteins | sample CPB6_02_DNA_FD_96878 | JGI IMG/M metagenome (GOLD analysis project Ga0129336, IMG submission 96878) | Freshwater to marine salinity gradient microbial communities from Chesapeake Bay, USA - CPBay_Sum_0.6_0.2_DNA | ecosystem: Environmental > Aquatic > Marine > Coastal | place: USA: Chesapeake Bay...
AGAGCCGTATGGCGTCCCGACATGGTGCTCGCCTGGGGCGAGCCCTTCGACTCTCCGCTCTGGGAGGGCCGCCAACCCGGTCTCGCCTACGTCTGTCGCGATCACGTCTGCGAACTCCCGGTCGACTCACCCGAGGCGCTGCTCGCTCAGCTCACCGGCCGCGAGTAATCACCAGCGTGCGTGATGCACGATCTGATCGACGGTCCGCCGCGTTCGACTGGAACTGCGGCCTCGGTGAGTCGCCTCGGGATCGGCCTCGCCAAGGGCAATCGTCGCAACGATCTCCATCCGGTCCGGAATGTCAAGTGCGACTCTGACCGCTTCGGTCGCACCGAAGGGCCCGAAGAAGAGCGCGCCGAGCCCTTCGTCCTCGGCGGCGAGCAGCAGGACCATCGCCGCCATCGACGCATCGACCGTCCAATACGGGATGGGCCACGCGTCCCGGTCCGATCCGAGGCCGGTGTGCGCCTTGTCGGGCTCCCCATAGCGAGCGACATAGGCCTCGGGGTCGGCCACGACGACCATCACCACCGGTGCGAGCAACAGACCGGGCCAAGCAAAACCGGCTCGGCGCGCCTCGGGAAGGGTCGCGTCCCAGTAGCGGGCGGTGTCCGCGCCGGACAACACCACGAGATGCCAACCTTGGGTCTTTCCCGCGCTCGGCGCCCGACTCGCGAGGTCGACCATGCGGTCAAGAACCTCCGGGTGGATCGGTGCGCCCGTGAAAGCCCGGCTCATCCGCCGGTTGCGCACGACCTCCCCGAGGTCGCCCATCTCAGCGAGCGCCGAGCTTGACCAGATCCTCGGCCATCGTCCAGCCGTAGGCGATCAGCACACCGCCGCGCTTATCGTCGACAGCGGAGAAGAGCTTGCGTTGCGCCGCCGCGACCTTCTCGGGCTTGAGGGCCTCGTGGTCGATGAACCCGCCGCGACCGTCGGACGCGACCGTGAACGACTCAGCCTCGTAGGTCGAGTCAACACCGAAGCGCTTCGCGAGCCGCCGACCCCAGGCACGCTCCTCCCCGACCGCCCGAGCCCCAGGACGGGGCGTGACATCGTCAAGATCCTTCAGAATCACCATCGCGTCGGCGGAGACGAAACGCGAGCCGACCACGACGTCCTCGTCGGGGAAGGCCATCAGCGCGCGGTGGAACGCCTCTTTCATCAGCCCTCGGAGCACCGTCTCGCGCTTGGCGTGACGCTTCGTGCTCATCATCCCGATCAGCACACATGGCGTGCCGCCGATTCGTTCCAGAGTCGAGAACGTGAATCCGTGCAACGTCGTTCCGATGCGGGCCGTCGTCGAGAGCACCCACTCCTCACGGGCCTTCGAGATCGCGCCGATATCGAAAGAACCCCCCATGGAGGCCATCTCATCCAGTTGCGAGTCGGTGACCGCACTGGCGTCGTTCGTCACCACTTCTACCGACATAACCCTTCTCCCACGGTAGGCATACCCCCCTATTGTGCCATCTCGACGCGACGGGGCGACAAGTCAGCGCTCAGAGCCTGACCGCGTCGTGTCCGAACGCGACCCGGATCTCGCCGATCACACGGTCGACATCGACCCGATAGTCGTCAGGAAGACGCACGACTTGGGCGGGTGGAACCTCGATCTCGACCGGTGTGCGACCCGGGTGTTCGCTGATGATTTCCCGAAGTCGGTCGATTCCGCCGGCGTCGAGTTGGTTCGCGCTTAGGCGGACGGTCAACAACGACGCCGGGCCGTCGCTCAGGCCGTCGAGCACGGAGATCTCCATGGCGATGAGACCAAACCGCGACTCGTCGCGTCGGTCGAGTCGGGCTTTCACCGCGACGATGACGTCGTCTTGCAGTTTGTGCCCCTGTGTCGCGAGCATCTTCGGGAACACGGTCACCTCGATAGAGGCTGCGAGATCCTCGAGCACGAACGTGGCCATCTGGTCGCCGGCTCGGGTGTACTTACGGGCGAGGGTGGTCACCACGCCACCGACCACGACGATCGAGCCGTCGTCCATGGTCTCGAGATCGGTGATCGAACGCTCGACTCGGCGTCGGAGCGCCGACTCCGCGCCACGAAGCGGGTGATCCGAGACGTAGAGGCCGAGCATCTCCTTCTCCACGCGTAGCCGCTCGGACTTGTCGAACTCGCGGTCCGGGATCTCGATGGCCTCTTCGAACACAGGATCGGCGTCCTCGCCCGCCCAATCACCGAAGAGGCTCATGACGCCTTGTGAGCGCTCACGTCGTCTTGTCAGGGTGGTGTCGATGATCTGCTCGAACACCGCGAGAAGACCAAGACGCGGGTGACCGAGGCCGTCGAAGGCTCCGGCCCTAATCAGCGACTCGACGGTACGACGATGCAACACCGGCTCAGGCGCTCGTTCAGCGAACTCTTGGAATGACTCGTAGGGGCCGTTCTCACGACGCTCCTCGAGCAGCTGCTCCATCAGGCCGACACCCACGTTGCGCACCGCCGACAGTCCGAACACGATCGCACCGGGACACCCCCGAGGAAGTTCGACGCCCGGTGGGACTCGGTCGGCCGAGAGGGCGGTGAAGTCCGTCTCGGCCCGGTTGATATCCGGGGTGAGCACAGGAATGCCTGCCGACCGACAGTCCGCCAGATACACGGCCGCTTTGTCGAGTTTGTCCTTCACGCTGGTCAGCAGCGCCGCCATGTACTCGACCGGGTAATGGGCCTTGAGATAAGCCGTCTGGTAGGTGACCAGGCCGTAGCCGAAGGTGTGGCTCTTGTTGAAGGCGTAGTCAGCGAACCGCTCGATGACGTCGAAGAGCTCACGGCCGAGTTTCTCGCCGTAGCCGGTCTTCACGCAGCCCGCCTCGAACATCGCGCGTTCCGCCTCCATGAGATCGCGCTGTTTCTTACCGCAGGCCTTACGGAGGTTGTCCGCCTGAGCGAGGTCGTAGCCAGCGAATCGCTGGGCGACTCGCATGACGCTCTCCTGGTAGATCATCAGCCCAAAGGTGTCGTCGAGTACCTCGACGGCATCGGGGTGGAAGTACTCGACCGGCTTGCGTCCGTTCTTCCGGTCGGCGTAGTCGTAGTGCATGTTGACGCTCATCGGCCCGGGTCGATAGAGCGCCAAGACCGCTGAAACGTCCTCGAAGGAGTTCGGGGCGAGGGCTTTCAGCAACTGTCGCATCGGCGGCGACTCGAGCTGGAAGACACCGATCGTGTCCCCGCGGGACAGCAACTCGAAGGTCGCGGTGTCGTCGAGGGGCACTCGGTCGATGTCGAAGTCAGGCTGACCGCCCGCTCTCGCCATGGCCTGGGTGTCGGTGATGACGTCGAGGTTCCGCAGCCCGAGAAAGTCCATCTTGAGCAGGCCGAGTTCTTCGACCCCGTGCATCTCGAATTGAGTGACGAGCGGAGCGTCCTCCGGGTTCTGGTTGGACTCCGGTTTGCGCTGCACCGGCAGGTACTCGGTGACGGGTTCCTTGGTAATGACCACCGCCGCCGCGTGGATGCCGTCGGAGCGTTTCAATCCCTCGAGCCCCTTGGCGACGTCGACGATTCGACGGACATCGGGGTCCGCCTCGTACATATCGCGCAACTCTCCGGCGGCCTTATAACCGTCGCGGTACTTCTCGTCCTCCTCGAAGCAGTACCGCAGTGGTGTGTCGCGTCCCATCACGAGCGGAGGCATCGCCTTGGCCACGCGGTCACCCGCGGCGTAGGGCAGTCCGAGCACTCGGGCGGCGTCGCGCACAGCGTTACGCGCCTTGATCGTGCCGAACGTGATGATCTGCGCGACGTGGTCGCGGCCGTACTTGTCAGCCGCGTAGCGGATCATCTCGTCGCGGTACCTCGAGTCGAAGTCCATGTCGATATCGGGCATCGAGATACGCGATGGGTTCAGGAACCGCTCGAAGAGCAGGTCGTAGCGGATCGGGTCGAGATCGGTGATCCACAGGCAGTACGCGACAGCGCACCCTGCCGCCGAACCTCGTCCCGGGCCTACTCGAATACCTGAGTCACGGGCGTGCCGGATGAGGTCCCAGACGATCAGGAAATACGACGAGAAGCCCATCGAGGCGATCACCTCGAGCTCGTAGGAGAGGCGCTCCACGACCGCCGGCGGCAGGTCGCTCCCCCATCGGCGTTTCGCCCCCTCCCAAGTGAGGTGCTCGAGATACGCCCGGTCATCGGAGAACCCTTCAGGCAACGGGAAGTTCGGCAGGAGCGCATCGCCGAAGCTGATGTCGAGTTCGGCCCGTTCGGCGATCCACAGCGTGTTGTCGCAGGCGTCGGGGATCTCGCGGAACAGATACCGCATCTCGGCCGCGGTTTTCAGGTAGTGACTGCCCTCGCCCTTGAACTTGAAGCGGTCCTGGTCCGAGAGCAGCGAGCTGGTCTGCACACACAGGAGGGCGTCGTGCGCCTCGTGGTCGTGGGCATGGGTGTAGTGGGAGTCGTTCGTCGCGAGGAGAGGCGCGCCGATCGCCTTGGCGATGTCGATCAGCTTTGGGTTTGTCTCGTGCTGCTCAGGGATTCCGTGGTCTTGGAGTTCGACGAAGAGGTTGTCGCGACCGAAGATGTCTTGAAGACGGGCCGCCTTGGCGAGCGCGCCGTCGTAGTCACCTCGCATCAGGGTCTGGAGCACTTGGCCGCCGAGACATCCAGTGGTCGCGATGAGCCCCTCGGAGTAGCGCTCGAGCAACTCCCAGTCGATTCGAGGCTTGTAGTAGTAGCCCTCGAGGAAGGCGAGGCTGGACAGTTGGATGAGGTTCCGGTAGCCGATGTCGTTCTCGGCCAGCAGGGTCAAGTGGTAGTAGAGCTTGTGCCCGCCGTCGGTGTCACCACCGGAGTCATCCATCCGACCGCGACGCGCCGGCCGCTCGTGCCTGCTGTCGTGGGCCATGTAGGCCTCGGTACCGATGATCGGTTTGATCCCGCGCGCTCGGCACTCCTTATAGAACTCAAGGGTCCCATACATGTTGCCGTGATCTGTGATGCCAAGAGCCGGCTGGCCGTCTTCGAGTGCCTTCGCAACGACATCGTCGATCCGGGAGGCACCGTCGAGCATCGAGAACTCGGTGTGTACATGGAGGTGAGTGAAGGAGTCAGGCACGTATCGGTTGCGGATGCTCGGGGCGGACAAAACGAATCACAGCGATGTGGTTCGTCGAACCTATCAGAGGTGTCCAGAACCGTTTCCGGCGCCCGCCGGAGAGATCAGAGGTACGTTCCCGGCCGCTCGGATGGGGCCTGGGGCAGTTGCCGGATCTGATCGAGTTGCTGTCGAGCCGCGAGTTGCTGGGCGAAGAGGGTCGCCTGGATTCCATGGAAGAGGCCCTCGAGCCAGCCGACGAGCTGAGCCTGCGCGACTCGAAGCTCACCCTCTGAGGGGACCTCCCCCTCTTCGAAGGGAAGGGTCAGGATGCGCAGTTCGTCCTGCAGATCGGGAGATAGCGCCTCGGACAACTCGACGATCGAGCGCTCGTAAACCTCAGCAAGCCGCTCACGGCTCGCGTCGTCAAGCGGCGCCTGACGAACTTCTTCGAGCAGCTGCTTCACCATCGACCCGATGCGCATGACCTTGGCGGGCTCGGTCACCGATCCCGTCGTCGACTGGTCGGCATCCTCTCCCCCGCCCGACACCAACTCGGCTCCCGTGTCGATTCCGTTCTCATCCATCGGGGACTCCTTTCGTGCTCGTTCAGGCCCGCCCACGGGCGGCGATCAAAGGTACGAGCATCTCCTCGGCGGTGAGCGAACCGTGCCGACAGATCAACTCGAATGGCCCGCTGTCGTCGGGGTCGTGGTAGCTCACCGGTTCGTAGGCGGCCACGACCACATCGCCCAGTCGCGCTCGCACGGGAGGCGGGACCCTCGGACCGAACCAGCCCTCGGCGATCACCTCCTCGATCGTGCGCACCCAACCAGTGCTCCCCAACTCCGACTGGACCGCGTCGAACAGCTCGGCCGTGGCTCCTCGCTTGGCGTGGAACCAACGCATGCGACCCTCCCCCGACTGCCCGCTCGTGAGTCCAAGGATCTCGCGGGAGGGTTCGATGATGCGGTCGCCGACCTCGACCTGACCATGATCAGCGGTCACCACGAGCGCGGTGTCGGCATCGAGCACGTCGAGCAGGTCGCCAACAAGGCGATCCGCGTCTCGCAGTTCAGCGTCGTAGAACGCCCCCAGGCCACGCTCGTGAGCGATTTTGTCGACCCCGGCGTAGTAGGCGTACACGAGGGGACGACCCTCGTCGAGGAGCCCTCGTACGAGCACCGGAACCGATGAGGACGCTCTCCACCCGACCGCCTCCGCTCCTCGGAGGTGTGCCTCGGAGAACGCCGACCCGATCAGCTCCGACGGGGTGACGATCGGTACCCGCGAACCGAGGAAGGGCGGATGCGGCTGGATCTCAGCGGGAGGCGCGTCGAAACGGCGATCGCCGGAGGGGCCGAACCATCTCAGGGAGTTCAGGATCGATCCGCCGACCATCATGCGATAGCCGACGATGCCGTGCTCGCCCGGGGTCAGCCCGGTCGCGATCGTGGTGAGCGCGGTCGCTGTTGTGCTTGGAGCCACGGAGGTGATCGGCGAGCCCTCGAGCGCCGCGAGGTTCGCCAGAGCGTGGCGGCGATCCTGGAGTTGCAGCCATCCGAGCCCGTCGAGCACGAGGAGGACCACCGCTCGCGCTCCATCGAGCGCCTCCGGCATCCAGGCGGGCGGTGGAACCGAGCCGGTGAGCGCGGGCATCACCCCATCGAGACAGGCGCCGCCGTAGTCGGGGAGGACGGGAGTCGTGGGGGTGCTCATGGCTCGTGGGGTGGGCGGACGTCGCGCGACGCCGCGAGGCAACGGTACCGCCGCCGACCTCCTACGATGGCCTCGTGCGAGTCTCGACACGAGGTGATTACGCGTGCCGAGCCTTGCTGTCCCTGGCTCTGCGTGAGGATCCCTCCTGTCCGACCTCGGTGCGCGATATCGCCGAGCGCACGGCGCTCCCACAGCCCTATCTCGAGCAGATCCTCCTCGCCCTGAAAGGCGCTGGGATTGTGCGCTCAAAGCGAGGGGTCGGCGGTGGATATGTGCTCGCTCGCGATCCCGAGTCGATTCGACTGAGCGAGATCCTCTCGGCCGTGGACGGTCCGATCACGCTCGGAGACTTCGGCGAACCACATGCTGACGGAGCCTGCGATCACGAGGGCCAATGCGTGCTCCTCGCCATCTGGCAGGTGGCTGGTGAGACGATGCGCTCGCACCTCGACGGGTACACCCTCGCCGTGATCGTCGATATGGCGCGCGGAGCCGCTCCGTGGCCGAGCGTGACCGACTGACCGCGCGCTAGCTCGGAGTCAGCGAGTCGAGGACGCCGCGCAGATCGGCGGGGACTGGACTGTCGAACGACACCCGCTCACCCGAGCCCGGGTGCGTCAGTTCCAACCGGCTCGCGTGGAGGAACGGCCGATCGAGACCGAGGGTCGGTCGACGCTGTCCGTACCACGGGTCACCGATCAGCGGGTGGCCGATCGACGACAGGTGGACGCGAATCTGGTGGGTTCGCCCCGTCTCAAGGCGGCACTCGAGCAGGGTGGGGTGACCGCGGTCAGTGAAGGACTGCAACACCTCGTACTCGGTTCGCGCTCCACGGCCATCGGCGACAACGGCCATACGCATCGGATCGCGCTGTGAACGACCGACCGGCGCGTCGATCACCCCGTGGGGCGCCTCGGGAAGACCCCACACCAGAGCGAGATAAGTGCGACCGGCGGAGTGATCGACGAACTGCTCGATCAGCGCCTCCCGAGCCTCTTCAGTGCGAGCGACGACCAGGAGTCCGGTGCTCCCCGCATCGAGTCGGTGAACGATTCCTGGTCGCACGGGGTCACCGATCCGCTCAAGGCCGGGATAGGAGGCGAGCAAGCCGTTGACGAGCGTTCCATCGGGGTTCCCAGCGCCTGGATGCACCACCAGCCCCGCTGGTTTGTCAACGACGATGATCCATTCGTCGGCGTAGACGACACCGAACTCGACCCCCGGGTCGGGACTCGGCAGATCCACTCCCGGGAGATGCGACTCATCGACGCTCACCCGCTGCCCCTCGACGAGTCGTAGGCGTCCGACCATCTCGGTGAGTCCGTCGACACAGACCCCTCCTGAATCGACGACACTCTGTGCAGCCGATCGAGACACGTCGAGCATGAGCGCGACGATCCGATCGAGCCGCTCCCCGGCGAGTGCCGCGGGAACCTCTTCTTCGATCATGATTCCCGCTCGTCCTCGGTGGAGCGCGCCTCGATGATCAGCGCGATCACGAGAAGCGCCGCGCCGACGTTGATCGCCGCATCGGCGACGTTGAAGACGGGAAACCACTGGAGATCAATGAAGTCGACGACGGCACCCCTGAGGAGTCCCTCATCACGTAGGAGTCGATCGATCAGGTTGCCGGCGGCACCACCCAGGATCAGACCGAGAGCCGCGGCTTGGCTCCGCGGCATCGCGCGGGCGGTCTGGCGGATGAGGAGCGCGATAATTACCGCGGCGAGGAGCCCGATCGCGACTCCTAGGCCTTGACCGGCCCCGAAGGCCATTCCCTCGTTGAAGGTCAGACGGAAGCGCAACGTCCACACGAGGTCGATCACGCGACCCTCACTCAACCGCCCCAGCGCCCACTGCTTGGTGCCCTGGTCGACAACGATCACCGCCGCGCCGATCGGCAGGGCGAGGCGACGACCGGCCCGCCCGACTTGGCTCACCGCCCGATACCGCCGACCTTCTCCTCGACGAGTTCGGTGGCCCAAGGGATCGCTTCAAGGCGTTCCCTCGGAATCGGTCTCGCGGAGACGAGCGAGAAGCCGTAGCGACCCGAGGTGATCCGCTCGAGAGCGGCGTCGATCTCAGCGACCGCCTCGCGGGCCTGAGCGCTCAAGGCGAGGTCGCGCTCGCGCTCGACCACCATCGTGTCGCCCTCGCCGCCTTCGTCGTCGAATTGCACATCGCCCATCTCAGCCTCGTCGATGAGTTCCTGAGCGTCGTGCTCGAGTCGGTCGGCCTGTCCTACGAGCCGCTCACGCTCCTCGAGGAGCAGCTCACGCTGTGCCTTGAGGAATCGAACGTCGAACTCCTTGGTGTAGGCGATTCCATCCTTGGAGACCCCTCGAGGCTTCGGAAATTCGGGAACAACCTTCGTTGGGGCGACAGGCTTGACGGCCTTCTTCGGTACGGCCTTCTGCGCCACCGGCTTGGCAGTGACCTTTCTGGCTGCGGGCTTCGCGACCGACTTCTTCGGAGCAGCCGCCTTCTTCTCAGCGGGCTTGGCGGGCTTCTTGGCTACAGCCTTCTTCGCCGCCGGCTTCGCGACCGATTTCTTCGGCGCGGCCTTCTTCGCAGCGGGTTTCGCGACCTTCTTGGCAGCCTTCTTCTTCGGCGCGGCCGGCTTGACGGCCTTCTTGGCTGCGGCTTTCTTCGCGACTGACTTCTTCACGGCCATGGGGGACCTCCCGTCGTTGGTCGAGGAACACTACCGCCCGCCATCGTGCGGGCCACGGCGATCACTCGGCCGAGATCCGCTCCACGGCCACCTCGGCCTCGTCGGCCGACCCAGCCACCACAACATCGAGCGCGAGGGTCTCACCAGCGATCAGATCGCGGTGAGCGCCGAGGGCTTGGAGCACATCATCGGGTCCGCTCACAGTCAGCCGAATCCGGTCGCTGACGTCGAGACCTGCGTCGCGCCGCTCCTGCTGGACACGACGGATCAGGTCCCGAGCCACGCCCTCGATCTCCAGTTCAGGAGTCACCATCGTGTCGAGCACCACGATCCCGCCGTCTCGGGGCAGCGTCGCGGCTGCACCCTCACCAGCCGACACCAACCGGAAATCGAACTCACCCGGTTCGAGGTCGTGCCCGCCGACCCGTACACCCGCCGGCGTCTCCGACCAGTCGCCCCGCTTATGGGCGACGATGACCTCTTGAGTGGCTCCACCAAGCCGTGGGCCGAGCGCCTTCGGATTCAGCACGAGTTCCCTGCGCCCATGGGCGGCCAGATCATCGGTGAGGACGATGTCCTTCAGGTTGAGCTCGTCTCGGATGATGGCGAGATGAGGGCGGAGCACGTCTGCGTCCGGGGTTGCCACCGTCGCCGAGGCGAGAGGAAGGCGAACTCGGAGGCCTTCGGCCTTGCGAAGCGAGAGCAGGGTGGAGCACGCATCGCGCACGAGCGCCATACCTCGCGCGAGATCGGAGTCGACCGGGAAGTCCCCAGAGGTCGGCCAGTCGAGCAGATGCACGCTCCCCTCTCCGGTGAGGCCGGCGTGGATGTGCTCGCTGATCAGCGGCAGCAGCGGCGCGCTGACCCGACAGAGCGTCACCATGGCCGTGTGCAAGGTGTCAATCGCGTCCTGGTCACCCTCCCAGAATCGCTCGCGGCTGCGCCGGATGTACCAGTTCGTCAGCGTGTCGAGGAACCGCTCCACCGTCTCGCACGCCCCGTAGAGGTCGTAGGCGTCCATCGCCGTCGTTGCGTCCGTTACCAGTCGGTTCAACTCGCCGAGGAGGTACCGGTCGAGGACGTCGGTCTGATCGGTGCGCTCAACACCTTCTCGGCCAGCCGCCCGCGCGTAGAGCGTCAGGAAGTAGTAGGCATTCCAGAACGGCAAGACCACGCGCCTCACGGTGTCGCGAATGCCGGTCTCCGATACCGAGAAGTCGAGACCCCTCAGAATCGGCGAGGAGAGCAGATACCAACGCATCGCATCGGAGCCATGCGCGTCGAACATCTCGTTCGGGTCCGGATAGTTGCGAAGCGACTTCGACATCTTCGAGCCGTCATCCCCGAGCACGATCCCGTGGCTGACGCAGTTCTCGAAGGCCGGTCGATCGAAGAGCGCGGTCGCCAAAACATGCATCGTGTAGAACCAGCCG
>Ga0129336_10002725_pt1 | contig 10873 bp, 7 predicted proteins | sample CPB6_02_DNA_FD_96878 | JGI IMG/M metagenome (GOLD analysis project Ga0129336, IMG submission 96878) | Freshwater to marine salinity gradient microbial communities from Chesapeake Bay, USA - CPBay_Sum_0.6_0.2_DNA | ecosystem: Environmental > Aquatic > Marine > Coastal | place: USA: Chesapeake Bay...
GAGAGGCTCCATCGCCTTCCAACCTTCTTCGGGTGTCATCTTCTGCACTTTGTCGCGGATATAATCATCGGTATATTCGCTCACAGGACCTTGTTTACGATCGACGTAAAAAATCAGGCGACCGCCATGCTTCACATATTTCGTAACCGCTTCAAGCGCTTTGAATGTATCATCCGTGTGATGCAGCACGCCTTCGGAGAAGACGATATCAACCGAGCGTTCCTTTACCGGAATTTGATTGAGATCGGATTGAATAAAGCCAGCCTGCCAGCCGCGCTCATCAAAACGCTTCTTGGCAACATCCACCGCCGTTGACACATCAACACCGAAATAGCGCACGCGGTCCATAACGGGGCCGAACAACGCAATGCCCGAAAGCGCCGCGCCGCACCCCGCATCAAGGATGATCGGGTTCGGACCATGATCTCTAAAGAACCAGGGCGCATGAGGAACATCGCCATATTTCTGCACAAGCCAAGTGCGCATATGGTCGGCAACCGAACCTTCAAACGTGTCGCGCTTTGCCCATTTGAACCCGAAGGTCTCGCGCGTTTGTTCTTGCGCAGCCGATACAAATTCCGCAGAGCGCGGAATACCCGCAACCGTTGTAATTGTGTGACCATGCGCGACAACACTACCGCCCTCAGCCGGAACGTCGGCACCAAGCAGATCATTCACCCATTGCGGAGAATTCATAATCAGTGACCCTTCGCGATGTCACGCAGACATTCGATCACATAGGCGTAGTCATCATCCGTCATGCGGTTATGGAGCGGAATTGCCATTGTGTTGTTTTCACAAGCCTTCGCACCCGGAAAATCATCGGGCTTGATGCCATAGCGGTCACGATAATAACCGAGCATATGGATGGCATGCGTGCCGGGGCGTGTTGCCACACCGCGCGCATGCAGCTTCGCCATGATTTCGTTGCGCGGCATCGGAGCCGTCTTCGGATCGACATAAGTCACATAAGCCTGCCACGCATGGCGCACATCATTCGGCACGCTCGGCTGACGCAGCCATTCAATATCCGCAAGCTCCTGACGATAACGACGCGCCGCCGCATCACGCTCATCAATAAAGCGATCAAGCTTGGTCATCTGCACAAGGCCGACCGCAGCCTGAATATCGGTCATGCGGTAATTATAACCCAATTCGTCGAAGTCCGGCAGAAGATAAGGCTGCGCACCGCGATGACGCTGCTCTTCCGAAATCGACGCGCCGTGATTACGCAAAATCTGCGCCTTCGCAGCAATCGCGTCATCATTCGTTGTCATCATACCGCCCTCACCCGTGGTGATGGATTTGCGCGGATGAAAAGAGAAACAAGCGGCATCACCGAGAGCACCTGCGGGCGTGCCTTTGTATGAAGCCCCTGCAGCACACGCACCATCTTCGACGATCTTCACATGCTTTGGTAATACGGCGCGCAAACCATCCATATCCGCGCAAAGACCAAAGAGATGAACGGGCATTACGGCTTTGGTGCGTTCAGTAACTTTCGTAGCAACAGAAGCGGGATCGATATTATTGGTGCGCGGATCGACATCGCACAGCACGGGGATAGCGTTGCAATAAAGCACCGCATTAGCGGTTGCCACCCATGTGAAAGACGGCACGATGACTTCGTCACCCGGACCGATATCCATCGCTGCAAGTGCCAGATGCAATGCGGTCGTGCAGCTTGTTGTTGCAAGGGCATGTTTCACATTGTGGCGTTCGGCAAAGCCTTTTTCGAATTCGGCAACTTTTGGTCCTTGCGTCAGCCAACCTGATTCAATCGGCGCACGTACGGCTTGCCATTCTTCTTCGCCCATCGAGGGCAGCGCGATCTGGACTGTTCTTTTTGCCATGGTCATGGAGGGTTACCTTCTTCGCTCAAGCCGATTTTGCGCGACGGGCTTCAACTTCAGCTTTGTGTGAGGCACGCCAATCGATCAGACGACGCAAGCCCTCTTCAAGATCGATATTCGCAGTAAAGCCGATTTCCTTTGAGGCGCGCACGGGTGAACCCACGCGGTTACGTACCAATGTGGCTTGCGAGCGCGGCGCATAATTGATCGGTTGATTGCAGCCGGTGAGATTCAAAAGCATCTCGGCAATTTCTTTGAGTGAGGTGCGTTTGCCGGTGCCAACATTATAGAAACGGTCAGTTGCATCAGAGCGCATCGCGCAAAGATTAGAACGCGCGCAATCTTCCACCGCCACAAAGTCGAACGCTTCCGAGCCATCGCCCAAAATCGTCGGGCCTTCACCGCGATCAATCGCATCAAGCATTTTCATGATCACGGCAATATAGGCACCGCGATAATCCTGACGCGGGCCATACACATTCATATAGCGCAGGCCGACATAATCGAGGCCATAGCGGAAGTGATAGGCACGCGCCATCGCCTCGCCGCAAATCTTCGTCGCGCCATAAAAATTCTTGTTGTTGAACGGATGGTCTTCCGTCATCGGCTCTTCCACCGCATCGCCATAAACAGAAGCGGAGGATGACCAGACGAGGCGCTTTACATTATTGCGCACGCAGGAATCGAGCACATTGAACATGCCCTTCACATTCACTTCAAACGCGGTGCGCGGATAATCATGACATTGCAGCAACCAGAGGGCCGCAAATTGGAACACGCCATCGGCACCTTTGAGTGCGGCATCAAGAATATCGGTTTGGGTAATGTCGCCACCGGCTTCGAAAATCTTGACGCGCGGATCTTTCAACGAGCCGGACAGATTTTCCATCGTGCCGCGTACGAAATTATCATAAATCAAAATCTCGCCGACATCCTCTTTCACGAGTTGATCGACTGCATGCGAACCGATAAGGCCTGCGCCTCCGATCACGACGAATTTTTTACCGCGAAGATCCACGTTCTCTCTCCTCAACTCGCAAGCGCGAGTACACCCGCACCATTTTCAATATAGCGTTCACCCGTTGCCTTGCAGATAAGATCGGCATTGAGCCGCTCGCCTGCCCGGCTCATCCATCCCATGCGTCGCGCGGGTGTTCCCACCATCAACGCAAAGTCCGGCACATCTTTCGTCACCACCGCACCCGCACCAATCAGGCAATAGGCACCAAGGCTGTGACCGCACACGATCGTTGCATTCGCACCAATCGTCGCACCCCGCCCCACCGGAGTCGCACGGAACTCGGCCTTGCGGTTCACATGCGCACGAGGGTTTAAAACATTCGTAAAGACTGAACTCGGCCCACAAAAAACGTCATCTGCCAGCTCGACGCCTTCATAGAGCGAGACATTGTTCTGAATTTTGCAGCCATGACCGAGGCGCACTTTCGGGCCGATCATAGCGTTTTGGCCGATTGAGCAGTTCTCGCCAATCACGGTGCCAGAGAGAATATGGCAGAAATGCCAAATCTTCGTCCCCGGCCCAATCACCGCGCCGTCATCAACATAACTTGATTCATGGATCAGCACGCCCGGAAAGCGCGGATCCTCTTTCATTTCGCTCATACGGCCGAGGCTTTACGGGCGAAGGGATGAACGATGCCTGAATGCAAAGCCAGCGGCTGTTGGCGGAAGGTCGAGACGATTTCGATCGACGGGCGCACCGCATCAAGGCCAAAACCCCGACCCATCAGCACTTCTTCGTAAGAGCGGGTATGGAGATCGGTGAAGCCTTCGGAGAACTCGACCTCTTCGCCATCAACCGTGATCGAGCGATAGGTCGTCTTCTTGCCCTGCACGCTTTCGGGCAAATCATTGCGATCAACCGAAAGGAACCAGCTCACATCGGCGCGCTCGCATTCGATAAAGCCCGCGGCGCGTTCTGGCGTTTTGAGATGCGCGTGGTTTGCTAAAACTTTGCCAAACACAAAGCCGAGCATGTCGAAGAAATGCACGCCGATATTGGTGGCAACGCCACCCGATTTTGAGTCATCGCCCTTCCAAGAGGCGTGGTACCAACGCCCGCGCGAGGTGCAGTAGGTTAGTTGCACCTGATGGCGCTTGGCTGAAGACGCAAATTTGTCGCGTAGTGCAATAATTGCCGGATGAAGACGAAGCTGCAAAATCGAGAAAATGCGCTTGCCCGTGTCTTTTTCGATATCGATCAGACCATCGATATTCCAAGGATTGAGCACCAAAGGCTTTTCACAAATCGCATCCGCACCCGCGCGTAAAGCAAAGCGGCAATGCGCGTCATGCAGATAATTGGGTGATGCGATCGACACATAATCCAACCGCTCGCCGCGGCGGCGGAGCTTATCGACATGGCGATCAAAGCGCTCGAATTCAGTAAAGAAATGCGCATCTGGAAAATGGCTGTCAAGAATGCCGACTGAGTCATTCGGATCGAAAGCAACCACAAGATCGCCGCCTGTATCCTTGATCGCCTTCATATGGCGGGGCGCAATATAGCCGGAAGCTCCGACAAGGGCGTAAGACGTCACGTTATTCAGTCCTTATTTGAATTGAAGTGCCCACAACCTTCGAAAGAGGCGCATTCCAAGGGGAAAGATTTGGAACGGCGGTCAAAAGCGAAGGGCATAACGGAAATTCGACGAAGAGGCGCATACTATATTGAGCGGACGGCGTCCATGATCTCCTTCGACCAAGATTAACGGCGAAGCGCGAAATGATCCCAAATTAGGTCCGGATTGAGGCGATTCCGTTCATAAATCTGTCAGAATCCACTCTGTAAAGACGCGCGGGGTCATTCCGATCCCCTTAACCCGCGCCATGGCTGTGCCCCGTCTTTTATTCCTCATCACGGATGATCGTTATTTCGTCTCGCATCGGCTCCCCATGGCCCGTGCGGCGCGTGATGCCGGCTTCGATGTCCATGTCGCCACGAAAGTTGCCGATTATCGCACGCCTATTCTCGTCGAGGGCTTCACGCTGCATGAACTCGGCTGGAGCAAATTGCGCCGCAAGCCCCATCACATCATCCGGGATATCTTTGAAATCAGACGTCTTTACAAGGCGTTACGCCCTGATGTCGTTCATCAGGTCGCGCTCGTACCGATCATTTTGGGGCAGCTCGCCGCCACCGGTCTCTCGGTCGCGAGCGTCAATACTGTTGCGGGCCTCGGTTCCGGCTTTATCGGGCTCGATCCGGTCGGTCGTTTGCTCCGTCTCGGCCTTTCGACCGCACTTCGTCTACTCCTCAACCGATCCTCAACGCTGACTGTTGTTCAAAATGAAGATGACCGTCGGGCTGTTGAAGGGATTGGCGTAAATCCAGAAAAAATACGTCTCGTTCCTGGATCGGGCGTCGATACTGACCGGATCAAGCCCCTGCCCGAGCCCACAGGACCGATCACGGTCGGCGTCGCCGCGCGGATGCTTGATGATAAAGGCATCCGCCCCCTGGTCGCGGCGCAGCAGAAATTACAGGCCGACGGTCAGGATATAAGGCTGATTTTGGCGGGCGATCCCGATCTCGCGAACCGGACCGCCATCAGGCCCGAAGAACTTACCCATTTTGCCTCTCTGCCCGGCATCTCATGGCTCGGCCATGTCGAGAATATCGAAAGCCTCTGGGCGCAATGCCATATCGCTGCTCTACCCTCCCGTCGCGAAGGTCTTCCGAAAGCCCTTTTGGAGGCTGCCGCGGCAGGGCGCCCTTTGATTGCCACCGATGTTCCTGGCTGCCGTGATGTAGCAATTCACGGAAAGACCGGTATTCTTGTTCCCGTCGATGACGCAGACCGGCTCGCAGAGGCTATCTCGCGTCTCGCGAGCAGTGCTGACCTCCGGAACGAAATGGGGTCGGCTGCCCGATCCTTTGTTGAAACGCGCTTTTCAGCCGCCGCCATTGGCGCGGCGAGCTTAACCCTTTATCGCTCCCTCACCCAAAGGCCGATTGAAGTCGAGCCCCGACTGATTTAAACGGCCTTCCCAGCTTCCCCGGAGATTTCGAGTGCCTCATTCCCGCAAAATTGCCGTCATCGGCCTTGGCTATGTCGGTTTACCAGTTGCCGTATCTTTCGCAGCGTCAAAAACGCCCGTGATCGGCTTCGATATTGACGCAAGACGAATTGCGGAATTGAAAAAGGGACATGACCGCACCAATGAAGTTGAATCCGCGCGGTTAAACCAAGCGTCGCTGACATTCACCGATGATCGCGCGCAGTTGAAACAAGCCGACTTCTTTATAGTGACTGTTCCCACACCCATTGATGAAGCAAGGCGTCCTGATCTCACCGCTCTCATCAAAGCATCAGAAACCGTTGGCCAAGCACTCAAGAAAAACGACATCGTCGTATATGAGTCGACCGTCTATCCCGGCGCCACCGAAGAAGATTGTGTGCCTGTTCTTGAAAAGATTTCAGGACTGAAAGCCGGTGTTGATTTCACCGTCGGCTATTCGCCCGAGCGCATCAATCCGGGCGATCATGTGCATCGCTTCGAAACAATCAAGAAAGTCGTATCAGGCCAAACGCCTGAGACACTTGAAATCGTCGCGCAAGTTTATGGTTCGGTCGTCACTGCAGGTATTCATAAAGCCCCTTCAATCAAAGTTGCTGAAGCGGCAAAGGTGATTGAGAACACGCAACGCGATCTCAACATCGCGCTCATGAATGAACTCTCTGAGGTGTTCCAGGCTTTAGGCATCAACACATTGGATGTCTTGGCTGCTGCCGGAACGAAATGGAATTTCTTGCCGTTCCGGCCGGGTCTTGTTGGCGGACATTGCATCGGTGTCGATCCTTATTATCTCACCTACCGTGCTGAAAAAGCGGGCTGTCATCCGGAAGTCATTCTAGCCGGTCGCCGCACCAATGATGCGGTCGGCGCCCGTATTGCACGTGAATGCATCAAGCGACTTCTCGCATCGGGCGCATCGAAGCCACGTGTCACAGTTTTAGGCCTCACCTTCAAAGAAGATGTGCCTGATATCCGCAATTCGAAGGTCGTGGATATTATCACCGAACTGTCAAATTTCGGCGTTACCGTTCAGGCTCACGACCCATGGGCGGAAGCCGAAGAAGTCGAGCATGAATTTGGTATTCGCCTTGTCGATCGTAAAGCGCTTCAACCCGCTGATGCCGTCATCCTCGCGGTGAGCCACAAGGCCTATCTCGATGAAGGGTGGCCCTTGGTGGAGTCGCTTTTGAAGCCGCAGGCAAAAATCGTAATTGATGTGAAAGGCGCTTTATCGCGCGAAAAGCAAGCGGCTGATTTTGATCTCTTCAGTCTGTAAAGTCAGTAAAGTGTAGAGTAGTGCGTTTGTTTAAGTCTCTCCCCCGTCTTCTGGCCTCGACCATCGGCTTCGCGCTTTTAGCAAGCGGTACGATTTCGCAGGCCTATGCGGATCAAGCGCCGCCTTCAATCATTCGCGCCCTTCCTTATCCATTTCATCACGTCGTCAGTTTCAGCGACGATACGGATGAATTGAAGCCTTGGCATGAAGTAGCTCTTCATCGTGTGTTCAATGAAGAGATGGGCTTGCCGATTACCGATGCAATATGGCCTCATGGCAGCGACCGGCTCTCGACCATGTTCATCGGACCTCACGTGCTTAATCGCACACCGTCCGGAATTGATGATCAACCCACTTTTGCCGTGTTGCTGCGCGAATGGCATCGCGGCAATATCGACCAGTTCCACGGGTGGAATGAAGACAGCACCTACCAATTACGCAATGAGCTTTCGCCCTCTGTTAAGCTAACGTCCGCGACAGTGAGAATTACAGTTCCCGAAACCGATCCAGTTGCGGCTGATCAACAAAGACAAAACATTCGCTTATACTTTACCGGCGATATTCCGGCCGATCTTTCTATAACTATGAAAGACAGTCTCGGCCAATCACTCACCTACTCTGCTGCTGACGTGCAAAAGGCGATGCTCGTTCAGGTGAAGGCGCAGACATCCGAGCGGTTTATAGATTTCATCATCCCGCGCGTCGCAAAAAAATCGAATGCACTGCAAATCAATTTAGGGCGACTTTCTGAAATCACATTCAACGCGCCCTCTTGCGCTGACGCCTGTGCGGTTACGCTCACAAAAATTATTCGCGATGATTTCAGTCGCCAAACGGTACTTGCTGAAGCGCCGGATCTCGCGAAGTGGAATATCAGACCTGCTCTTCTCACCTCGCATGGCGGCAATACACTCAATCAGGATTTTGGTGTTGCTGGTCGCGTTCTCGAAGTGCCACGGACACCCGGAACTCTATTCGCGAATGCGTCGGTCGTTGTGCGCCGTGAGCCGCAAGCTGACAACCCCATCAGTCACGCCTATCATGCAGATCTCTTGAAATCGCTTGGCGTTGCGGGTGTGTGGGCTTACTTCCCCGAACAGAAATCCGATTATTTTGGTCCGCTCTCGATCAATGCCGGTGATCCGCCGCGCAAAATGACATCGAGCTTTGAGGGTTTCTACAATATTCCCCGCACCAATCCCGGCGAGTTTGATCGGTCCTCACCAGACGCCTTTGCAAAAGACGTAGAAAAACTTCTTCCCTATTTGAGCTTTAATGAACGTCTCGATCTTTATTGCGGTGTCAATTGTGATAGCGCTCAGGGTGATGCGCTCGCCTTACTCGTTGCCACAAGTGTTGAAAAAATAACGCATGGCGAAACGGTTGAACATTTCTGGTACACGCATTTTGGATCGCGCGGTTCAAACTTTGAACACACAATTGATGAGCCTTTAACGCCTATCACAAAGAAATGGATGAACAAGCTCGTCAATCTTGTTTACAATTTCGATGGCCGCGTTCCTGAACGGCATCGCGTATGGTCTCCACCCGCTTCGACTTGGGTGCGCTACCAAATGATGCAAAGCCATATCGCGGAGCATATCCACGTTAGCGCTGATGGTAATGTGATCACCATTGACCCTTGGAATGATCCCGTCACGGGACGCATTATACCTGATCCGAATGCCGGCAGCCGCGATCTTCACGGTTTGACGCTTTATGTTTCCGACACACGAAAAGCGCGTGTATTTATTGGTGAGCGGGAGTTTTCGACCTTCACGCGAAACAAAGCGGATTCAACCAACCGCCCTTCGATCACATTGATTGATGATCATGCACCGACCGCCCTTATTGATCGCGTGGCGCTGCGTGACAAAGGCTCAGCGATTGAAGAAAGCGGAGTGATGAGCGAGAGCGTTATCAAAAATGATAATGCTACGACGTTGGGCCTCGTGTCTTTAACAGCCGATCAAACCGGAAACGCTGAAATCTTGTTCCAACCCTCAGGGCTCGCCTTGTGGAACACAAGCCATATCGCCTTTCAAATCCGCAAGATTGCCCCGTCATTCACACAGTCAAAATCATTGGGGTCAGTTGAGATCGATCTTCTCATGAAGAATGGCGACACGATTTCAATCAATGAAGCGGGCGCGCCTGACAGTACCTTTCTGCCGTCTAGCCAATGGAGTATTGCCCCACTTTCTCCCGATGGCCAATGGCGTACCGAGACTTTGGCGACGGCTGATCTCGATTGGCCCGAGATGTATTTCGGTAAGCAGCTCAATCGCCGCCCACCTCTCCCGATCGGCGAAGTCCGCGCCCTTCGTATTGCGCTTTCTGATGCTGCGCCTGATACGCGTGTCGAAATCGCTGACCTCCGGGCTTTACGCGCCGATCCGAATGGCGAAGCCGACGACGGAAGCCATTTTGTTTTCGGCCGGATTACTGAAGATGGCAAAAAGGGAATGGCGGACATCAAGCTCAGAGCCGCCACCTTGCATCAGGGCACTCTGAAGGCCGTCACCGATCAGGATGGCTATTTCATGCTGCCCGCCATCGCCAAAGGCGAAGTCATTTCTATTCGCGCGCAAATCGATGGCCGCCTCTGTGCCCCCGAACGTGGGCGCCGGATTGAGATTACAAAAAATGAGGCCGAGCTCGATATCCGCTTCGATCGCTGTCGCCAGATGGTCAGCTCGACAGAACTTCCGACTGATCTAACAGCCATCGAATAGGCTCTTCCTCGCGCCGAGAAATTAAGGCACGATCCGGTCAGGTTGTGCTGGGAAATTTTTCAGCAAGGGAAGTAACGATATGGTCATGATCGATACCGGCGAACGCGTTGCGGTGCTTGATCTCGGCAAGACCAATATAAAGGTTCTTGTCGCAACAAGCGACGGCGCGCCTGTCGAAACGCTTTCATTCCCCAATGCGCCCGATGCAACAGGCCCCTATCTCGCCATTGATCTTCCGCGCATCGAGGCATTGATAATTGATGCGCTTACAGACCTCGCTTCGCGTCACAATATTCGGGCCATCGTCGCAACCGCACATGGCTGTGGCGGTGTGCTTGTCGATGATCACGGTCCGGTTCTGCCGGCGATGGATTATGAAGCTACGCCACCGGCTTGGCTCGACGCGGCCTATCGTGGAATTGGCCCTTCCTATGACGAAGTCTTTTGCTCTCTCTCCGGCGGTGCGATGAGACCCGCACAGGGCTTGCTTTGGCAAGAACAAGAATTTTCAGCACAGTTCCAGCGCGCAAAATATTTTCTGCTCACGCCGCAATATTTCGCGTTCCGCTTAGGGGGTCGCCCCGTTACTGAAATTTCGTCACTCGCCGCGCAATGCCACCTATGGAATCCGCTGAAGAACGAATTCTCGAGCATCGTCAAACGTAAAAGCTGGACACCACTTTTTCCTCCATTCGCGCGTGCGGGCGATGTTATCGGCACGCTCTCACCGGATATCGCCAAACGCACAGGACTCGCGCTGGATGTTCAAATTCTCGCGGGCGCGCATGACAGCAATGCCAATCTTTATCGCTACAAAGCCGCAGGCATGGGGGACTATACAGTGCTCTCAACAGGCACATGGATGATCGGTTTTAACCGCGGCCGGCCGCTTGAAGATTTTCTTGAAGAGCGCGCGATGGTGGCCAATGTCGATGTTGATGGTGGACCTGTGGCCTCAACCCTTACCA
>Ga0129336_10002726_pt1 | contig 10871 bp, 4 predicted proteins | sample CPB6_02_DNA_FD_96878 | JGI IMG/M metagenome (GOLD analysis project Ga0129336, IMG submission 96878) | Freshwater to marine salinity gradient microbial communities from Chesapeake Bay, USA - CPBay_Sum_0.6_0.2_DNA | ecosystem: Environmental > Aquatic > Marine > Coastal | place: USA: Chesapeake Bay...
TAACGCGTTCTAGTTCTTCAACATTACCTATTTTTGGTATACCGTTACGATCTATTTCACTAATAATTTTTACTTTTGGGTTTAATGGACTTTTTTTAAGTTGCTTATTAGTTGTAAATAATTTAGTAAACGGTCTAGTTTCTTTACTAAATGCATCATATCTTAGGTCACCTAATTTATTTAACTCATTTGCAGCATATTCATCTGTTATAAAACCTGGGCGAAAACGACCCATATCAATAGAAGGCCTTGGATAAGAAACTACATCTTTAGCTGTATTAGCAATAGATCTACCTATGTTATTAACACCTGATAACATTTTAAGTCCTAGTTCTGAACCCGCAACATCTAGAGCTCCTTTATAAAGTGAACTAATAAATGCTGCACCTGCTGGATCAGTTAAACTGTATGCTAATGGTTGCGGTGCTGCTGTTGGAAACTCATTTCCAAAAAGATTACCTAATTTTCCAGAACCTGGTTCAATGATATCATTTATATAATTTCCTAAAACATTACCTGCAAGTTCAAAAGGAGCTACTGCTGCATCTAACAGATTTGCATTTTTTGCTGCCTCTGATGTAGGCATAAACCAACCCAGTCCTGTGCCTTGTATAAATTTATCTTGAGGCGTTGCTTCTGACATATAACTGAACTTAGGCGACTTTTTTATAATATTTATATACTTTGAAAGTTTTTCAGCCTCCGCCTTACTTATAGTTATATTATCAAGTCTATTTGAACCTGTAATATCCATACTGACTGTACCATAACCAAATGGACTATTTATAATACTGCTGAGTTGTTTATTAAAGGCATCCGGATTTTGTAGTATGTGTCTTATACCTTCAGTATCATAATTTCCTCTACTTCTGTTTAATCCTAAAATAGATGACATGTTGTTTAAAGCAAATTCTGCTGCTACATCATATCCGTGTATTTCTGCTCTTTTTGCAACATTAGGATTTACTTTACCGGGTTCAGCTCCTAAGAATTTAGCAAGAGGTGAATTCATACTTTCCTTGATATAATCATATTTTGCTTTTGCACCTTCTGCTTCAGCATTTGTATTATATGCAGGAATAACTAATGGGTTTAAATAATTAGAATCGGTAGTCCAATCTTGATACTCACCTAAAGTATCATTAAGTACTAGTTTTATATAGGGTTCTTCAGGCTTATTAATATTTTTATATTGGGATTCATCATTTGGGTCAAACTCATAATCAAAAAGATATTGTGTCATTTGATCAGGAGACATATTTTCTAACCTGTTTAATCTTTCAATATAAGATTGTTTAACTTCTGGGACCTGCTCATTATCCACATCACGTTTTGCCCTATCCATTATTTGTGATTTAACGTCTTTTTTTAATTCTTCAGGAGAGTTGTAATCTAGAAGATAGGTTGGATAATAATATTCATATTTACCATCAAACCGTTCATATTTACTAGGTGTACCTAAATAAATAAAATCACCTGTATAAGGATCTTGCCCAATAGGAGAGTTTGGTAATTTTGAAAAATACTCTGCCATTTCATAAGGTATCTCCTTATATCTTATATTACTAGTAGCATCACTACCTTGGATAATATCTGATTCAATGGGTAGCTGAAGACTTTTGCGTGGTTTAGACTTTTCTTTTTGTTCACTACTTGTTTTTAACCAATTTAAATATTGGTTGTAGTCCATACCCTGACTCTTTGCAAAATCATAAGCTTTATAGATACCTTGATTAGATGCTTGTTTACCTATGTAAGGTAAGGCATCCCCACGTAAACTTGCCCATTGTTTAGATTCTTCGGGAGTCATGTTATCTAATGGTACCCACATTTCATCTGTACCTGCTGATACTACCTGACTAGCTCCTTGATCTCCTTGATATTTAACAAGACCACCATGCTGTTTCTGAATCTTATTTTTTTTATTATAATAATCTTTTTCTTCAGACTCTACAGCTCTCATAACCCATTTCTTATTTACACTGTCCCAGACAGCTTCATAGTTTGGTTGCTGACCTGTTCTATTACCATAATTAAGTTGACCAATGTTTTGAGATTTTCTAAAAGTCTTACCTAGACCTATATTAGTATCAATGTTCTTTAAACTAGGTACTGTTACTGGTAATCTTTTAAGAGGTAATGGTTCTATCCTGTTTAATGTTTCTTCATCTACTATTCCTAGTCCAATATTTGGATCAAAATTAGGATCTCCTGTCCATACTGGCATTGTTTTAGGAGCAGCATATACTGGAGAATAAGATCCGTCATAATACGTTGCTATCGGCATTATATTGCGATGCCACAAGTCGGGAGAAGTATGCATACCTATTCTAAAATTTCTAGGATTTGCTGAGCTTCTTACTAATTCAGTATACTTATTAACTAACGGCTTTTCAGATGGTGTTAAAGGATCATACTGAGAGTCATTATTATTTTTAAATCCTTTTTTTGTTATAGGAGCAGATCTATCAATCTGACCATATTTTACTTTCATATTTCTCTCTCTGTCTGCTTTTAGTTGAGATGGTCCACCAGGATAACTACTTCCTGCATCATTCAACCATTCTCTATAGTAAGGTTCAGAAGTACTCTTTTGAAAGTTATAGGCATCATTTAAAATAGTACTATCTTGATATGCAGCAAATGCTTTTAAGAACTCATCTTTGTCATCAATATATCGTGGTACTTGTTTACCTTTCTGATATTTACCTAAAGGTATCTCCGTAACATACTGACCTGGGAAAGTATAATCCACTCCCGGTAACATCATCTGCTGATTACCTAAGTTGTCTATACCTAGTATAGGAAATGGAACAGTATCCATAGTAATCTGATTACTAGGAATGATGTTCATAGGATTGTGTCTATCCGGACTGTTAGGTAAGTATCCGGTATTGGTAATTCTTACTTTACGTTTATTCATTATCGTGGAGATTGCTGATTCTTGTTATTAGCTAATTTAAACAACATTTTCACGTTTCCTGATATATTTCTGTATAAAAGTACGTGAGATGTATAGTGTCTGAACTTTTTACGTTCAAACGGTAGTTTCTGATAGTTTAGATTATTAGGATTAAGTTTACGTTTAAACCCGTTAAGTTCTGTATCCCATATAGTTTGTTGTACATTAGGATATGTATATTCTCCGCGGTCTTTGGTAATATCCCAGAATTGATTAAACCTATACTTCTGTTCTACCTTAGTATATAATACGTCAATGCTATCCAGATTTATTTTAGGATAGGTCAGTTCTAATAAAGGATCTCTTCTTGGTTGTAGGTTAAGATTTAATACCCCGGATACCTGTTCTGTATTATGTACAACAGCTCTATCAAAGTTAAAGTCTAATACGTGATATGTATCAATACCGTCAATGTCATATGTATAGCATTCTAGATCATACTCAATTGATTTTAAAGTATTTACTATTTGACCGGTTTGTGCAATATACTCTATTTCAAATGGATAGTCTATACCGTAGTAGTTTGCAAATAGTTGAGTATTATCATTATGTCTCCAAATTGTACCTTTACCATCTAAAGTTTTTGTAGTTAAAAAATGTAACTTACTTGATAGGGTCAGTTCTGGTTGCCAGTCATGAAAGGATATCCATAATTGATTTTTAGGATCATAACTAACTGTCCAACTTGTATTCTCAAAATAAACAGGATCTCCTAGTTTGATAGTTATATTACCATAGTTAAATAAGTTATCATTACCTGTATATGTAACAAGACCTTTATACTCGGCTTTTAATCTATAGTCTGTTTTACAAAAGTATAATAGCAAGTCTGTGTTATCATATGTAGTTTGACAACCTACACCAACTATAGTATTATCTATTAGTTTAAAATCGGGAAAGTCTTCTAAAATAGTAAATGGTAAATATCTATTAAACCACCAGCGCATACCTGACGCGGATATTTCTTCTAATCCTTTTCCGGTTATACCAAATACTTTACCTTGAGCCTGACTCATAAAGTATATACCAATAGGTGTATTTACAATAGAGTTTCTATTTTGACATGATCCATGTTGATATTCTTGGTCCGCATTAGTAAGAGATTGTTGAGCCTGTGAAAATAAACCACCGTCTCCTAATGTAATTTTTGTACCAAGATCGGTTTGAAGAGTATCTACTCCCTGAAACATTAAGGGAGCATCATTTTCAAATAATATAATTATACCATTCTTATTGATAGGTTTAGCACCAGTAATACGTGAAGTAAAGTCTCTATAGTTATTTACTAAGTATACAAACCAAAAATCTTTAATAGCTTCTTTCTGTTGAGCTAAAGAATATATTAACCTATTAGGTTGATATATATAACAGGTTTCTGCTTTTAACGGATCATAGTACCTGGGTTGTAAATATCCCCACGTTGTATTATTACTAAATACCTTAGAGTTACTTAATGATAAATCATACTTGTAAAAGTTTCCTCCTTTAATATAAAGAGGATCAAATAAACCTTCTAAATTAGTATAAGAATAAGGATCATAATGATATTCTCTTTCTTGTATACCTCTGTCTCTTAAATCTACGTTTATTTCTGATTCAACAAAAAAGTCTCTTACACCGGATTGAAACAAATACATGTAACAATCTTTTTTATCAAATCTAATACTATCTACAAAACTTGCTAAGGTTTGTAAAGGATTAGTAGGAAATATGTTTATAATGTCTTGAGTAATGGTACCAATACCATTTACTACATCATTAATAGATGTAGCTACTCCAGTTAAAACATCTTGTATTAATTGTATTGTATCATTTGTTGCATTTCCTAAACCGAATAAGTTTGCGTAATTAGTACTTGAAAAATAATCATTATCAAGATTAAACTGATTAGAAGGAAGTCCGTCAAGCACATCAAAAAAGTCAAAAGTAATAAGGTTACTTATGGCTGTTTGTAGAAATGAATTTGTGTCAAACTTGGTAAAGTCTGCCCAAAACCTAGGATTGTTAATCATAGTCTTGAATCTATAATCCATCTCTGTACCATCTGGTACATTCATTAACCAATCATAGAAATAGAAGAAAGTATTTTTTTCGGTATATCTACCAATGTAAATATCTCCACCATATATAATCGGAGAATTCATTGTAAATGAAGAACTTGTAATGCTGTTATTGTTATTAACGATATGACAACTTCCTGTAGGTACTTGTATTATAGAATCTAACTGACCGTATTGATTTCTAATTCTTTGTTTTAAACCTCCATAATAACTTACTGCAGTAGTATTAAACTCATCAAAGTTATGTCCTCTGTTACCATTATAGTCAAACCATAAATTAGTTATGTTACTATAGTTTGGAAGTAGTCCGTTATTTCTTGCAGAACTTACTACTTGTGTACTATTATCTGTAACATAACCCGGATCTACTAGTTCTGCTCTAGGATTAGCCGTACTTATACTTCTTAAACTTAAAGCAACTGTTTTATTTCGGTAAGCATTATTAATACGTTTTTCATCAAATTCTTGTAGTTGATCTGATAAGTATACAGCATCTTTTAAATATCTTCTAGTATTTGCTAAACTAAGTCTAGCATTACCTTGATTATGTTGATGTAGATTTCCATGAGATATATAACTTGTAGCAAACTGTCGATACTTCATAGTAGATCTTATTAGATCTAATGCTGCATCTGTACCTTGTGTCATGTAATAAGTATACGTAACTAATCCACCAAATGCTTTTACTACAGGAGGCATCATACCAAACTCACTTTGCTCATAACTAAAGTCTTGTGTATATCCCTGTCCTCCTGCTATAGTCATATTAAGTGCGTCATTTAAAGTGAGTAGTCCTGATAAAAGCATGTTTGATATATCCAGTCCAACCGCAGTTCCTCCAACATTACCTACTGTATTTTCAGTAATATTTTGAACTTGTGATAATGCTGTAGCAACTTGAGCAATTAACGGAGAACTTATAGCAGCGGGGACACCACTTATATTCTGACCAGAGTTAAACATACTAGATGTATTAATAACTTTAGTTTCTTTACCGCGTACAGCTAGTGCGGCAGAACCCATACCAATACATAACGCTATCATAAATGATAAGTCAGTAGGTAACTTTTCTTTAGGATGACCTTCTACTTCTTGAAAATTTCCTCTTACGTTAGAACTAGAACCTACTTCTCCATACAGTCTTAATTCTTCTGCTGCTAAAAAAGGTCTAGTAAAAGATGTATCTGGAGAATGAAATGTAAAATAACTTCTAGAATACTCTCTAGCAAAATACAACGGTTGATTCCATTTATTATCTTCTGAATCAAATGTCATATCAGCATTCCATGCTATTGTGGTTAATGACGGATCAGGTTGTAAAGAATTATAGGGATAGTTTTGATATAATATCTGTTCTTCTTCAGGAGTCTCGTAGGCACGCATATTATTAATAATACCTTTAGCAACAATTGTACGATTACCTTGTCGTGAACTTCTTAGTATTTCATAGCCTACTATACCAGGTATTACATTACCATTATTATCTACAGGAGCTTTAATATTATTAAACCTTACACCTAGTATACGAATAGCATCTGGATTGTTTCTCCCTCCTTTAGTTCTAACTCTAGAGTAGTTGATTGGATCACCGTCGTTAATACGCGTAGTATTAAGAATATCTGCAGGCATCTTATGATGTCTAATGGGCTTACCACATAGATCATGATTAGAGTTTCCAGATGCTGACCAAGGATGACTACTAGCATTCCATATATCAGGTTTATTACTAGGATAAAGTTCAGTTGATTCCCAGTAACCCATTTTACCATATGCTACAACTTTACCGGGTATAACTGTCCCGTTATTTAATAAACTTGTAGGAGATGTTACATATGCTGTATTAATCATTTCCCAAATCTTCGGAGCTGTATAAGGACCTCCGTCAAAATTAGATGCTGCTAAATCAACGTTATCATTAGTATTAAGATTAGGTGTTGCTAACCATTGTCCATTAGGTTGTATTTCTCTATTAAGTTCAGCAGGTCTACCGGGAATATGATATGAACTAGATCTATCTCCTGTATCATATACCCATCTTATAAAAAACGCGTATTGTTCATCTCTCATGTAACCTGTATCAGAACCTCCTCTTCTGTAGTAGTCGGGTCTCTGTTCTACCATCACCCATTCTGTATCTATTTGATTAGCAAGAGGTTGGTAATTAAAATCTAGTCTGCTGTATGGAGCAACACGAATTGCATACTCTCCATTTCTGTATATAGCATCTGATTTTTCATAAACAGGAGTTACTAAGGGTATAAATTTTAAAGGTACACTTTCTAATGCTAAATTTATATTATCTAAAAATATTTCTACAGCATTACCTTGAGTATTATAATATCCTATTTTTTTAGCAACAGCTTGCTGATTTGTAATTGTTACAACAACTAATTCAAATTCTTCAAAAGTAGTAGTTTCTAAATTAGATACTTTTATTAATAAAGAACAAGATTCATTTTGATAATCAAATAAAGGTTGAATATTACTAGGGGGAAAATAGTCAGTTACTCGTTGCCCGTTAATCGAATATGCAACTAGTGCATAATAAGAACCGTTTAATAGAGTTCCTCCAGCAGCACCTTTTTCTGCAGAAACAGAAGGAATATTCATTAACCTAGATAATCTAAGTTGTTCACAGTCTAACTGATAAGGTTGTATAAATTCACACTCTTGACATGTACTTTTTATAAGAGGAACTTCACAAACATAGGGTACACCAGGCCATGGATCATTATAAGGAGCATTTCTTATGTCTCCAACATTTAATGTTCTATCTGGATTTAAACCATCTACCCAATAAACTTGCCATGAACAATCAAAGTTTTGTTTAGATATCCCTGTTATAATATGAGTTCTGTTAAAATTTAAACAACTTGCATTTACTATTTTACTATAAGTACATGTACCCTCTTCAAAAAAACCTATTTCGGAATTTACATCATCTGTAGAATATACTACCCATTGATCTCCTTGAAGATTAATAGCACCAATTACTGTATAAGGAGCCTGTGTACATTTAATATTTGCAGGTTCATTACCTATAAGACCAACACCTCCTCCAACAGTATTATTAATTGCATTTCTCGCATGTGACCATGTACCTTCTGGATAGAAAGCATCATCATAGTCTTTTAATAATCCTTTATTAAATGATTCAGTTTCAGCACTATTAGTAGATTGGGGAGAATTTTTAGCCATATTAAACTGCGTTATTTACTTTATAACTAGTAGGGTAGTTGTATGATTTGAACATATCGTAGTATTTAGCATACATAGCTTTTCTATTCATTGCCCAAACCTTTTGCATTTCAGAGAAGTTAGGTGTATTAACTATGGATAGTGCATTGTTTCTTGCTGCTCTAAGTTCACCACTTACTAGTTGTAATTGGGTTACAACATTTTGACCATCCATTAATAAGTTTTCTAATATGCGTTTCTTAATAGAATATTCATAATATTCATTAATCATAGGATGATCCACAACTAAGAGTTCACCATTATCATTAACCATTGTACCTTGATAGTTAATATATAAATGTCCTGTCTCAAAGTTTGTCCAAATAAAACCATCTTTAATCCATGCCTCGTCTGCACCTTTATAAGTTAAGTTAGGGCAGTTTTCATCTACCATATGAGAATTTCTAAACTGAATAGGTACCATTAAATTATAGGTTCTTTTCTGTGTACCTATAACTTGTATTAATTGATAGCTATTTCCGCATTTAGTAAGGCAGGTTTGTTCTGGAGGTAATGTAGTTCCGTCACATAAAGTAGACTCTACCCAAGGTCTATAACTAGGTACAACTTCTTGAATATTAGTACCTTGAGGTAATACTTCTTCAGTAGTACATGAACCGCAAAGCATTGCATAGTTCATTACATAAAAATCTTCTGGAAGACGTACTTTACATTTTTCAACTTCTAGTACTACTTCTTTAGTTTGGTATATTCTTAAACCTAAATCATAGTTTACCTTCATTGCAATTTTAATTAACTGAGAAGGATCTATGACTCCGTCTGTAGACAAACTCCTTAAGTCATTTCTTACGTCTTCTAATAAAGACTCAAAGGTTCTATATTTTAATGTGTAATTATAATCCATTATTATGATCTTAAGGGTGATTGTTTATCTCCGGCAACTGGGTCATTATTCATTTGCATACTTCTTGCAAAATCATTTGCTACTTGTTGTTCTATTTCAGCAAATAACTCAGAAGGTATGGAAAATACTTGATTTTGAATAGGTTCACATTCAGAGTTACATTTGAATATATTTAAAGAATCTTCAAATATTCCATCTACTGCAATACTTGGCCATGTAATATTAGGTAAATAGATGTATCCATCTAATAACCAATAGTATTTATTCTTGTTATACTTTGCTCCTGATGTTTTTTGCAAAGCATTATACAACTGAGGAGTTGTTCTAAATGCTTCAGTAGCAGCATCAATAGATCCTACAAAACGTAACAATGGTCCTGATGCCCCATCTAAAATACCAGGCATCTTTTCTTTTGTACGCATTACTGTTACACCAGATGTAACATCACAACAAGCCTCTACTCTATCTACCTCTATCAATTCCACACATCCTAGACGGGTGAATAAACTGTTAAACTTAGCACGACTTGTTATATTGTCCTGTCTTTTAATATACATTTTAGCATACTTCATTATGTTACTATAGATTACTCTATCAGTAATAAATGAATCAGCATCAACTGCCTTGATCTGATTACGTATACGTGATATTACTTCTCCAATGGTTGTCATTGTTATTAAATATTAAATTCGTTATATTTTTCTGCATACTCTTTCTTACGTTTTTCAACTTCTCTTTGGTATGAATGATCTCTGAAGTATGTAGATAGTTTTATCTTGGGGTCAATTTCTATAAATATTTTCCAGTTTTCAGAAAAAGCACGTGAACTATCTTTTTTAAACTCTCTGGCGGGTCTGAATATCCACAGGTTATTATCTACTATTTTATATTTTACAGAAGAGTTACTATAGAATATCTTACCCAATCTTCCATCACTATTCCAGTTTTTAAAAGATATTTTTTGTTTATATTTGGTAGACATGGGCATGTTAATAGTATTTGCACTATTCTTACATACTCCTAAAAATAAATAACCTATTCCTTGTGGAAGTTCTACACCTTCTCTGTTCTCACATACGTATGTTCTTACATAGTCATTAAAGTCTTTTATAAGTTTACTAATGTCTTTCTTGACCATTTCTTTAGTAGCAGGAACCTTTTCATTAAGTTCTTTCATGAACTTATCATTGATTGGTTCATGACGGTCTGGTCTAAATCTGGGTTTAGTTCTATCTATGTCTGAAAACTTACGCATACTCTTATTACAATTTACAAAATTTATCTGAGGTTTAAAAGATACTTCTTATGCAAATATAATAAAGAACCCCAGAATTTCTCCTGGGGCCTTTCTTGTAGGGTCACTAAACCAACAAAGTGATCTATCAAGTTAAACCTAAAGTAGTTACAGCAATAGTTGCACTAATACTTTGTCCTAGATTGCAGTGGGTTGTTATTTTAAAATAGTATTCTGTTGCTGCAGTTAATGTAGAAAAAGTATAACTATTAGTATTTATAGGGGTAGCCGTTGACCAACTATCTCCTTGATTTGCAGATATGCTAATTGAATAGTGATTGGCATCTGTATTTTCCCAAGATAAGGTAATTGCTGTAGTTCCTATATAACTAGGATGCAACTTCAAAACGGGAGTACATAAACTATCATATGCATTAAGTGACATAAACTGATATACATTTTCTAAACTCATACCTGGTGTAAGATTAAACTGCATATATTCTGCAGGATTCA
>Ga0129336_10002727_pt1 | contig 10871 bp, 12 predicted proteins | sample CPB6_02_DNA_FD_96878 | JGI IMG/M metagenome (GOLD analysis project Ga0129336, IMG submission 96878) | Freshwater to marine salinity gradient microbial communities from Chesapeake Bay, USA - CPBay_Sum_0.6_0.2_DNA | ecosystem: Environmental > Aquatic > Marine > Coastal | place: USA: Chesapeake...
AGAAAAGTTAGTGAAAATCCTGGATTAACTGTAGGTTTAGAAAACTACCTCAAACTCGGATAGGAGAAATATGTCAGCGCAAATCAAAATGTACGGTGCAGAGTGGTGCGGAGATTGCCGACGATCAAAGCGTTTTCTCGATTCCAATAACGTCTCTTACGATTATGTTGACGTAGAAGCTGATCCATCCGCCTCAGATAAAGTAATTGAAATTAATGGTGGCCAGCGGTCAATTCCGGTAATCATCTTCCCGGACGGCAGTCATCTCACCGAGCCTTCAGATATAGATCTAAAGGCAAAATTGGAGTCTTTAAAGATTCTCTAAACTTTAGACTTACTCGATGCTGCTATGCCTATTGCCGCAACTGTAGCTCCAAAAATAACTAAAAGAAGTATTGCGGTAACCGACGAATTCAAGGTGTGAATAGCAAACTCAAGCACAGTTGTAGGTGCGGCGACGATGGCCAAAATTGGTAAAACCCAAGACCGAGTGACGAGATATAACCAAACTGTAATCAGAGGAATAGCCAATCCGATTACGTAGGAAAGAATTTCATATTTGGTGAAAAACACGTATTGGGAGACTAAATACAAAGTAGCTCCACCAAGAATTAGGCCTAGAGCCATATTGACTGCTTCAATCGCAGCGAGAAGCATCCAATAGATTGCAAACGCTATGACCAGACCGACTTGAAAATAAGTTCTTAAGTTTTGGGAATCAATAAATGAATATCCAACACTTGCTAGTGAACCAATAACTCCGATATAGAGTGTCAAATGTCCTAGTAAAGTCTTTGCAACTGTATATCCGAGTAGAGCGACCACAGTCCCAAGAATAAATCCCTGGAGAATTGCCGAATCATCGTATAAAGTTACATAAATAGCTAACCCCGCTAAAACGGCTGACAGTGAATATAAAAAAGATGAAGCGCGTTTTCGAATATCCGCACCATTGCTAACTATTAGTCCAAGAACGAAAAGAGATATTCCTAGAAGAGAAAAAATTGCTGATTTCTGGAAACTAGATAAATTATTCCAATTTAATGAGAATGCAATTGTTAAAGCGATAATCAATAGGAACGAACCTGTATATCCAGCCACTTCCGCCCATAAATTTGATTTTGAATGAGATTCATAACGTTGAATTTCTATTTGATCCTTAACTTGAGAAGTCATAGTCTGAATAATCCACTGATTCCGCTGATAAATAAAGCAACAACGAAGCTTCTTAGAACATTGTGAGTTACATGTGAGGTGCTGGCGATTTCTAAAGGAACAATGTCTTAAATGATTCAAGACCCACGAGAGGAAGTGTTCAATGATGTACATGATGAAATCCCAAGCGTTTATAACAAATCCAACAATGTCAATAATCATAGAGGCTGACGATTGGATGGTTAGTTTCGAAGAAATCTTTGATGGGCTCTCTAGAAATTGCATTGAGGAGAAAGACCTTCTCGGTGGACAACCGATTTCGCGAATTTCAATTCACCAAGAGAATCGTTATGCCATCGAATTAGATTTAGGAGCATACTCCGGGTCTCAGCCGACAATCGAGGCTGTTGGTAAATGTCTAGTCGTTAGAGGCCACATGACTAACGATGGCGAAAATCAAAATCAGAATTATCTGCAGAAGGGAGTCAACGCTAGAGGCTTTCGCCGTTCATTTGAGATTGGCGGGGGCGCTCGAGTAGTTGATAGCGATTTACAGAAAGGGGTTCTGGCAATAGAGATCGAACACTTAAACCAATCAATGGTTAAGTCGGATCAACACTGGCTAACAGCCAGCTAGTAAGTGGTTGACCCAGCCTTCCGTGGGTAATGCAGGCGGGATGGCCGTCCATCCCGCCTATCTAAAAAATCAAGGGCAGAGATTTAATTTTAAGAAACACTTTTGGCTAAATGTTCTGGTGCAAGAAAACGGACTCCCAGGCCGCGAATTGAATATATATATTCGCCGCCTCCATTTGATTTAATCTTTAGACGGAGGCGAGAAAGGTGAGTGTCAATGAGATGGCTCGAACCTATTCCATCCTTAACTCGAATTACATTTAGAAGTTCGGGACGTGAAATTACCCGCTCTGGCTCAGCCATAAAGGCTTGCGTTAAAAGAAATTCAGTCTTGGTCAATGGGACAACTTTGTTGCCAACGCGAAATTCGCAAACTGGAATTTGTAGCTTCAAGTTGTCTAATTCATAGGCATCGTCTTCATTAGAATTATTTGATTTCATTTTATCTAGATGATAATTAACTCTTTGAAGGAACAACTTTTGAACGATTGGTTTACTTATGATTTCGTCGGCTCCGGCTCTTACGCACATTTCCTCAGTAAATGAGCCACCTTGGTCAATTAAAGGAATCAGCGCACCCTTGGTGTGCATACGAAGCCATCCCAGTAAATCCAAGTTCTTCATAACATCTCCGGCAAGATGAAAGAGGACGATTCGAAAATCTCCAAAGGTAAAATGTTCACGCAATCGCGCTATGTCACTCTCCGTGCTAACACTGAGATTCCAAGACTCTAGTGAATTTTGCATGAATTTGCGATCTATCGGGTTATTCTCAATTACTAGTGCGGTGTCTGTTGTCATAATGCGAACAATAAAAGAGAAAGGTCCCAGTAATTGTGTAAGACTGGACTTTGTCCGGTCTAGTCTTTTTTTAGACCATTGAGCCAGTGAGTGTCGCCGAATTTAGTGAATTGAGGAAAATGGATGTTGCTTCGGATCTTCCACTACAGTCTAGAAAAGAATAGATTTTTATAGTTTCTTGTCTTATCAATGATTCAGAGTAACCAAGAACATCAGCTATATCAGCATTAGTCCGTCCTTCGGATATCAGCTTCAAAATCAGTAACTGCCGCTCTGATAGACCGATTACGGACTCATTTTCTGGGACAGTCGAAGAATTTGAGCGTGGAGGCAGCATTTTGCTCTTAAAATCACTAGCGTTAATTAAAGCATCACCAGCAATCTTGGCAACAGCCTGGAGACAACCTGAAATCTCTCCGGATACCTCTATTTCGCGCTCAGTAGCGATGACGAGCGCGCCAATTACGCGAGCATTTGAAGTCAACGGCCAAGCAATTTCAGTTCGCCCTTGAACATTTCTCTCTTTCTTCGTTCTAGTTTTTGTGGCAAATGCTGAGTAGCGAACTGATTCCGCTGCCACGTGATCATCAAAAATCGTAAGTGACTTCTTCTCAATATCATCCCTCAAAAAGTAATCTCCGAATGAAGCTCTTAGATGGAGTTGGCCGTCCTTGCCCAATTGGAAAAAAACAGCAGAAGTCAGAGTTACATCAGCGAATTTACGCATACAAATTCGCTCTAATACGCTAGCCATAGTTAGATGATCATGGATTAGGTCGCAAGCAACATCTGCTAATTCTTGGTAAGACACTTTCGGCCAGACTCCTTTCTTCAGCAAATAACATCTTGTTTCCTCAAGAGTGAGGGTACTCCTACACGCCTGTAATAAGAGAGCTAAAGATCGCAATTGTCCAGACATTGTCCAGTCATCGTTTGACGAATGATTCTATTTAATGTGCGGAAATTCAAATGAATCACTTTCAGTGTGCTAGCAAGATATTGTGACCAAAACGTGTATCAGAATTAAGGATCGCGGGTAAAAGTAATCCGCTTTAAATGAGAATATAAGATTTAAATGAGCGTTTCTTTAATACTTAATCCTAGGGATGTTGCAGTAGTCGCTATCACCCGTGACAAGGCATTGATTTGGAAGAATGGCGTGGGTGCTGAAGATTTTCCAATCCAGATCCTCCCTCCAGTCGAAATCGACCATCGACACAAGAGAACCGGGCAGTTTCAACGCGGGCATGATTCAGCCCATCGCTTCCCTGAGTATTTTGAGGATGTAGCTAAATCGGTGAGAGAGATTGATGGAATTCTGATCTTAGGTCATGGCAAAGGAAATAGTTCATATTCGGAACTTTTGATTAAATACCTTGAGAAATACCACCCAGAGATAGCATCAAAAGTTTTAAAAATCCTAGTTGTAGATATTTCGAGAATGACCAATTCGGAACTAAAAAACGTAGCTAGAGAATGGCTAGAAGAGAATTACCGAAAACTAGCTACCTGATGTAACTCAAATATCGGCAATTATTCTATCTAGCCTTCATATCCTCTTTGGAATATCGTCTTCAAGAACAAGTAGATTGCCTTTAGATTTTGCACCCCAAATATAGACAACTGTATTTCTATTCTTACTCATGGAAACTGAAATGACTTGGCTAAGCGGCACTCTGGTGTCAGACTGCAACGCTTGTATTTGGTAGGTGCGTGGGCTAAAAGTACGTTTTCGTTCGACGGCATTACCTAATGAAGAAAATACATCTTCACTATTTATCTGAACTTGAACAGCGGGCGCTGCAGCAACGTGCCGAACTGTTAACCACGAACGTTTAACCCCTCCGCCAGTAATCATGTTATTAAAAATCGTGATTACAGGTTTCTCAGATTCATTAAGGTGGGCAACAATTGAAAAATTTGAATTTCTTCCTAAATTCAGACTTGATGCGGAAAGTAGTGGCGTAGCACCTGGACCTGGAACAATTCCATTTGAAAAGAACTCGACGAGGTATGTTCCTCGTGCGGCCGTGAAAGTCCTTACATTCCCCGGTGCGGCATTATCTATAGCCAATCTGCTATTCACATAAACATCGACAAGGTCAGCTCCAAAACCAGAGGGGATAGCGTGGACGATCGAATACTGAGCTGGAATAGATTCACGCTTCTCATTTTTGGCTAGGGAGGGAGATGCAAAAAGTAAGGAGGAAACTATCGAAATTGTAACTAAGCTAAAAAAATGAGACATATATTCTTCCTATCTAATGAAATAACTCGGATTTATAGATTAGTCCGATAGGCACATCAGTATTTACTAAAGACTATTCATTGTCCGGTCTGGAAATTTCTTTCTTAAATCAACCCAGCAAAGGGAAATGTAAGAAAGTACAAACATCACAAAATAGTCGCGAACATTTAGTATTTCCAGATCAAATGCCTCTCTGAAGAGAGGAACATTGATCAAAACAATCAGAATTATAAATGCCAGCAAAACTATCCAGGGTGCTACTCTGTTTCTTCTCTTTCGAATAGAGCTCCAAAGAGTCAAACTAGTAGATCGATTCATCATTATTAAAAATATATTGCAAATTAGAAGCGTACTAAAGGTTAGCGATCTGATTCTATTGTCACTATCACCTGACCACAAACAAAAAAAGTACGTTGAAGCAATTAGAGCAAATACAGATAGTCCTTGGGCTATAGCCATAGAGAACTCTTGAAGGGAAATTAACGGTGCGTTATTTGGACGCGGCGGCTCTCTCATAATCATAGGATCAGGTTCTTCTACTTCATAAACGATTGAACAGGCAGGATCGATAATAATTTCATGAAATGCCACGAGAGCTGGCAGAAATACGAGAGGCCATAACGGATTTAAAATAGGCACAATTGCCATTCCGAATATTGGAATGTGTATAGCAATCACATACCCCATGGCTTTTTTTATGTTTGCATAAATAGTTCTTCCACGTCGAATCCCAGCGACAATTGAAGTGAAATTATCATCCGTGATAATCATCGCAGATGCTTCGCGTGCTACATCAGTTCCGCGAGCGCCCATCGCCATCCCGATATCAGCGGCACGAAGAGCGGGGGCGTCATTAATCCCGTCTCCAGTCATGCCAACAACATGGCCTTCAGCCTGAAATGCTTTTATTAATCGTAATTTATGCTCGTGACTCACACGCGCGAAGATTGAGTCGCGCTTGACAGTATCCGCGAGTTCTTTATCCGTCATAGCGCTAAGTTCGACGCCAGTCACGCATCTTTCTGATGTTAAGCCAATTTGAGTTGCAACGGCCATAGCTGTTATCGGATGATCTCCAGTAATCATCACAGTACGGATACCGGCAGATTTACATTCGAAAATCGCTTCTGGAACACCCTCTCGAATTGGATCATGGAGGAGAGCAAGTCCTAAAAATGTGAATTTAAGAGAATCTAAATCAAGATTGTCTTCTCCAGATTGTTCAACTTCGGCCTTGGCAATACCTATGACTCTATAACCACGTTGGGCTGAATCAGAGAGAGATTTTTGGAAGGAATTTGTCTGGACTTCATCAAGATTACATAAATGCGCGATGTGTTCCGGAGCCCCTTTTGCAGCAACAATAATGGAATCTTCGATACGCCAAACATGTGCGTAAATCAATCTTTCTTTAGTGAGTGGAAACTCCTTCACAGATTCATATGAATCAAACTGCTTTTCGTCAGCAATCGCTTTAAATGCGCGATCCATAGGGTCAATTGCCGTGATGGGAGTAGCAAGTAATCCCACATTGATAATCTTTTGAAAATCTGATGAAGGAATTTCACCTCGCCTCCATTTTTTGTTATCGAGACTCAGCAACTCTTCTATTTCCATCTCATTACGAGTTAGTGTTCCTGTTTTATCTACACATAGGACCGTCACTGAACCCAGTGATTCAATTGTTGCTGATTTCCGAACTATGACTTTCACTCGCGCCATACGCCATGCTCCAAGCGCCATGAAAATAGTAAGTATCACTGGAAGTTCTTCCGGAATGATTGCCATTGCAACTGCAATACCTGCGAGAGAGCCTTCTAACCAATTACCTCGTGTAAGACCATAAACAACAATTACTATCGAGACCGTTAACAGAGCAGCAATTCCGATGGCTCTTACTATTCGAGAGATACTCTCCTGAAGTCGCGTTTCCTTCATATCTATTTTTGATAACGAGTGACCAATTCGACCAAGTTCTGATTTAGAGCCTGTCTCGCGAACGATTGCTAGTCCGTGGCCTTGCACGGTAAGAGTTCCAGTGAATACACGCTCGCCTTTAGCTTTGGATACTGGTATCGACTCTCCAGTCAGAAGTGACTCGTCTAATTGAAGATTTTTTGAGTCCAATAAGTCAGCATCAGCTGGCACGCGATCACCTTCAAGAAGTTGTATTAGATCACCTGGTACAAGTTGGGAACTCGGAATTCTTCTTCTTATACCGGATCTGATAACCAATGCTTGAGGCGACGAGAGTTCTCTCAGGGCAGCCAGAGCTCGCTCAGTTTTCCTCTCTTGAAAGATAGAGATTCCTACGATGATAAATACGGTTGAGATAAGAAGAATTCCATCCAAGCGTTCAGCAAGTATAAAACTAATTCCTCCTGCTCCGACAAGTAGCAGCAGCATTGGCTCTCTCAGTATTGAGGCCAGAGTTCTAAATGGCGACGATTTAGTATCACTTGGAAGCACATTAGGACCAAATTCAATAAGGAGTTCATTCGCTCGGGCCTCACTCAATCCTTCGAATTTCACTCTGGCCTCGTATTCATTAGAGAGAAAATCGATACAGAATAGCTGAGGCGATTGCTGCAGCTAGCATCATTATTGGAAATGGAGCTTTCAGTCTCAAGGCAATCGCAGCAACAATAAGTCCGCCTAATCTGTGGTCAACTTGCACTCTCGAATCCGTTGATAGCGATTGAACCGCAACTAGTGCGCTAAGCAATACGACTGGAATAAGTTCATTAATTCGTTGTAGTTTAGGTCGAGCCAGCCAAGTACTTGGTACTAAAAATCCCGAGAGCTTCAATAGGTAACAAATTGTGCTCGCGCCCAATGTAGCAATCCAGAGATTGGTCACTTTGACTTCCAACCAATTACTAATGCGATTACAACGGTACAGATAATAGGTAGCCCCGAAGGTAATATTGGCGTTAGCAAAAGAGCGATTACCGCACTTAAGCTAGCCGCAATTTTTGTTTTTGAATTTGTAAGTCTTGGCCAAAGCAATCCAAGGAACGCCGCTGGAACTGCAGCGTCAAGTCCCCACATCGAGGGATTTCCAATTGCATTTGCACTGAGGGCTCCAACTAGGGTGAAGAAGTTCCAGAAAAAGAAAACACCAATCCCAGTTGAGATGAAGCCAAGTCTCATCGCGGCTTCGCCACGATTCTCCTGGGACAGTGCCACGCCAGTTGACTCATCTATTGTTACTTGAGCCACGAGGAATCTTTTGAAGCCGGATAGTTTGAGAATCGGAGACATGCGCAGCGCATAAAGGCCGTTTCGAATTCCCAGTAAACCGCCGGTGGCTATTGCGCTGAGCGCACTCCCGCCAGACGCCATAACTCCAATTACGGCAAATTGGGAAGCGCCAGAAAACAGCAATAGCGATAAAGCGCAGGTTTGTGCGACGGAGAATCCAGCTGCTACTGAAGCTGCGCCAAATGCGGCTCCATACGTGCCAACAGGGATTGAAACGCTCAGTGAATCTCGAAAAACCGCACGCCTATCAAATGACACGCCTCTATTTTGCCTCATGAATTCTTGGCTCGTAACCACCTCAAAGATAGGGTCACGCTCGTGGCTGATACCGAATATCCCGAAATCGTCTTTCGCGACGACGTTACTGTTGAATTAGTTAAGGCGAACGCTAATGATGCAGATGTGATTTGGGCAGCGCGCGTATCAACAGCAGGAGAACAATCTCGAGATGAAATCGATAGTGATCCCAGCCGATCGGCGGGCCTTATAAATTATCTGGCGCGAGAGCGACATGGTTCTCCATTCGAACATACTTCTATGACTTTTTTTGTGAGTGCACCAATATTTGTCTTTAGAGAATTCATGAGACATCGAATTGCTTCATATAATGAAGAAAGCGGTCGGTATAGAGAACTTAAGCCGGTTTTCTACATTCCGAGTCCCTCAAGAAAATTGGTTCAAACTGGCAAAACTGGCCATTACGTTTTTGTGGATGGAACCAAAGAGCAGTATGTGACAACGATTAAGTCGATGAAGGAAACTTATGAATTAGCCTATAAAAACTACAAGATTATGTTGGACGCAGGCGTTGCTCGCGAAGTTGCCCGTGCGGTTCTGCCGGTTGCACTCTATTCGTCGATGTACGTGACGATGAATGCACGTGCACTTATGAATTTTTTATCATTACGCACAAGTCGAGAAGGGTCGCATTTCCCGAGTTACCCGCAGCGCGAGATTGAGATGGTGGCTGAGAAGATGGAGGAGCACTTCGCTCAACTAATGCCGCTCACCTATGCGGCTTTCGAGAAGTCGGGGAGAGTAGCCCCGTAGTAGCCTTGGCGCATGAAAGCGCCGTTTGGTCGACTCATCACCGCGATGGTCACTCCGTTTAGAGATGATCTAACGATTGATTGGGCAGGTGTCGAAAAACTAGCAGCACACCTGCAAAATACTGGTCATGACGGAATTGCGGTAAATGGAACAACGGGTGAAGCTCCGACCACAAGTGATGAAGAAAAAGTTGAAATCATCAAAGTTGTTCGAAAGGCTACTGGTGGAAAGTTAAAAATAATTGCAGGTGCGGGAAACAATGAAACTACTCACTCCGTCGAGCAAGCCAAGTTGGCAGCTGCTGCTGGAGCTGACGGATTACTAGTTGTAACTCCTTACTACAACAAACCTCCGCAAGCGGGAATTGAGGCGCACTTCCGGGCAATGGCTGACGCCACCGATGTCCCAGTGATGCTTTATGACATTCCTGGAAGAACGGGGATTCCTATCGAACCGGACACAATTTGCCGTTTAGCTGAACATAAGAACATCGTTGCGCTAAAAGATGCAAAGGGAGATGTAGCTTCAACTTCCTGGGTTATAAAGAGATCAGGTATTCCAGTCTACTCAGGTGATGATATTTTGAATTTGCCACTTTTATCCATAGGAGCAGTTGGTTTTGTATCGGTCTGTGGCCATACAGTGGGTGCGCGATTGCGCGAGATGCTGGATTATTGGTTTGAAGGTAAATCTGAGCAAGCGCTACTTATTCATCAACAATTACTCCCAATCTTTACTGGAACCTTTAGAACCCAAGGAGCAATTCTCACTAAGGCAGCGCTAAATTTAATGGGGTTACCTGGTGGAAAAGTTAGATTGCCTCTTGTAGACGCAACAGCAGCACAAATTTCTCAACTCAGAGAAGATTTTTCAAACGGTGGGGTAAAACTTAACTAATGAATCATCCGCACCCAGATCTTGGGTTGCCACCGAAACTCCCTGAACAGACTCTTCGCATAGTCGCCTTAGGTGGTCTGGCTGAGGTTGGAAGAAACATGACGGTCTTCGAGTACGAAGGTGAATTGTTAATCGTTGATTGCGGAGTTCTTTTTCCAGAAGAAAATCAACCGGGCGTAGATTTAATTCTTCCTGACTTTTCCTATATTCGAGAGCGATTAGCGGATATAAAAGCAATTTTCTTAACCCATGGCCATGAAGATCACATTAGTGCATTGGGGTATTTACTGCGCGAAAGAGCCGATATACCTGTAATTGGATCTCAATTGACGCTGGCATTCGCAAAAGGAAAGTTACGAGATCATCGTATCTCGCCGATTACGATTGAAGTGCGAGAAGGTCAAAGTCGTAAAGTTGGAAATTTTGAATTGGAGTTTATCGCTGTAAATCACTCGATTCCAGATGCGTTGGCGGTCGCAATTAAAACTAAAGCAGGTGTCGTGCTACATACTGGTGATTTTAAAATGGATCAGTTACCTTTAGATGGCCGCACCACGGATCTGCCAAGATTTGCTGAATTAGGAAGCCAAGGCGTTGATCTTTTCATGGTGGATTCCACGAACGCCGACATCCCTGGGTATACAACATCGGAACGCGAGATCATGCCCGTTTTAGATCGAGTCATTGCTTCAGCAAAGAGGCGAGTAATTGTGGCCTCATTTGCTTCACATGTGCATAGAGTTCAACAAGTACTCCAAATAGCGCATTCGAATGGGAAAAAGGCGGCGTTCGTTGGAAGAAGCATGATTCGAAATATGAC
>Ga0129336_10002729_pt1 | contig 10868 bp, 12 predicted proteins | sample CPB6_02_DNA_FD_96878 | JGI IMG/M metagenome (GOLD analysis project Ga0129336, IMG submission 96878) | Freshwater to marine salinity gradient microbial communities from Chesapeake Bay, USA - CPBay_Sum_0.6_0.2_DNA | ecosystem: Environmental > Aquatic > Marine > Coastal | place: USA: Chesapeake...
ACACCGCAGGGACCGAAGCCGACCACGATGGGTCGATCCTCGCCAGGGTTCGCTGCGCGTGGCGGGGGTCGAAAGCTCGTATCCGGTGCGACGGCGACATGCCGATCGTCGCGATGCTTCGCGAGAACATGGTCTTCGTCCTGCACTTCCACATCCAGGATGTACACGAAGGCGATCTCGCGATCCTTGCGTCGTGCATCATGACTGCGCTTGAAAACCGTGAAACCGAGGAGGTCGCTCGCCTCGATTTTCAGACGCTGCAAAATCGCCCGCCGCAGTGCGTCCTGCGTACGGGGGTCTGCGGGATCACCCCAAGGGAGCGAGAGTTCGGTGATGCGGATCATGGTCCGGTCCTGGTCGGTATACCCGACAAAGGTTTCGAATCGCGCTAGTCTATCGCCATCATGGCCCGATCCAAGAGCAGCGGTAGTTGGCTGCGCCGTCACGTCACCGACCCCTACGTCAAACTCGCCCAAAAAGAGGGCTACCGGTCGCGGTCGGCCTACAAGCTGATCGAATTGAACGAGAAAGATCACCTGCTGCGCCCGGGCCAGTGGGTGATGGATCTCGGTTCGGCACCCGGCGGATGGTCGCAGGTCGCGGCAAAGGCCGTCGGCGCCAAGGGCCGGGTATTGGCGACAGACATCCTGCCCATGGACCCGATCAACAACGTCGATTTCATTCAGGGCGATTTCACGACCGACGCCGTAGTCGAGCAAATTCGTACGTGGCTTCGAGACGAAAAGTTCGATCTGATCGTCTCCGACATCGCTCCCAACCTCAGCGGGATCGACTCCGCAGACCAGGCGCGATCGATTTATTTTCTCGAGCTCGCCCTGGATACCGTGCGCCTGGCACTCAAGCCGGGGGCCGCTTTCGTTGCCAAGATGTTTCAGGGGCAAGGGTCGGACGAATACGTGAAGGAGCTGCGCAAAAGCTTCAAGAAGGTGTCGATCCGCAAGCCCAAAGCTTCGCGTCCGGAGTCGCGCGAGGTTTATATCGTCGCCAAAGATTTTCGCGGCTGAGTCATTGATCTGTCAGCGATCGTCATCTGTCAGCGATCGTGTCAGTACGAAGTCGCGCTGGTGGTCGTTGCCCAGCACGAAAATTTGCTCACCCACTACGTGAAAGCCGTGCTTCCGATAAAACGCGATGGCTCGCGGATTTTCTTGCCAGACGCCGAGCCAAGCCGTTTTGCAATCATGGCTCTGCAGAGTCTCGAGAGAGACCCGCATGAGCTCTGATGCAACGCCTTTGCCGTGGAACTCGCTTAGCAGATAAAAACGGGCAATTTCGCCGGGCGAGGGACCTGCGACACAATCGGGTGCCGCGCTCCAACGCAGCTGAGAAAACCCTACCAATTCGCCTTGGCACTCGACGAGCAGCGAAGCACCATCGGCTGCCGTGATTTCCGCCCCTTGCCTGGCCGTGCCGAAATGGCTGCGGCAATGCAGTTCCATATCCGCTGCCGCATTGAGCTCGCCGAAGGCCTGTCGAAAGGTTTCTTCGGCGATCTGCGCCAGCGCTGCAGCGTCTGCTGGCGAAGCAACACGTATTTTCATGTGGGCCATGGTCTGATCATAGGGATGCCGTGACGAGCGCGGCAACCTCGATTTTCGTGCGCTATCCGACGAAGCCCTCTCGAACCGATCGATAAATTATTGACCGTTCCCGGCGGTCTTCAAGTTTCGCCGTTGGGTATTCAGCAAACCATCAACGGAGAGTTCACATGCTCGTCAATTCCAATTCGGTTCTCGTGTTTGGCGCCGCCGCGGCGTTGCTGGTCATCGTCGGACCGCAGTCGTTCGCAGCTTCGCAAACGACCACCTTCACCCCGACTGCCAATGTCATCCACCAGTGCAATGCCGTGACGGCGACCGCGATGGCGTTCGGTACGTACACGCCCGATGCCGTGAGTCCGAAGACTGCAAACTCGACCATCAAGGTCAAGTGCACCAAGGGCAGCCCGGTGACCATCGCGCTCGACAAGGGAGCGACTCCCGGTGGGACGACCACCACCCGAATGATGCAAGCCGGGGCTGGCAAGACGATCGAATACAAGCTGTTTTCCGACGCGGGCTACACCAAAAATTGGGACGACGGTACGTCCAAGGTTTCGGCTACTGGCGTCGGACTCGGTACCGATCTCGAGTTCACGGTGTACGGACAGATTCCTGACCGCCAACTCAATAGCGAAGAGGGTAGTTACAGCGATACCGTGACGGTCACCGTCGGTTACTGATCCCCCATCCTTCTCGTGCACCCGGCTCCCCGCAAGGGGTGCCGGGAGTCTTTGGCGCGTCTGGTCAAACGCGATGCATACCAAAACCGAGTTAATCTTTGGCGGAATCGTCGCCGTTTATGCCTTTATCTCGATCAGCGAGGCAGCGACGCTCACCGGCACGCTGCCGGTGAGCGCAATCGTCAAGGCCAGCTGTCAGAACTTCGTCTCCGGTACGCTCAATCACGGAGACTACGATCCGGCGTCGGCAGCGGACAACGATGCCCAGGCGACGCTGACTCTGCAGTGCACGAATACGACGCCGCTGACGCTTTCCGCGAGCAGCGGCAGCGGATCGCTTGCGCAGCGACAACTGTCGAGTGGCGCCAATCGTCTGAACTACAACCTGTTCACCAGCAGCGCGCGTCTCGCCATCTGGGGGGACGGCACAGGGGGAACGTCCACGATTGCGGCCACCGGGGTCGGGATGCTGACCAATGTATCGCTGACCATTTTCTCTCGTATTCCGAAAGGTCAGTCCGCGGCGATTCCGGGGACTTATAGCGACTCGATCACCATCACCGTGACCTACTGATGCATGTCGGTCACCTGTATTTCGCGAGCATCATCGCCTGCACTGCGCTTGCCGATGCGCGCGCGGCCACGGCTGGAGGTACGGTGACGTCGACCGCGACCGTGCTACCGACATGCCGAGCGCTGACGATCGCGCCGCTCGCATTCGGTGAATACCAACCCGCAGGCAATGACAGCGTAGCCACTGCAAGTATTAGTGTGCAGTGCAGTGCATCGACACCGGTGTCCGTTTCGCTCGATCGTGGAACGACGGCGGGTTCGAGCATCTCCGCGCGACGACTGGCCGATGGGCGCGGCAATACGCTCGATTATCAGCTCTACACGTCGGTCACTCGCAGCACCGTGTGGGGGGACGGTACGGCGGGCAGCGCTACGGTCGTCGCCTCCGGATTAGGTCTCGCCTCGACGATGCAATTCGTCGTTCATGGTGTGATTCCGGCAGGACAGTCGACCGCTGTGCCGGGGCAGTACACCGATTCCATCACCATCACTTTGACTTACTGAGTCTTCCAATGAATTTGCAATTCAATCGACGTCGGGCTCTGGCTTCGCTGATCGCAATCGGTACCTTTTTGATTTCACCGAACGTTTCGGCTGGGGGCTTCACCATCATGCCCATTCGGCTCGAACTTTCCGAGCAGCGGCGAGTGGGTTCTTTCACCATCCGGAACGACGCGGATTCGCCGGTGACCATAGACGTTCGCTCGGTGCTGTGGACGCAGGGTGACGCCGGAGACGAGTACACGCCCACCCGAGACATCATTCTCACGCCAATGATTTTTTCCTTGGCGCCCCGTTCATCTCAGGTAGTGCGTGTCGGTCTGCGACGTGATCCGCATCCGTATCAGGAACAGTCCTACAGGATATTTTTGACAGAAATTCCTGCGGCTACGGAGAAGCCGTTGTCTGGCGTTGCAATGACCTTGCGACTGTCGGTTCCGCTTTTCTTGAAGCCGTCGAACGATGCCAAGCCAGAATTACAGTGGGCCCTACGCAGAGACGACTCGGGCGGCCTGCGCCTGACGGCTCGAAACATGGGTAACGCTCACGTACAACTTGCGAATCTTCAGCTGAAACAAGGTTCGTCGGTAGTCGCTCGGCAACCGAGCCCCGCCTATCTGCTTCCCGGCAGGCATCACGACTGGCCTTTGCAGTTGGAGGATGGCGCGATCCTTGACCGGCAGTCGCTGATGCTCGAAGGCTATTCGGACGCTGGCGAACTTCGCGCCGAGATTGCTTTGCCGTGATGTCGCCTCGTTGGTACGACAGTGTGACCCGATCGCCTGGAGTGCGCCTGGGGCTTGTGTGCGCCTTGCTGACGGTGGCGCCCCAGAACAGCGCCACGGCTGCAGGGGCCCAAGCCCGCACTCACTTCGTCGAGATCGTCATGCAGGTCGTGATAAACCGGGTCGAAAAAGAGGAGGCCGTCGTACTGTTGCGTGACGAGTCGGGGCGTATTTTTGCAACCGCGGATCAATTGCGCCGGTGGCGTATCCGGCCACCCGTACTTGCAGATCGAATCATTGGCGGGGCCAACTATTTCGATGTGTTTTCGTTGGATGGCGCTGCGATCTCGGTCAATGATACTCGACAATTAATCGAAGTCATGCTGCCCGCGAACGCGTTCGAGACGACGCAACGCGCGAGCGAAATGGTGACGCGTCCGGTGCCCGCAGCCGCTGGTTTCGGCGGGTTTCTCTCCTACGATGCGGTTTGGCAGCGCACGCCCGAGGTCTCCGATCCGCTGGCAAGCGTCGAGGTTGGCGCCTTCAATCGACTGGGTACGGGTAGCACTCAGTTTTTTCTGCGCGGCAATGATCGCCGGGGAATCCGTCTGGAATCCTTCTGGAGTAAAGATTTTCCGCAGCATGTCGCCACGCTGCGCGTCGGAGATTCGGTTAGTCGCAGCGCCGAAGGCTGGGGCCGGTCGCTGCGCTTCGGTGGCGTGCAGTTCGGCACCAACTTTGCCACGAGACCTGGTCTTTCCTTGCTGCCGATGCAAACGGTTTCGGGCTCTGCAGTCGTGCCATCGACGGTCGATGTCTTCGTGAACAATGCGCTCGTGACACAGCAGGACGTCCCTACAGGTCCCTTCTCCATCGGCAATATCCCGATTTCTTCGGGACCTGGAACTCTTCGAGTCGTCGTACGCGACTTGCTCGGACGGGAGCAGGTCGTCGAGCAATCGATTCTCGGAAGTTCGATGTTGCTAAGCCCGAAGTTGAACGATTATTCGTTCGAGTTCGGTCGCTTGCGTCGAAGTTTCGGTACGGCAAGCGACGACTACGGCGAGTTGTTCGGAGCGATGACGTGGCGTCGCGGAATGACCGACACCCTGACAGCTGAGGCGCACCTGGAAGCGAGCGAGAACCGTTCGCTAGCCGCGAGCATTGGAGCGGCCGCCAATGTGGATCGACTGGGTATTTTCAGTTTGACGGCGGTGGGCAGTGGCCATCGTATCGGCTCGGGCAGCGCATGGTCGCTGGCGGTTCAGCGTCCTGGTCAGCGCGTCACTACCGCAGTCGTCGCTCAATATTCATCCCGGGATTTTTGGCAGGTCGGTCAGCTACCGACGGATAAGCGTTCTCGGTTCTCCGCAAGCGCCATCGTCGGTGTCCCTCTGGGGCGTGCGGGCAGCGTCAATATCGCTTACTTGAAGAGATCGTTCCACGAGGCGGCGAGCGAGCCGATCGAGATTGTGACGCTGGGCTGGTCGAATGTACTGCTGCGTCGATTGTATGTCGGGCTCAGTCTGCGGCAGTCACCGCGGGTATCGCGATCTACCTCCGTCGGGTTCAACTTCAGTTTGCTTCTGGATCCGCGTACGAGCAGTTCTGCATTCGTCGAGGGTAAGTCGCGCAACGTGTCCATCCAGCGCTCGTTGCCACTTGGTCCTGGCTGGGGCTACCGCGGCAAGGCGGATAACAACGACACGATCGAAGCCGGTGCGAGTTATCAAAACGACACCACGACGTTTTCATTTGATGCCTCGCGACAGCGAGGCACTCTCAGCACACAACTGGCTGCCCGCGGCAGTCTGCTATGGTTCGATCGTAACTTTTTTGGCAGTCGGCAGTTGAGCGATGGCTTTGCTCTCGTCCGGGTAGCTCGCCAAGGTGGCGTGCGTGTGTACAACGGGAATCAGTGGGTTGCGACGACGGACAAGCGCGGCCTCGCGATCGTGCCGCGGTTGTTGCCGTACCAAGAAAATGTCATCACCATCGACGATCGCGACTTACCTCTCGACGTCGAAATTTCCGATCTGCGAAAAGTCGCCCTCCCCGGCTACCGCAGCGGTGTGGTGGTGGACTTCGACATACGTAACTCGCGCCCAGCCGAACTTCGCGTGGTACAGGCGGATGGTGCTCCAATGCCGGCGGGTGCAAGCGCATGGGCGAACGACTCCACGCAGGAGTTTCGCGTCGGTGTCGATGGGCGCCTCTATCTCACGGGTTTGCGGAACGAAAACCGTATCCGAATCCGCAACGGGCCATTGCAGTGCGGCATTTCATTGAAAGTCGACACCAGCGATGATCCACTGCCGGATCTCGGAACGTTCACCTGTATTGCGAACAGTCCCTGATGAGACGATTGATCATGAGTGGCGTGGCTTTGTGTGTCGTGTCGTCCGTGGAGGCTGCGAACGTTCAATCCTGTACCGTCAGCAACTCCGCCATCAATTTCGGAATCTATGATCCGCTGGATCCCGTCAGCGACGACAACAACGCCGGAAGTGTTCAAATAAATTGCAAACTGACTGGCACCGGCACGGCTTCGATCGATGTGGCGCTAGGCGCCTCTGCCGGTACGCCAGCTCAGCGGCGTCTCGTCAATGGATCGTATTTTTTGGACTACAACATCTATACCAAGCCGTCGTACACGATCATCTGGGGTGACGGCACCGCCGGGACGAATACGCAACAAGGAACAATGTCCAAAGCAGTCGAGACGTTATCTTGGACCCTGTACGGACGCGTTCCGGCCGGGCAGCTCAATGTTGCACCTGGAACCTACACGGACACGGTGCAGGTAACGGTTACGTTCTGACGGCTGTCGTTTCGCGTGGCTCTGGTCTGCGCCACAGCCAAAATGCGATGCCGGCGAGCAAAACACCCGTGCCGATCGACCACGGCGTTAAGCCGCGCCATATCACGAGGATGATCCAACCGATGGCCATGCCGAGTGCGGCGAGCCGTTTGCCGCGGCGACTCACTCGTCGACCGTCTTCCCAATCCCGAAGCGCTCGCCCGAACCGTGGGTGGGCGATGAGCCTCGCGCGCCACTCGGGCGAGCCTTTGCCGAGCGCCCACGCGCCGACCAACAAAAAAACCGTGGTCGGCATCAGTGGAATGAAGGCATTGACGATGCCGATGCCGACACTCGTGAACCCGAGAATGCGCCAGAGGAGAGTCGGCATGAGGCCGGCAGCATACCCGAATCGCCGCGGACCGCGCGGGCCAAGCGTTGTTCGGCAGAGTTTCCGGGCGTCCAGTAAAATCGCGCGCGTTCAGGGCAACGAGGAGGGCGTCGACGCCACCCATGGAAATCGCGATATTGCTGGGTCTCATTCTTTTCAATGGTCTGTTTGCGATGGCCGAGATCGCCATCCTCACCGCGAAACGGGTCCGGCTGGAATCGGTCGCGGAGCGCGGCGACGCGGGGGCCGCACAGGCGCTCAAGCTCGCCGATAACCCCAATCGATTTCTTTCTACCGTCCAAGTGGGCATCACCTCGATCGGGGTGTTGAGCGGTATCGTTGGCGAAGCCACGCTCGCACGACCCTTCGAGCTGGTACTCGAAGATGCCGGAGTGGACGCGTCGTACGCCAATTACATCGCTACGGGATTCGTGGTGGTCACGATCACCTATTTTTCGATCGTCGTCGGTGAATTGATTCCGAAGCGTATCGCGCAGACGTATCCGGAGTTGATGGCACGAAGCATTTCGCGGCCTATCGCATTTCTCGCAGTGGCGACTCGGCCCTTCGTCCACTTGCTCTCCAAGTCCACGGAGATCTTGCTCAAAGTATTGTCCATCCCCGAGAAGCGGGAGTCCGAGGTGACTGAGGAGGAGATCTACGCCGTACTCAAGGAGGGTGCGGAATCGGGTGTACTCGAGTCCGAAGAGCGGACGATGATGCAGAATCTGTTTCGACTCGATGAACGCAAACTAGTCTCGCTGATGGTGCCCGTAAGCGATGTCGTCACCCTCGATCTCAACGCGCCGCTTGCGGACAACCTCAAGGCCATTTCGTCGACCGGCCACGCCCGCTATCCCGTGCTGCGAGGTGACTGGAATCATGTCGCCGGTGTGCTGAAGACCAAATCATTGGTGCAGAATTTCGTCGAAGGCGAGGGGAGGTCGCTCGAAAGCTTGCTCGATGACCCTATCTTCGTGCCCGAGTCGAGCTCGGCGCTCGATCTTTTGACACAGCTGCAAAAATCGGTGTCCAAGATGGCGCTGATCGTCGACGAGTACGGTGCCGTTCTCGGGATCGTGACCACGCAAGATCTGCTCGAGGCCATCACGGGTCAGTTTTCATTGACTGGACAGAAGATGGAGTGGGGCGTACGTCGAGACGATGGAAGTTGGTTGCTCGAGGGCACGACGCCGGTACTGGAGCTCAAGGACCTGCTGCAGATCAAGCAACTACCCGAAGAAGAGCGCGATCGCTATTCGTCCTTGAGTGGCATGTTTCTATTGCTGCGCGGCGCGGTGCCACGCGAGGGAGATTCGGTCGCCTGGGCAGGATGGAAATTCGAAGTCATCGACATGGATGGCAACGCCATCGACAAGATTTTGGCGATTCGAATCAACGCCTCTGCAACCGCAGAACTCGACTAGTTGGATCGACTGAACGAACCTTTCGAGGCCAGCCGCCAATCAGCGTTTTCAGCGATGAAAATCCGGTAATCACGGGTGATTTGCGGATCGCCGCGACGAGTACCGACGATCAGCACTGCATCCGCAGCGCCGTCGGCGTTCAAGTCGGTGAACACCATGATCGGCGTCGAAGAATTGCCACCGGGATCGAGCGTCGTTGCCGAGCGCATGAACTCCGCGCGTAGCGCGACATCCAGATTGTCGGGAACGCTGGCGGTGCTCGGCAGTGTGCGCAGGCTGCGGCGCCACGCATCGAAGCGCTCGGGTGTCGCATTAGGATCTGCACGTTCGGGCTTTTTGCGCGACGTTAGCGCCAGCATCGCTCTCGCTTCGCGTGCCGATGCAGAATCGCCCGCAGCGATCGATTCGAGTGCAAGTCGACCTTGCCTGCCGGCCTCAAAGCGCAGGAAACCGAGTGCACTGTCGCGATTTTCGCTGCTGGCCGACGTCATCGCTCGTTGCGTTTGATCGGCAATGCTCCACCGCAACGGGTCTCCAAGCGGCGTGAGGCTTGCCGCAATAGTCAGTAGTAACGCAGCGGCAAGTAGTGTGTTGATTTGCGCGATACCGCCGAACCACGGCCCGCTGCGCCGGGCGGCGTACACATAGCCTGCCGAAAACAAGCAAGCTATACCCGCGGTGATGAGCCCCCAAAACCGAGCGGGGGTTAGTCCGAGTTCGACGGTGCGGATCAGAAGCGAATACAGGGCTGTCGCGGCAACCACCGTCAGTAGCGCCGGTATGATCCGCAGCGCCTGTTTAAGCCACGGGTGATAGTCAGGCTCGATGGCACCATCGCGGAAGGCAGCGTTGATCAGAAGAATCGTGACAACAACTAGGGCGAGCAGGATCGCGCTATTCAGGATTTTTTCGCCACTGCCGATCAGTACCGGAAGTTTGGGGGCCATCGCCACGGTGAAGGCCATCACGATGATTCCGGCGAGCGGCAACAGCCACTTGAGGAGATCCAGCATTTGGTCGACGACTGCAGCAACCATGCGTTGGTTGTCACCAATGATCTGCGTCGCAATGGCAAACACAACGGTGGTTGCGGGGTACGCGAAGCGTGAATCGTCGAATACATTCTTGAAGAACGGATTGCCGAGGATATCGAACAGTGCCGCCCAAAGAAAAAGAAGTATCCAGAATAGACCCGTGAACAGCAATGATTCCGCCAAGGTACATAACGAACCCCAGAAACTGCGGAACAGCACGGGATACGGCGGGTGCCACGAGCCGTCATCGACACGTGCGTGCACCAATGAGAGAAACAGCAGCCAACCGAGTAGCAAAGGGCCGACGAAACGTACCGTCTCGATATCGTCAAGATCCGCCGGGTTGAGCGGCACGGGAAAGTCGTGGAAGGCAAAATAGCCCGCGAGCGCGAGAAATACGGCGAGACCGCCGACTGCCTTCCACAGTACCCCTTGCCGCCGATGCTTCCAGAGCACGAGCGCTACTGGGGGTACGAAGAGAAAGATCAGAAAAAAAGCGCTTAGTACTCCTGGATTGGTCGCTGGCCAGCTTGCCGCAGCGATGGCGTGTTGGAGTCCCCACAGGACTGCGGCTTGGATGAGGGCTAGCGCGAGGTACATTTCAGCGCCCGGCTCCTGCAGGCGTTCCGAGAATCTTGTTCATTTCGATGAAGTTGCCGTCGGCGTCCCAAACGGCACTGAAAATGACCGGAATGGTGCTACCCCCTGCGCCCGGATAGTCGATCCGCCGCGGAGTCTCGGCGATCGTGACGTGCGGTGTGGCTTTGATGCGCTCGAAGCGCGCGTCGAGATCTTGCAGGTTGAACACCAAGATCAGACCCCCGGGCTGGGCCTTGCGAAAGACGGGCGGCGGTGGGGGCTCCGTCAGGTTGAGCCGCTGCATCAGTCCGAGGACGCCAATGAAATCGTCGTTCGCCCGCAGCAACACGAGTCGAGTTGTGCCGCCGATGACTTGATCGTAGATCACCTTGAGTCCGAGTGCGTCACGATACAAAGGTAAGGAACGATCGATATCTCGAACCACGAGCGTGGTTCGTCGCAGATCGACCGGGAGTCGTTCGCTCTCGGGAATTGGTGCAGCGATGGTCGTGCTGCCGAGCGCAATCAGAGCGACGACGCCGATGATCAACGAATTCAAATATTTCATATGAGTCATACCGCCACCTTCAGAATTG
>Ga0129336_10002730_pt1 | contig 10864 bp, 10 predicted proteins | sample CPB6_02_DNA_FD_96878 | JGI IMG/M metagenome (GOLD analysis project Ga0129336, IMG submission 96878) | Freshwater to marine salinity gradient microbial communities from Chesapeake Bay, USA - CPBay_Sum_0.6_0.2_DNA | ecosystem: Environmental > Aquatic > Marine > Coastal | place: USA: Chesapeake...
ACGTCAACAAGAGTTTGCTGGGGCAATGTTGCGCAAAGCCACTAGCGCTGGAGTTTTATTGAATCCGGTAAAGATGGTTGATTTCATCGGATCAGCTTTAGACAGTGTTGTAACAGATGAGGGTTTAAATCAATCTGATCTCTTAACGCTGGGCAAACAACTGCGCAATCTTTCTGCCACTAATGTAAGAACTTTGACCATTCCCTTGAAGTATTACAACTACCGCAAAAATGGTGTTAGTGGTGCGGTTTTGTGGGACCCAGAATTAGCTCCAGAGTTATTCTCCAGAATTAAAAATGATGAGGCCTTGCTGGACAAAGTTAAGGCGGACCCATCCGCTTCACCGAGCATCGTCGATAAATTCAATACCGGAAGTGCGGCCGACAACCCTTGCAAGGGCTAGGCTTTTCGCACCATGCTTAAGCTTTCCGTAGTAGGAACCGGTTATTTGGGTGCTACCCATGCAGCAGCCATGTCCTCGCTTGGTTTTGAGGTGGTTGGAGTAGATGTAGATGCAAACAAAATCACCCAACTTCAAAGTGGCCGAGTACCATTTTTCGAACCTCATCTAGAGGAGCTGCTTGCCCAAGAGCTGAATAGCGGTCGCCTTAAATTCACAACTGATTTCTCACAGCTTGATGAATGTGATGTGCACTTTATCTGTGTTGGCACCCCTCAACAAAAAGATGGGATTGCCGCCGATTTAACCTATGTGGATGCAGCTTTCAAAGCGGTTGCCGAACATGCCAAAACAGGTTCACTTTTGGTTGGAAAATCAACGGTGCCGGTTGGAACCGCTGAGAGATTGAAAAAAGAATTAGCCGTTTCACATCCAAACCTTGAATTAGCCTGGAATCCAGAGTTTCTCCGTGAAGGCTTTGCGGTGGAAGATACCTTGCGACCTAATCGCCTGGTTGTTGGAGTTACCTCCGATAAAGCAGACCAGGTTTTGCGAGAGGTCTATCAATCATTATTAAAAAATGATGTTCCATGGATCAAGGCGGATTTGCCCACCGCCGAACTAGTTAAAGTTGCGGCAAATTCATTTCTAGCGACCAAAATCTCTTTCATCAACGCGATGGCGGAAATATGTGAAGCCGCTGGTGGAGATGTAACGGTATTAGCAAAAGCAATTGGTTTCGACCCAAGAATTGGTTCCCGTTTCTTACAAGCCGGCATTGGATTTGGTGGCGGATGTCTGCCAAAAGATATTCGAGCGTTTATGGCCCGTTCTCAAGAGTTGGGTGCTGAGCAATCACTTGAGTTCCTGCGTGAGATTGACTCTATTAATCTAAGAGCCCGGCAACGGATGATTGATTTGGTCCGTGCAGATATTGGAGATGATCTAAAGGGAAAGAAGATTGCGGTATTGGGTGGGGCTTTCAAACCTGATAGCGATGATGTTCGAGACTCCCCTGCCCTTGATATTGCGGCTCAAATCCACGCTGCGGGAGCAAGTGTTGTTGTACATGACCCTAAGGCAATCGAACCTGCCCGAGTTCGTCACCCTGAGTTGCATTACACGACCGACATAGATGAGTGTTTGCGTGATGCCGATATCGTTTTGCATTTGACTGAGTGGAAAATGTATCGAGAGATTGATCCAAAACTAGCTCTTAAGTTAGTGAAATCTGCCGCCATTATTGATGGCCGCAATGCCCTCGATCGTGAGGCATGGGTTGCGGCCGGCTGGAAATTTAGAGCTCTAGGTAGAAGTTAAGACTGTGGCACCAAAGGTAGTTCTGGCATCTGCCTCACCCTCAAGGCTAAGGCTTTTACAAAACGCTGGAATTAACCCAGAGGTAATCGTTAGCGGCGTAGATGAAGAAGATGCCGCTTACTCCACGCTCTCCCCCAAAGAACTTGTTATCGCCTTGGCGATTGTAAAGGCGCATACAGTTGCGAAAAGTATGTCAACGCCAGCTTTAGTGATTGGCTGTGATTCCACATTTGAATTTGAGGGAATCTCTCTAGGAAAGCCATTAACTCCAGAAAATGCAATCTCACGTGCACAATTACTTAGCGGGAAATCTGGCGTCCTTCACACAGGGCATTGCATAATCGACACCCAGAAGCAGATCGAGATTAGCGATATCGCATCAACCAAAGTTTTTTTCGCAGAGATGAGTGATAAAGAGATTGAGAGTTATGTTGCTACCGGTGAGCCCTTAAATGTTGCTGGCGGCTTTACCCTTGATGGCCTGAGCTCGCCATTTATCTCACGAATCGAGGGTGAGACCTCCAATGTCATCGGTCTTTCTTTGCCTTTAATCCGTAACGCTGTTAACAAACTCGGTTACGAATGGTTTGATTTACTCTCATGACTTTGTATGCCGCCTACGGTTCTAACCTGGATCCGAGACAGATGCTGCTGCGTGCCCCTCACTCCCCGCATCGCGGCACGGGATGGCTGCGAGGTTGGCGGTTAACTTTCGGTGGCGAGGAGATTGGCTGGGAAGGGGCGGTAGCCACACTTGCGGAGGATCCATCAGGCAGCGTTTTTGTTTCGATTTATGACCTCACAACAGCAGATGAAAACGCTTTAGATGAGTGGGAGGGAGTAACTACAGATCTCTATCGCAAGATCAGGGTTCGAGTGGAAACTTTAGATGGCTCCTCGCTTTGTTATGTTTATGTTTTGAACTCATTTGAAGGTGGAGTTCCTTCAAAACGTTATCTGGAAATCATGTTGGCGGCCGCTCGCGAAGCTGGAGCACCTGAGGATTATTTGTTGGAGTTATTGAAACGAGCCTCTGAGTAGTAGGTTTCCACTATGGAAAAACCGCTTTCTCCAGATTTAGTTGAGCAGGTAGAAAAATGGATTGCAGAGGATCCTGATCCGAAGACCCGTGCTCAACTGCGTGAGTTGTTAGAGTCGAAAAATGAAGCAGAACTAAATTCATGTTTTTCTGGTTTCCTAGAGTTTGGCACAGCAGGTTTGCGTGGCGCACTAGGGCCAGGTCCATCTCGAATGAATCGGGCGGTTGTTACTAAGACCGCAGCCGGTATCGCAAGTTACATGAAAAAGCATGGCATGGACTCTGTAGCGATTGGCCGAGATGCTAGATATGGATCTGAAGATTTCACCCAAGACACTGCGGAAATAATGATGGGTGCTGGCTTTAATGTTTATGTTTTACCGCGACCTTTACCAACACCAGTTCTAGCTTTTGTGACAAGAAAACTAAACTGTGATGTTGGAATCATGGTGACGGCAAGTCACAATCCGCCGCAAGACAATGGTTACAAGGTTTATCTCGGTGGCACTGTTGACGGGGTTTTCTATGATGGCTCTCAGATAATCTCTCCGGCAGATGCCCAGATTTCAAGTGAGATTTCACAGGTTGCGCCCCTCCCGTCTCTTCCCAGAGCAACCGGTTGGACGGTTTTGAGTGAAGATGATGTTGAAGCATACGTATCCGCCACCGCAAAATTGGCTAATAATCCTGGGAATTTGAAGGTTGTCTATACAGCCATGCATGGAGTTGGTGCGGAAACCCTTACTAAAGTTTTTGTTAATGCGGGCTTTCCAGCGCCAGTACTTGTGACCGCACAGGCGCAACCAGATCCAGATTTTCCAACTGTTGCCTTTCCCAATCCCGAAGAGCCCGGTGCAATTGATTTAGCTCTTAAGACCGCTGCTGAAGAAAACGCTGATTTAGTAATTGCAAATGATCCCGATGCAGATCGTTGTGCTGTTGCTGTTAAAGACCCGGTTTCTGGTTGGCGTATGTTGCGTGGCGATGAGGTGGGTGCGCTCTTGGCTGAATACATTGCCCGACACAAACCCGCAGCCAACTCCGTAATGGCTAACTCAATTGTTTCTTCAACTGTTGTGAGCAAGATTGCTAAGCATTATGGAGTTAAATTTCAAGAAACTCTAACTGGATTTAAGTGGTTATCTAAATTGCCAAATCTTTGCTTCGCCTACGAGGAAGCTCTGGGATATGCGGTTGATACCAGCTCAGTAAATGACAAAGATGGAATTAGCGCAGCTTTGATGATGGTGCAGATGGCAACTGATCTAGCCGCTGAAGGTAAGACAATTTTAAATTTACTAGATGAAATTTGGAGTAGACATGGTTTCCACGCCACGCGCCAAATCTCAGTCCGTACCACAAGCGTCAAGCAGATAGCAGATACATTGGGAAGATTCCGGGAAAAGATCCCAGAACAAATCGGTGGCTACAAGTTGATTCAATTTGATGACCTAGAGGCGCCGAAGGATCACCTTCCTCCCACCAACGGAGTGAGAATGTTTTTAGAGGGTGGAACTCGAATCATCATTAGACCTAGTGGAACTGAGCCGAAGATAAAGTGTTATATCGAGGTGGTAACCCAGGGCGAGCTTTCCATCGCTAAATCCAAAGCGGCCCAGGTGATGGATGTGATTGAAGAGACCCTTCGCAAAATGCTCACTTCGCAATAAACTGGCGATATGAGCGAAATCAACTGGTCAGAGTTACAAAGTTCAGCTGTTACAGCGATGAAAAAGGCTTATGCGCCTTATTCAAATTTTCCTGTAGGGGTTGCAGCACTCACTGAGGATGGTCGAATCGTAAGCGGCTGCAATGTCGAAAATGCCAGTTATGGATTGGGGCTCTGTGCGGAGTGTGGCTTAGTCTCTAATCTAATTTTGACCGGCCGATCAATTCTGCGGGCGATTTACTGTGTAGATGCACATGGAAATGCGCTTTCTCCTTGTGGACGCTGTCGTCAATTACTTTGGGAGCACAGCACTCCAAATACTCAATTTATGACTCCAGAGGGTCCAGCACCTTTATCGGATCTCTTACCTTGGGCTTTTGGTCCGGACAATCTTTAGTTAATCAGCTGAGTTCCTTGTTAACAGCAAAAGTTATTGCCGAATTACCAAAAGTCCTACTACATGACCATGTAGATGGTGGTTTGCGACCTCAAACTATTATTGAGATTGCACGGCAAATCGATCTGGAATTACCCGCAAATGAACCAGAGTTATTACAGGAAAGAATTTTTGCTAGCTGCAATGAGGGCTCTCTAGAGAAATACTTAAAAAACTTTGATTACACCATTGCGGTAATGCAAAGTTATGAAAATCTAGTTCGTGTTTCCCGGGAGTGCGTGATTGATCTAGCGCTGGATGGTGTGGTTTATGCTGAGGTACGCGGAGCGCCAGAGTTGTTCACCCAAGGTGGACTCTCGATTTCACAGGTGATCGAGGCAACGTTGCAGGGAATTTCGGAGGGTGTAATTGAAGCAAAATCGCTAAATCGGTCGATTGAAACTAATTTCATCGCCTGCGCAATGCGCCATACCAACCGCTCGCTTGAAGTAGCGGAAACTACCTTGAAATTCCGCGATAAAGGCGTGGTGGGATTTGATATCGCAGGAGCAGAGTTAGGTTTTCCAGCTAGCAATCATCGAGCGGCCTTTGATCTGCTGCATGACCAAGGTTTTCCTTACACAATTCATGCCGGCGAGGCCGCCCCTTTCGAATCTATGCGGGATGCCATCACTAACTGTCGCGCCAAGCGAATTGGGCATGGCGTTAGATTGATTGATGAGATTGATTTATCTGGAGATACTCCAAAGCTCTCAGATGATGCCAAGATGATAAGAGATCTGCAGATTCATCTCGAAATGGCACCGACCTCAAATCTACAAACTGGTGCGGCTACAGATTATGAGAGTCATCCAGCAGCGGTCCTCCATGATCTAGGGTTTAACATCGCTCTAAATACCGATAATAGATTGATGAGTAATACGACTTTGAGCCGCGAGTATGAGTTGATGGGCAACATCCATAACTGGACTATTGAAGATTTAGTAGAGATGAATACAAAAGCTCAAGCTGCCGCTTTTAAGTCGATTCATTAAGGATAGGATTTGTCACATGATTGATTTTCGCAACTCTGCGGTAATTGAGAATCCATATCCGCACCTAGCTGAGTTACGTAAATCTAATCAACCAATCTGGCATCCAGAGCTGAATGTATTTCTTGCCGCAACCCATCGCGATGCTAATGAGGTTTTGCGAAATAAGGGATTAGGTCGGATTTATCAGGATCGAGTTCCAGAGTCAGAGTGGAGTGTTTTCAATTGGCTACATTCAGACTCCATTTTGGATAGCGAGCCACCAAAGCACACCAGATTGCGCGGATTAGTTCTGAAAGCATTCAACCGAAACCGTATTGAGGGAATGAGAGATGCGGTAGCTGGCATCACCGATTCGCTGCTAGATCAAATAGATTCCAAATCCGCAGAGTTTGACCTAATCGCTGATTACGCAGAACCCCTTCCGGTAAAGGTAATCGCTCTACTTTTAGGGTTTCCGCCAGAGGATGAGCACCTACTGCGTCCCTGGTCCCAATCTATTGTGAAGATGTATGAAGTTAACCCGCCGCTTTCCCATCAAATTGAGGCGCAAAAAGCCGCCAATGAGTTTGCCGAATATGTGCATGGATTGATGGAAAGTCGAAAGAAAAATCCACAAAATGATTTGATCACCGAGTTGACGCAGGTTCATGAAGCTGGCGATAAGTTATCAACCCACGAACTTATCGCAACTTGCGTGCTGCTACTTAATGCTGGCCACGAAGCAAGTGTTAATGGTTTTGGCAATGGCATGGTTTCACTACTAAATCACCCTGAACAACGTGAGCTACTTTTCCGTGAGCCAGATAAGTATTCAGAAACAGCGATTGAAGAGTTTTTGCGATTTGATTCGCCTTTACAGTACTTCGAGCGAACCGCTACAAGCGATATTGAAATCTCAGGAGTAGCGATAAAAACCGGGCATAAAATCGTTAGCTTGCTGGGCTCGGCAAATAGAGATGAAACGGTTTTCGCCAACGCTGATGTTTTCGACATATCGCGTCAACCCAACCCCCATATTGGTTTTGGCGCTGGAATCCACTTTTGCATTGGCGCTCCGCTGGCTCGCCTAGAGATGTCAGTATCACTTCCAGCTTTAGTAAAGCGCTTTCCTAATTTACAACTTGCTACCGAGCCGGTTAGAAGACCAACCTTTTCTTTAAGAGGTTATGAGAAAGTTTTGGTACAGAACTAAATCCCGATTGGATGCCAAACGGTTTTGTTCTCCATGAAACTAATTATGCGCTGCGGTGAACCTTCAGCCTTAAATCGATAGATACGCTTTAAGTTATCTGCTCCATCTCTCTTCACTGCCTCATATGCGGCCGGTTCAACCCCTGATCCATCTACGCCATCTATATCCATATGCGAAGCTACCCAGGGAGCTAACTCCTCTGTTCGGCCAGTTAAAACATTTACAACTCCGCCAGGCACATCACTGGTGGCAATCACCTCGGAAAGTGTGATTGCGCAAAGCGGATACTCCTCATTTGCAATAGCGATAACTACATTACCGCCAGCCAAAATCGGTGCGATTCCATGAACAATATCGATTAGTGATGAGTTGCCATCTATAAAGGCTGCAACTACCCCTACCGGTTCTGGAGTAGTGAAGTTGTAAAAAGAACCAGAAACCGGGTTTGTTGAGCCAAAAATCGTAGGAATCTTGTCACACCAACCTGCATACCAAACCCAAAGATCTATCGCGGCATCCACTTGTTTAATGGCTTGCGCCTTTGTAACACCTTCCTGGGCCATGACTTCAGATACAAACTGTTCGCGACGACCTTCCATGACCTCTGCAACGCGGTAGAGAATTTGAGATCTATTAAAAGCCGAAGCTGATGCCCACTTTTCTGAAGCTGCTCTTGCCGCGACAACCGCATCACGCAAATCTTTCCTCGAAGCTAAGGCAGGATTAGCTAAAAAGTTTCCCTTTGCGTCAAGCAGCTCATAACTCCGCCCTGATTCACTTCTGGGAAATTGTCCGCCGATAAAAAGCTTGTAAGTCTTTCTCACATCAACTCTCATGAGAAATCTCCTTTTAGATAAGCAGATAATCCATGTAGGCCGCCTTCGCGTCCCCAACCTGATTCCTTGTAACCACCGAATGGGCTAGCTGGATCAAATTTATTGAAGGTGTTTGCCCAAATCACACCAGCTTTTAATTGCTGGGCGCTCCAAAGAATTCGAGAGCCTTTGTCGGTCCAGATACCAGCAGATAATCCATATGGAGTGTTATTGGCTTTTTCAATCGCTTCACTTGGAGTTCTGAAGGTAATAACAGAAAGTACTGGTCCAAAAATCTCTTCCCGCGCGATGCGATGCGCCTGAGATACACCGGTGAAGAATGTTGGTGGGAACCAGAAACCTTTTTCTGGCAGCTGGCACTGCGGCGACCAACGCTGCGCACCCTCAGCATCTCCAGACTCTGCTAACTCTCTGATTTTCATCAACTGGGCCTGCGAGTTAATGGCACCTAAATCAGTGTTCTTATCAAGTGGATCGCCTACGCGAATTAGGGACATACGGCGCTTTAACTTCTCAAGTAATTCATCCTTTATGTTCTCCTGCACTAACAGGCGAGAGCCAGCACAGCAGACATGTCCTTGGTTGAAGAAAATGCCACTGATGATCCCCTCAACGGTTTCATCAATGGGCGCATCTTCAAAGATTATGTTGGCACCTTTGCCGCCCAGCTCTAGAGTCAATGCTTTTTTGGAACTCGCCACGCTCTTAGCGATAATTTTTCCAACTTCGGTTGAGCCGGTGAAGGCAATTTTGTTGATGCCAGGATGATTAACTATCGCAGCTCCAGTAGAGCCATCTCCGGTCAAGATATTCACTACACCTTTTGGTAGATCAGCTTGTTGGCACACCTCTGCAAATAAGAGAGCGGTCAAGGGTGTGGTTTCCGCTGGCTTTAAGACAACGGTATTTCCAGTCGCTAATGCGGGGGCAACCTTCCAGGCCAACATCAACATTGGAAAGTTCCATGGAATTATCTGACCGACCACACCATGTGGCTTGGGATTTTTACCAAGGCCTGCGTAATCAAGTTTGTCAGCCCAACCAGCATGATAGAAAAAGTGAGCGGCAGCGAGAGGAATATCAGTATCTCGAGTCTCTCGAATCGGTTTACCGTTATCCATCGATTCAAGCACCGCAAATTCGCGGGCTCTCTCCTGCAAAATTCTGGCGATTCTAAAAAGATATTTACCCCGTTGCGTACCGGTGAGCTTTGACCAAGTTTTGCGATAAGCCTCAGTGGCAGCTTTTACAGCTTTATCAACATCGGCGGAAGTTGCTTGAGTGACTCGAGATAAAACCTTTTCATTGGATGGATTAATTGTTTCAAATCTCTTGCCACCTTTCGAGGGGACAAACTTTCCATCTATAAAAAGGTTGTACTCAGATTGAATATCAACAATTGCGGTTGATTCGGGCGCAGGGGCGTATTCGAATTTCATCATTAATCCAATGTCACGTAGTTTCTTCCAGAGTACTGACCGCTTTTCATCTTCATACGTTGCATAAGTTAATCATTGAGCAGGGCGCTAGCTCCGATACGAAATAGCTTTGGATCTAGCCAATCTGGACCAGCGGTTTCATTAACCAATACCAATTGCTTGATGGCATCCTTGGTGGTGCGGATACCGCCAGCGGGTTTGACCCCAATTCTCTTGCCGGTCATGGCAAAGTAATCACGAACCGCTTCTAACATAACTAAAACCACGGGAGCTGTCGCAGCAGGAGAAACCTTTCCCGTACTCGTCTTTATGAAATCTGCACCCGCTGCCATTGCAAGGAAGGAGGCTTTTCGAACATTGTCATAGGTCACCAGCTCGCCGGTCTCCAAAATCACCTTTAGATGGGCTCGCTCCCCACAGATATCCTTAATGCAAACGATTTCAGTAAAGACTTTCTCGAGATTTCCAGAGAGAAAGGCTCCGCGATCAATCACCATATCAATCTCAGTCGCACCGCTGGCAATGGCATCCTCAGTATCCCGCTTTTTAACGTCCAGACTAGCGCGACCAGAAGGGAATGCGGTGGAAACCGCCGCAACTGGAATCTCTTTTCCACCATTGTTATCTAAATGTTCGCGCGCAATTTTCACCATATCGTTGTAAACACAAACCGCACCAACATGAGGAACTGAGCTATCACTTGGATCAGGTCGCACCGCTTTTGTACAAAGCGCTGCAACTTTTCCAGGTGTGTCTGCACCTTCAAGTGTTGTTAAATCAATCATTGAAATCGCGGTATCAATTGCCCAAAGTTTGCTAGAGGTTTTAATACTTCTTGTCCCCAACATTGCAGCACGAGCATCTGCACCAACTTGATCAACTGGTGAAAGATTCTTTAGAAAACTCTTGATTGAGCTCTCACTGCTATCGGTCAGAAGCATGCTGTAATCCTATCCAGCGGAAATCGGATTGAGAAGGGCGTTTTACTAGATTATGTATTCGCTTTACCCCTACCCTTGTGACATGAAACCCACACCTTTGATTCTGGACTGCGACCCAGGCCATGATGATGCTTTAGCCATGATCTTGGCGGCTCACAACCCATCACTTAAGCTGCTTGGAGTAACTACGGTTTCTGGCAACGGTGGAATTGCAAAGGTGACTTTGAATGCACGTCGCGTTGCAACTCTGGCGCGAATCCATGTTCCAATTGCAGAGGGCGCCGGAAAAGCGATTTTAGGTGCAATTGAAGAGGCGCATGACATACACGGTGAATCTGCATTGGATGGTGCGGAGCTTCCACAACCGAAAATTGAACTGTCTAATTTGCATGCCGTGGATTTGATTGCGCAGCTACTTTCCGAACACCCTGAGCCAGTAACTCTGGTTGCCACCGGCCCGCTAACCAACATCGCATTGTTTTTGAAGATGTATCCACAGTTAAAGAGTCGGATATCTGAGATTGTATTCATGGGCGGCAGCGCCAGCAGAGGAAACCGCACCCCGTATGCTGAATTCAACATTTGGATGGATCCAGA
>Ga0129336_10002731_pt1 | contig 10864 bp, 4 predicted proteins | sample CPB6_02_DNA_FD_96878 | JGI IMG/M metagenome (GOLD analysis project Ga0129336, IMG submission 96878) | Freshwater to marine salinity gradient microbial communities from Chesapeake Bay, USA - CPBay_Sum_0.6_0.2_DNA | ecosystem: Environmental > Aquatic > Marine > Coastal | place: USA: Chesapeake Bay...
CCTGTCTATAATGGTACTGGTATCAACCTTCGTCTGGAGGTAACCAGTGTCGATGCTAACCGACAGATCACTGGCGTATCTATTATTCGTGCTGGTCAGGATTACACCGCAGCTGACGTAGTAAGTAACCTTGAAGGTGATACGTTTACCATTGATACGGTCGGTTCTTCTACGATCTCTGGCAGTACTTGGGCCACTCAATACTGGGGACAACGTACTGTTGGTGACGAAGAGTCAGCCCCTAGCCCTAGCTTTGTTGGTGAGCGGATTACTGGCATCTCATTCTTCAAGAACCGTCTTGTCTTGCTGAGTCAGGAAAACGTTGTCTGTTCACAGGCTGGTGCATTCCTTGATTTCTATCCATCTACTGTTATCACAATTGTTAACAGTGATCCAATTGATATTTCCGCAGGTTCTAGAACAAAGGTAGAGTTTCGGCATGGTCTTCAGCATCCAACTGGATTGATTACTTTTGCTGATAACGCTCAGTATATTCTTCAAACTAGAACAGAAGCGTTCTCTGCTTCGACTGCTGAACTTAACCTTCTTTCTACGTTCAGTCATAGTGTCACGACTAAACCAATTGATCTTGGAACTACGTTTGTTATTGCTGAACAGAATGCCAAATCAACAATTCTTAATGAGCTGACTCTTGGCTTTGATCAGACTCCTCTTAAAAAGGATCTAAGCAAACTAATCCCATCTTATATTCCAACAGGAATAACGACAATCACTAACACTCTTAGTGCTTCATTGTTTGGTTTGCAATCCGTTCAAGAGCCTGACACACTTTATCTCTTCCGGTATTACACCCAAGACTCCGAACGTCTTGTTGCTTCTTGGTTCAAGTGGACCTTTCCAGGGAACCTACTGTTAGCTGAGTTCGCGGAGTCTGAAGTCTATGCAGCTATTGAGTGTGACAACGAAGTCGTACTGACTCTCATGAACCTACTGACGGAATCTCCTGGTGGAGCTATTTTGTTTGAGGGTGAGTATATTGATCTTCGGATGGATCTCTTTGATTACAATCCAGAGGTCGCCTACGACGCAGGTACTGACGAAACTAGGATCTTCTTTAAGGAGGGTGCTGAGCTTGTCAATGCTTACCCTTGTCTTGTCTTCCTTACTCCAGGTGATTCTGCCTACGTTCAGTATCCAGAATTAGAACATGATGCTGGAGCCCCGGTAGGTCAACAGTACTATGTTGCTCTTCCAAACGACGAGACAGCCAATCAATTTGCTCTTGGTTATCAGATCACTTCTGATGCTCGACTGCCTGGTTTCTATATCAAAAAAGATAAGATCGCAGACGAGTTGAACGTTCCCATGGTTCATCGAGTCCGCGTTTATAGTCATAAGTCTGGACCGTTTGAAGCTGTTCTTAACGTACCTGGCCGTAACGAGTTCACTCTTACTCTTCCACAAATCACCGCAAACCTAACGCCGTTCAACCAAGCCCCAATGCTACGGACTGCTGAAAACATCATTCCGATTATGGCAAAAGGTAAGGATGCCGATCTGCGTCTTGTTTGTAATGCCCCGTTCCCACTTGCCCTTGTTAATATGACCTGGGAAGGTACTTATAACAACAAGGGAATCCGTTCCGTATGATCCACGAAATCCGCCCAGCTACAATTGAAGATTCTTTTTTTGTTGCTAGACACCTCCAAGCGGATGATCGTAATGAGTTGATCGGGTGGGGTTATGATCCAGTCATAGCTCTGCCCGTATCTTTTATGAACTCTGACGCTCCAATCACCTTTCTCATCAAAGATAAAATTTGTGGGATGGCGGGGGTATCCAGAACAGATGCCCACAGCGGAAGTATATGGATGCTAACAACAGACTATCTCCGCCCCTATCCAACGTTGTTTTTTAAGGAGGCTAAGAAATGGGTCGATCAACAAACCTCCTACGCTATGCTTCACAACATAGCTGATCCACGCAACCGAATGCACATGAAGCTTCTCCACATGCTTGGATTTAAGAAACTTTGCTATGTGCCTGTCGGACCACAGAACCTTACTTATGTTGAATTTGCTAAATTAACATCATGTGTCTCCCAGCCGCCGCAATAGCGATTGGCCAATTTGTTATCGGTGCTGTTTCCTCGATTGCTCAATATCAGCAGCAACAGGCAGCCGCTACCTACGAAGAACAAGTTCGCCAACAGCAATATCAAATTCAAAAACAGCAGGCTGACTATGAGTACGGCTTGCAAAAGCAGCAGTATGATGCTTCCCAGCAGGCTTATCAACAGCAAATCGAAGCCAACGCAGAAGCTGCTAACCGTGGCTACCAAAGAGAACAACTACGTCTCCAAGAAAAGAAAGCAGAAGCCGCTCAGCGAGCTCAAGATCTTCTGGTAGATAAGCTTCAGTCACAGGGTACGGTTTTGTCTTCTGGTAGAACTGGTAAATCTATTGCCCTACTTGCTTCGGATGCTGAGCGTGAGTACGGTCGTGATCTGGCAAACCTTGGAACTAACTTAGCATATGCTACGGATTCCTATGGATTTAATGTTCAGGATCTCTTTGCTGAAGCTAAGTCAGCCAATAACCGTGCTGCTAGCGAGCGTATGATTGAGCCTGTTAAGGCATATGTAGCACCTCCTGCTGCTGTTATGCGTCCAAATGCAAGCGGTCTTATCCTTGGTATCGGTCAAGCTGCTCTTGGTGCTGCTGGTACTTATAGCGCCCTTAAAGCTCCTAGTCCTGGTGCTGGTGGCAAATCACCTGGCGATGTCGTTGGCCAACTTAATTCTAGTGTCAAAAAATACTCTTAAACAATGGCAATTTATGAATCCAAGGGTCGCCGCGTTCAACTAGAGGGTCGTGACATTCAACGCGGCTTCAGACCTGAAGTTGTTTATGACCCCACATCCTCCCTAAGCCAAGCAGCCAGCCAGCGTATTCAAGCAGCCGGTGAATCTGGTAGGCAGTACTCTGAGCAGCTCTCTCAACTGAGTAAGGAGTTTGACGCTCAAGGCAGACAAAGCACTCAAGCTCTTGCTAGCTTTAGTGAAACCTTGTCTGAGTTTCTTATTGAAAAACAAAAAAAATACAACGAAAACCAAAAGAACCTTGGTATTGCCGACATTCTTAATGGAGACATACGGCTAAATCCTGAGCTTTATGATAAGTATAAGGAAAAGCGGGACTATCTTGAAAAGGCAAACGACACTACGCTTCAAGTAGTTGAGGAAACCAAAAAGGAAGATCCTGGTCTTGCTGAAACTTTTTATCAACAAGCACCTGCCGTTAAAGGCTGGAGAGCTTATGGCCAAGCAATTGGCAAGGCTCAGATGGCATCTAGCCAATTGGAAACGTTTCTAACTGCATTTCTGAAAAGCGATGAGCCTATCCAATATACCAATAACAAAGGTCAGACAGAAACCTTTACTCCTCGTCAAATCCAAACTCAAGAACAACTTAGTGCTGCGTGGAACGTAGGACTTAAAAAGTATATTGAGACTTCTGGGCTTAACCAAATTAATCCTGTGATTCTTGCTGAACATGTAACTCCTACTGTGTTGCAAGTTCGCTCTGAGCTTCTCGGTCGCCGGATGAATGAGGTTATCAATACCAGAACTGCTAATGCCAAGGACACGTTAAATGCAGAGCTTTCGGCTAACGCAGTTGCGATGTCGAAAGATCCAACTAAACTTGGTCAGATGCTTCAGCGCATCAATAAGTCATTTATTGAGCTGAATGGTATGAATCGTACCGAGGGTAACAATGATACCCACGAAGCGATGAAGCAAACCATTCGGGCTTTGGCTGCCCAAGATAGAGTGGCTGCTGATAGTCTGTTTCAAAAGTACCGGGGAACTTCTATCAATCCAGAAAAACCCGAGCTTGGTACTTGGGGTAGTCGGTTTGATATGACTGATCTTGGAGATTTCCTGAAACAAACAGCTAAGACCCAACAGGATGAAGCTGATGAGGAAATCAAACAAGAAGCAGAGGGTATTCGTGATGCCTTTCAAGCTAACCCTAATAGTAAGGCATTCAAAGAAGCTCTTTCATTGCTAGGAAAGCTGCCTCAAACTCAAGCTGTTAGAGACATCACCATTCAGTTAAATGAAGATGGTCCTAACTATAGTCCTCAACGTGAGCAATTTTTATTAGCAAACGCAACCAGCAGAACTGCTTTGGATTCGCTGCGTGCCAGTGGGGCAATCTCCGCGCAGGGCTACGAACGGGCTAAGCAGCGGTTTGCCGTAGAAAAAGAGTACGAAAAACTTCTGCCTGAAAGAAGCTCTATTAAAGGTTCTATTCGAGCGGTTTTAGTAAGTCAAGCTAACTTTGTTGCCGGTAAAACTCCAGAAGATTTTAACAATCGTACTGCTCTTTTGACTGATGATTTTAGTGGTCGCATCATGGCCTATGTCATTGGTGGATTGAAATCTGGTCGAATTAAGCAAACACCTGAAGCGGTCAATGCTGCCATTGATAAACTCATCAGGGAGGACGTTGGCGCTTATGTTGCTCAGTCAGAAACAGGTCAACCGATTTACCTAAGCCATCCTAAAGATGCTCGATTCTCCAGTAGAGTTTTAAGCACTGTTCAAACAGCAGATGGACGTACTGGACAGCAAATTGTCAATGCTGAATTGGCAAGGCTTCCTGCTAATCTTTCTTCAATGAGTCAACTGCGCTTGACCGCCGATCGTATCCAAGATACTATTGATGTGATGTCTTCTGGCGGCCAACCTCCCAGTGACATTAGTTTCTTGGCTAGGCGTATGGGTGTCAGCGTACCGGAAGTACTTAAACAACAAGTTAAATACTATCCTGGTATGCAGTTTGATATTAACACTATCAACAAAGGCAATCAAGTTTATCTTGAAAACAGAAAAATTAATCCTGTTATTGCTGAACAATTACGCAATCCACGTCTTACCGATCAGCAGCGTGCTCAATTAAATTCTGATTTGCTGCGTCAGCGTCAACAACAAGAACAACCACCAGCAGCACCGCAAGAACTAAAAAGCTTCAAATCGCAGGTGAGCTCTGTTAACTATGAAAATTATATTCCAGGCAAAAGCGGTCAACCCGGTCTGGACATTTTCTTTGAAGATAAAAGGTTTCCTGTGGTAATGGATGGCGTTGTTAAGGACAAAGGATACGAAGCAGGTTATGGTAATTATGTGGTGATTGAATCCACAGATCCTGAAACTGGTGAGCAAGTAGATGTTCTTTATGGACACCTTGCTTCTCGTAGTCCCCTTGCTCTTAACTCCTCAGTCACTGCTGGTCAATTAGTTGGTACGCAAGGCGGTACTGGTAATGTCCAATCTGCGGATGGAACCATTGCTAGTATTGACTTTCTTGCTCCAGCTCCTCGTGGCAGTGGTAGCATGAAGCCCTACCGTAACTATGATAGGTTGCGTCGTAGGATTGGTGCTATCTTTGGCCGATAAAGACTCTTTCTCTGCGGAGAAGGGGTCTTCTTTTTTTCCTTTTCTTCTCTGCGGAGATTTTTAACACATGGCAGATCCTAGCGCATATCAGCCCATTGATCTTGAAGCTTACGAACGCGATAAGCAACAGCAACAGGAAAATGCTCAGCGTCAATTGCTAGAACAACAGCAGGCTCGTCAAAAAGCCGCTCAAGATAAAAAAGCAGCTGAAGCCAAGAAGGAACAAACATTCCAGCAAAGCCTCACAAGCCTTATTCCTCAACAACAACCTGGAGCTCCTCTTCAAGGTGTTGCTAAGTGGATGGAAGAAAACGTCGGCATTCCTGCGGCTGATCTTGTAGACAACTTATTTCAGGGTAACCAAAAAACCCCACAACAGATTGCTCAAGAACGGCAACAATCTCGCACACAATTCCAACAAAGCCTCCAACGAGGGGCAGAGATATCGGAACAGCAAACGTATGCAAATCCAATAACAGCTGCCGTTGCAGAAACAACTAGGGTTATTGGTGGTGCTGTTGTCAAGCCTGTTGAAGGCGTTCTTGACGTTGGCTATCAAGCCTATCTTAATCTAACGGTAAACAAAGGCAAGAAGCCGACTGACGAAACGTATAAACGGGCTTATACCGAGCTTGTTAAATCACCTAAGACTGAGATTGGTCAAGGGGCTGAGCGTATCTTGGCTACCTTTTTAGCTATTCGTAGCTTGCGTAATGTTCCTGGTGCCAAACTAGGAACAGCTCCTATTCCAAAAGAAATCAAAGGCTTTGCCCGTATGGGTGCCAGAGCCAAGAAAGCAGCATTGGAAGGATTGGTTCCTGGTATCATTGCTGATTTTCTTTTGTCAGATGCCAAAGAAGGTAACCTGAGTGAAGTCATTAAAGGCTTTGTTCCTGAGCAATACAAGGACTCATTTCTTCTTGGATTAGCCACAGATAAATATGAAGGTGATCCTTTTATGAATAGGATCAAAGCAGGTCTTGGCGAAGGTCCGGCTTTTAACACTGCCTTTAATGCGGCTGCTCCGGCTCTTGGTATCTTTTATAGAACGTTTCGTAAGCTTACAAAGAAAGGAGTAGATCCAGAAACTGCCCTTCGTCAAAGTGCTGATGAAGCTTCCCAAGCAGCAGACGATGCTTTGTCTTCAAGTGCAAAAGCTTCTGCTTCTGATTTGGCAGAATCTGCTCAAAACAAGTATCGCCAACTTGAATTGTTCGATGAAGATGAAGCCCGCCTCACGCAAGAGCTGGCTCAGGAAACAGATCCTGAAAACATCAGACAACTCGAACTTGATCTTGAAGATCTCAACACCAAACGCCAAGACGTTGCTAATCAGCTTGACCGTGATTTAGATCCAACCACAAAACGACACCCACACGAAGACAACAGATCCGTTGATACTGTTGACATCAATCGGGTAGCCTCTACCCAGATGAATCTTGAAGAAGGATTCCCTGGAATTGGTAAGGTTAGTACTCATGGTCATGCTGGTAAAGTCCTTACTGAAGCCGCTGCTGAAAGTGTCAGCCTTGAAAAGGGAACTCCAGGTCGCAAGATCTTGGATAAGTTTTCTAAGATGGTTGACATTGAACAGATTGCCAAAGACAGCAAATATACCGTTGGTGAAGTCTTAACTAATGCTACGCGCATGGTTGATGACTTTATGAATGGTATTAAAAATGTCGAAGATATTTATGGTGGTGATCAAGGAGAGCTTGCAGCACGTCTAATGGCCGAGGCTGGCGATGTTGCTCAACTTCCCAAAAGCCAACGCACTGTTCTTTCACCAGAAACTCTGATTGCAACTAAAGCCATTGTTGCTGACTTTGCAAATCAAATCTACGATCTTTCATTAAAAGCAACTACAAACGATCTTGCTCAATTTGCAGGATTCCGTGAGTATGAAAGGATGGTTGATCGATTTGTCGGTCTTCTTGAGTTCTATAAAACCGGAACCCAATTCCTTGGTGGTGGTTTGAATGCCCTTAAGCTGAGTGTGGTTGATAGCCTCAGTTCTAGGGAAGCAGTTCAAATGCTGTCCAAGTATGAAGTCGATGAAGATTCAGTGATGACTATTTTCCGCCTTCGCAAGTACGCTCAGGAAGCCAAAGATGCTTACCGTCGTGGCGACGCTGAGGGCGTTGAGAAGATGCGTCAACTGGCTCGTGGTATGATTCTTGCTGGTGGTGATCCGAGTAAGACTCTAAACTTTGCTGCGACTGCTATGGATCTTGGCCTTAAAGTCCAAACAAGAAACTTCTATAACTCTATCTTGTCTGGTGTTAAGACTATGTTCCGTAACGGCGGTACGTTCTACCGTCTTATCGAAGGTCCAACTAGCATTGCGTTGAAAGGATTTGCTTCTGGTGATGAAGCATACCTGAAGGCAGCAGCCGCTGGTTATAGCAGCATTATTAAGGGTATTGGTGAAGCTAGTTCTGTGGCTGCTCGTACCTGGCGTACTGGTATTCCAATGCAAGCTACCCCAAAGCAGATGATTCATCGTACCGAGTCACTGTCTATGCTGCAAAATTTGGAACAAACCGCAGAAAATAAATGGGAAGAAACTGCGGTTGGAATCCTTAAAATGCACTATCGGGCTGCGGAAGCTCTTGCTATTCCTGAGCGGCTCATGATGACCATGGATGATTATTTTAAGACCATCCTGGCTCGTCAACGGGTTAACGAAATGGCTGCATTTGAGGCCTTTACCGAAGATCCAAATAACTGGGAAAAGGCAGCAGCAGCAAAGCTATTAAAGTTTGGCAATGTCATTGACCCTAATACTGGAACCATTAAAAGTGCTGGTATTGGCGAGTATGTTGACATTGGTACGTTCCAAAACGATCCTGGCGGCCTGGCTAATCTTGTCAGCATGATGGCTGAAAAGCTTCCGATTGTTGGCAAAGCTATTGTTCCGTTTGTTCGCACACCTGCTAACATTCTTACCTACCAAATTGAGCACATGCCTGGTTTGGCACTGGTATCTAAAAACTATCAACGTGCATTAAAATCCGAAGATCCTCTTTTGATTGCTGAGCACGAGGGTAGGCAGGCTATTGGTTTGTTGGCCATGATTTCTGCTGGTGCTATGGCATCTCAAGGCATGATTACTGGCAACATGCCCAATCCAAAAATTGAACCTGAAGAGTATAAGCGTTGGAAAGAGCTAGGTATTAAACCTCGTTCGTTTAATTTCAACGGTAAATATGTGTCATATAACATGGTTGAACCTTTGTCTAACCTTGTTGCTATGGCTGCCGACTTTACCCGAGTTGGTCAGGTTTATGGATTGTCGGAAGGCTGGGGTGAGCGTATGGGTGCCTTGGCTATGATGACCATTCACGGTACGTTTGTTGACAAGAGTTATTTTTCTGGTATTGCTGCTATTGGTGAACTTGCTCAACTTGAGCGTTGGGATGATAAAGCCACTAGAGCAACTGTTATGTTTATCAACAATCAATTTCCCCTTGCTTCTTTCCGTCGCATGATGGGGAATACTGCTGATGAATACCAACGAGAGTACTCCAACGAATTTGATCGTGCTCTTCAAGCTGCCATTCCATTTTATAGGAACTACCGACCGGCACAAATCAGTGTCTTTACTGGTAAGCCTATGAAAAATCCTAATGGTGGTTGGTGGAACTCCATGGTTCCATTTGAAATTGGAGTAGCTACCGATGATCCAGTGGTTGATATGATGCAATCCATTGGATATAAGTGGAAGGATGATCTTGAGCGTGACACTACTGGTGTTCCTTATACCGCTGAAGATAAGGAATTTATCCGTAAAGCAATGTTTGAGCAAGGTCTTCGTGATCAGCTCCTTGCTGAAATGAAGCTTCCGTACTTCAAAGGAGATCTGGAAGAGTGGAAAAACCGTAAACTTGGACCCAACCGGAAGTATCACCAATCCGAAAAACCCATTGTTTACGATAATGTCCAGCGTATTTGGAACAATAACCTTGACTTTGCACGTCAAAAATTAAGGCAACAAAATGCCTCTCTTGGACAAAACGTGCTTACTATTGAAAAGGAAAAGTACCAATTGCGTAACGGCAACTATCAACTAGATCAACCAAAAGACTTTAGCGACCGCACTGTTACCATTAAAACCGATGAAGGTATCAAAACCTTAATAGGATACTAGAGTTATTAAATGGCAAACACTGAACTCATCACAACTCAAACGGTAGGAGGGAACGACACGTTCGGTCCCTTTGCTATCGAATATATTGATATTACGGACATCAAGGTTAGTCTTGATGGGGTTCTCCAGACCCTGACAACTGAATACACAATCGATGAGCCCACTTCTACTGTCATCTTTGTAACGGCTCCTACTGTTGGGGCCGTTGTTCGTATCTTCCGAGATACACCTATTGAAAATCCTAAGGCAGTCCTGTCTCCTGGTTCGTCTATTCGGGCACAAAACCTGAATGACAACACGGAGCAGGCACTGTTTGCTATCCAAGAGATTAAGACACAGTACGTCACCGAATCTAACGGTGAGTTTGTTACCAACGTTGATCTTAACGATAACCGTATCGTCAACTTGGGTGATCCAGTTGATCCACAGGATGCTGTTACTAAGCAATACCTTGAGGATAACTACTTTGATGATGGCACCGAAACCATTCTAAGCAGTGAAGCTTGGACTGGTGATAACGTTACCATTGCCACTACGGCAGCGATTGATGATCGGGTTGATGCCAAGATCGATGCTGCTATCACTGGCGACATCGGTACGGATGGCACTGGCATCACTGTCACTAATGATGGTGATGGCACAATTACCCTTGGTCTTGGTGCTAATTCTATTGATTTTGATCGAATCAAAGACGTAGACATCATCACTCAATCAGAACAGAATGCTGGTTCTCCTGCTGCTGCTGATACTAATCTCTTTACTGCTCTGGCAGCTGCGCGTCGCTTTGATACCCTTGTCCAGACTGGTACACCTTCTGGTTCCAACTGGGAAGTAGGTAAGACCTGGCTTCAGAATGACGCTAACCTGACCCTTTCTGTTTGGAACGGTTCTGCGTGGCTTGGCATTGCCTCTGGTGGTACGTTCACTAACCAACCTACTGTTGTCTATGTGGATGCTACCGCTGGTGATGACAACAACGATGGTCACCGTATTAGTCGTCCTAAACAGACCATTAAGGCAGCTATCAACCAGATCAATGCTGATGCTGTAAATGGTGATGGAAGTATTGTTGTAGTGGCTCCTGGTGTCTATCAAGAGGTTGCACCTATCGACATTCAACGTCGTGATGTATCGATTGTTGGTGAGTCTCTGCGTAGCTGTATTGTTCACCCTACCTCTGCTACTGAGACCAATAGTCTGTTCCGTGTTAACAGCGGTACTTACCTGGCTAACCTGACCTTTACTGGTGTTCAGGCATCTGGTACTCGTGGTGATGTGGGTTCTATTGA
>Ga0129336_10002733_pt1 | contig 10863 bp, 19 predicted proteins | sample CPB6_02_DNA_FD_96878 | JGI IMG/M metagenome (GOLD analysis project Ga0129336, IMG submission 96878) | Freshwater to marine salinity gradient microbial communities from Chesapeake Bay, USA - CPBay_Sum_0.6_0.2_DNA | ecosystem: Environmental > Aquatic > Marine > Coastal | place: USA: Chesapeake...
ATGCCAATAACAATACTAAAATAAATCTCAACATCGTTTTTCCCTCAATGAAAATAATAACTATAATAAAAAATTTCAAAAATTGCTTGCTTCGTATTTAACAATTTCTTATATTCGTATCAAATATAATGATTTTTTATCACATTTCCAAAGGATTTGTTATGGCGTTCTACCTCGCAAAAGTTCAATTTGAAATCACAAATGAACAAGGTAAAGTAAAAAAGCACAACCGCACATATGTAGTTAGTGCAGTTTCAGTTACCGATGCAGAAGTTATGGTTAATAAGTATTTGAAAAATAGTACCGAACCATTTGAAGTAAAAACTATTGCGGAATCAAAAATTGTGGACTGTATCTATGAGTAATGATTTCAATAACTTAATCAAAGAGTATGAAAAACAATTTAATCCATTATCAAATTGTAAAAATCTTCAAGAATTGAAAGAAGAATATTCTGCATATTTGATAACAAAAGAGAATGTAGAAGATTGGATTATATCAAACACGGAACAATATTCCGATGAATACGAAGAATATTATCAAATATTTGATAAGTCAGAATATAAGTTTATTTCTGAATATGGATTACCATATTTTGATGAATCAACAAAGAGTGATGATATAAATGAAATTTTTACAGAACATTCCAGTTACTTTCAAAGATACGGATGTATGTATTTTGATCAGATAATATCTTGGGACAAAAATAGTATGTTAGTTGAAGATGAAATTGGAAATTGTGAAATCATTACAAGACCAGATGTACTTATGAGACAAGATGACTAAAAATCATTTAAGTCTTTTATTTTCAAGGATTTACGTCATTTTCGGCGTAAGTCCTTTATTTTTATAGACTTAGCGTAACTCCTTACAAATCAACGGTTTACAATTTTTTTTTATTATTGCTTTGATCTTACAAAAAAATGCCTTATATTTGTAGTATAAAATGATGACAACCAAACAAACAAATATGGACATTTTTACAATTATTTCAAAAAGTGCTTTGATCTTAGTTGGCAATGCCTTATATTTGTATTGTAAACTGATAACAACCACATATTCAAGGATCTCACAATGAGAAAAGTAACATCGCTCGCCGTATCAAATTGGTTAATGCGTAAGAAATTCCGCAGAGACAATACCTACACAGACGGCACAACCTTATACCTACACGGCCATGCCATTGCAAAAATTGACGATACTGACGGAATGGTTTATGTTCGTTCTGCAGGTTGGGAAACAAAGACAACCAAAGAAAGATTGAACGGCATTCCGGGTGTCCGTATTCATCAGAAAAATTGGATGTGGTTCTTGAACAATCATCCTTGGCCTGATAGTGCACAATGGGCACCTATCGGTAGATATTCTTCTGAAAATGGTGGTATGATAATTACAAACCATATTTAATCCACCAACAACAACGGTAACAAGAAATAATTTATTAAGGAAAGTTTGTTATGAATTTCATATTAGGCGTAATTGGTAACGGTATAAAATACACAATTTATTTATTTTTGTTTATATGTTACCTACTACTTTGTTTTGCATTATCCATCGCTTTATTTATATGGTACATTGGTTTATGGAAAACAACAGATCCTTCAAATTACTACTTGCTTTTGCTTATTCCGTTTGTTCTGTTTGTAGGATTTATTGTAACCAGTATCAAGACCGCTTTCAGATATTTCTTTCCAGGCGAACCGGATTATTCCAAATTAGACTTGGACAAAATGATTGAAGAAATTAGAGTTGATTTAGAAAAACAAAATTTATTATGATAAGGAAATAAAATTATGAGACGCAAAGGAACATCAAAAAAACACACAAGAAATCTTGAAAATATCAAGATGAAAACAGTAACTTGTGAAGGCGGTGATCCAAAAAGTAAGTGGTATTCTGGCCGTGCCTGCAACGAGAAATTGCGTGTTATGGAAGGCATAGTCTCTGCCACTTGTTGGAAATGTGTTGCTTCAAAGATTCCAGGTCCTACTCTGAATGAGAAAACAGTTTCCACTGGGTTTCCTCGCGGTTGGAAATTTTTTAAGGAATTTGTCCATGAGAACGGCAAGGTATATCATAAGGGCGTAGAGAAGCCAGAATTGTTTGGAACATTACCTGTAACGGAAATCAAACCACCTGCACCAAACAAGAAAAAGAAAGTTACGCTCGATGATAAAATTTCTGCAGAGATAACGAAGAAGTTGCAGAAGAAAAAGGCACCTGCAAAGTCGGCTACCAAAACAACAAAGAAGAAAACGGCTAAACCGAAGACTGCTAAGGTAACGAAGAAAACTATAAAAAAAACAACAACCAAATCTATTAAACCAACCAAAACAACCAGGAGAAAGAAATGATTGACACACCGCAAGGCAAATGGTACACAGTACCCGAAGTTGCAAAAATTCTCGGATGTTCGTTTCAGTATGTCCGCCGATTGACTAACGGTAGAACCCGAAAATACCAAAGTTACAAAATACATGAGAAACCAGTAGTTGATCAAACTCTTGTCCTCAAAGTCCAGAAAGAGAACCAAAAGAAAGTAAAGTATTTGGTTCACGAAGATGCGGTTAAGTTATTGGTAAACAAGAAGTTATCAAAAATTGACAAAAAAAATAAAAATAATGCTTTGATCTCTCAATAAAATGCCTTATATTTGTATATCTTAAAAAACAACCTTATTCATTTCTTACAGGAATTGTTCTATGTCTAGAACCAAAACAACCAAAACCAAATCACAAAATTTGTCTGTTGCAGACATTATTTCAACGGCTCCATCATTTCGCCCGGAGTCTCTAATTCTTTCGGACATAAAATGGAAATATCTTGTCCGTAGTGTTCTTCGTGGTCAAAATCTTATGATAACTGGTCCTGCCGGCTCCGGTAAAACTCTTGCCGTCCGAACCGTTGCAGATGCTATGGATAGACCGTTCTTTTATTTCAATTTGGGTTCAACACAGGATCCAAGAACGGCTCTCATTGGAACCACCCACTTTGATAAAGAAAGTGGAACATATTTCAATCAATCCACCTTTATCAAGGCAATTCAAATTCCTGATGCAGTTATTCTGCTTGATGAATTGTCCCGTGCTCATCCAGAGGCGTGGAATATCTTGATGACCGTTCTTGATGACGGACAAAGATATGTTCGTGTTGATGAAAGTCCTGATGCTGAAGTTATCAAGGTTGCACCCGGTGTTTCTTTCCTTGCTACCGCCAATATCGGTGTTGAATATACATCAACCCGTGTAATTGACCGTGCTATCCAAGACCGTTTCCTTATTCTTGAAATGGACTTGTTGGACAAAACACAACAAGGTAAACTTATCAATTATGTTTGTCCAAACCTTAACGAACAAACAGTTGATATTTTGACATCAATCTATACACAAGTTTACAACGAAGTTCTTTCTGGTCACGGTAAAGTTTCCACCAGTATTTCAACCAGAACAATTCTTCGTGCCGCTTCTCTCATTTGTGACGGCTTTACTATCGGTGAGGCACTTGAAGTATGTGTATTCCCATATTTTGCCGAAGACGGTGGAACCGATAGTGAAAGAACCTTTGTTCGCCAAATTGTTCAGAAATTCATTCCTATTGAAAGTCTTGACAATGAAAATATGTTCGATGAAGGCGATACTGCTAAATCTTGAAAAGAACCACTCTGGTGATAGTGCGGGGTTCGCCCCGCACTTTATTTATATTTATAGAAACAACCAATAACAACCATAAGGGATTATGTATGAGTATTTTCAAAAAATCTGTAAAAGGTATGCTTGCAGAAGCAAGTGCAAGAACAAACCAATTTTGGAGCAAATATGCTTCTGATTATTCAGACGAGTATTCAGCCGGAACCAATTACTGGCTCAAAGGTGGTCTGTTTGACAAACGGGAATCCATGTTCCATGATGAATATGGCTTCAAAGAAGAAAAACATGATTACTTTGCACTTGCTCAGTATCAACGAGCCGTTGCAAACTTTGTTCACATTATGACCGGTGATCCAAAAATTCGTGTCAAGTATAATAGTGCCAATCAAAATATGACCGATGGCAAAACCGTTCACCTTTCTGCATCCGTGAATGAAAAAGACTTTGACTCAAATGTTGGCCTTGCCCTACATGAGAGCAGTCACATTCTCTATACAGACATGAAGAAGTTTCGGGATGCTGTGTCTGACTTGACATATAATGCCCATAATTTTCTGAAAGATGAAAACGGTAATTTAATTTTTACCGATTTCCATGAAGTTGAAAAACTGTTTGAGAATTATTCCGAGAAAGTAGAATTTTTCAAATCTGTTGTGAATATCATCGAAGACTTGTATATTGATGCTATGACCTATGCTGCTGCTCCCGGTTATCGTATCTATTACAAATCACTTTACAACAAGTTTTTCGGTGACGAAAAGATTACCCGTGGATTCTATGACGAAACATTTATGAAACCTACTGCACATAATTATCTTTTCCACTTGTGTAATTTCCGCAGTCCTTTCCGTAACCTTGATGCCCTACCCGGACTACAATTAGTTTGGGACACACTTGACTTGCAGAACATTCGTAGATTGAAAACTGACGAAGACCGTATCAACCTTGCTTGCACAATTGCAGGTATTATCACGAAACACTTAAAGGAAGTTCCAAAGGATGATGATACTGACCACGAACCTATTGACCAAGACGGCGATGATGCTGGTGACGACGGCGATGGTGACGGTATCGGTTATGACTATGAACCAATAGGTTACAATCCTGGTCCTCAAATACCAGACGGCGTTAGTGACAAACCACTAACAGACAAACAGAGAGAACAAATTGAAAAGTTGTTCAAGAAACAAATAGACCTTATCAACGGTGACACTAAAAAAACAAAATTAACAAAAACAGAGACACAGAAAGTTGATGCTATTGCATCTGTTGATTTCGATGAACAAGTTGTTGCAAAGAATTTCATTGATGGCTATGGTAGAATAACTCGCGGTATCAAAACTGTTATTATTCGCAATATCAATAGTTCATTCATGGATAGTGAAGTATCTATACCTTTCGGCGTCAATAGGAAATATAACAGTTGGCGAAGACGCGATGTGTCCAGATATATTGCTCTAGGTAAAATGCTCGCTAAGAAGTTACAAATTCGTAACGAAGAAAGAGTAACTACATCTACCCGTCTCAAAGCTGGTAAAATTGATGCTAGACTGTTACATGAAATTGGTAGTAGTAACTACGAGATATTCAAACAAATCAATGTTCACGAATATCAACCGTCATTCATTCACCTATCAATTGATGCATCCGGTTCAATGCAAGGTGACAAGTTTGAAGAATCAGTCAAACTTGCTGTAATGTTTGCTGTTGCCGCTAAACAAATCAAAAATCTTCATGTTGTAGTTAGTGCTCGCTCTGTTTATTCAGACAACATGATGTGGGGTAGTAAAAGCAAATCATCCTTACATGATACACCATACCTTGTTTATCTGTATGATTCAAACAAACACAACCTTGCACACATTCGTCATGTCTTTGAAAGTATCTACACCACAAACACAACACCAGAAGGCCTTTGCTTTGAGGCAATTATGGGTGAGATTATCAAACAATCCGCTAACACCGATGCTTACTTTATCAATCTTTGTGACGGTGAACCGTTTATGACACATGATAAACAACATTTCCGTTATGCTGGTGCTGAGGCACAAATACACTCCAGAAAACAAGTTGAGCGTATGCGTTCTCGCGGTATCAATGTTCTCACATATTTCATCGGCAGTAAAGGTGACTTCCAAACTGTATTGGACACATACAAAACAAATTGTGTTCATCTAAACCGTGCCGATGAAATTCCGAAGGTTGTGAAGGCCATGAATGATCAACTACTATCCGCGGCGAAGAAGAATGGTTAAAACGAAATCACTTAAACGATTTGCAATGGCTCCGCCGGTAAAACCAATACCGGCGGAGACTATGTATCTGTCTCGCAAGAATGTTTCTGATGATATTATTTCATCTATCATTGATCACACTATTGACTGGTGTATTGATACCTTTGGTATGAATCCCAATAGAGAACATCCGTATATTTCTTGGGAATGGAATACCCTTGATAGTGATGACAATGACAAACAATCTATTGCAAGATATGATCCAGATACCAATACAATATCGCTTAAGGTTCGTGGCCATAGAACTGCTAAGGTCTTTATCAAGACTATCATACATGAATACATACATTACCTACAACCCACAAAGGGCGGTTGGTATGAACGATGGAACAAAGAATACGGTTACTATAAAAATCCTTATGAAATTGAAGCATACTATTTAAGTGATATGTATGCACAAACAGCAACTAATTCAGTTATGGAGAAATTATGAAAAACAATTTGGAAAAGTTATTTTATTTTTGTATATTAGTAATTGTAAGTTTTATTGCGGTTACATACTCTGTTCATCTTGATACACTTAATAAAAAAACACAATCAGAGATGCAATGGTTTAATAAACAAACCGAATATACTCAAATGCAAATTGATGCACAAAAAAAGTTAATTGAGTATCAAGAGAATCTTGAACAAGAAGAACTAGAATCGGATGGTTGTAGTCACTAACAACAGGGCCTTTAGCTCAATTGGTTAGAGCACCGGACTCATAATCCGTAGGTTGCCGGTTCAAGTCCGGCAGGGCCCACATAGGAATAGTATATGAATAAACAAAAAGAAAAATTAGAGAAAGGAATAAAAATAGCAAAATATGTATTAGAAAAAAATCCCGATGACACATGGGTTCGTAAAGGATTAGAGATTATGGAATACGAATTGCAAAAGATAATAAAAAGTGAAGAAAAAAAATGACAAAAGAAAGGTTATACATATACCGTATGTTTTTATTATCCGTTTGGAAATGGATAATGGATAAAATAAAAAATAGTTAATTACTCCTACATATCCCGCCCCCTTGGGATTTGTTTTCGGGGCACCGTTTTCGTGGTTGTTTTCGGTGCCCCACTTTTTTTTTGAATTACATACTTATATTTATACAAGAACACCACAGGTTATGTAATACAAATCAAAGTATAATGTTATGGGTTTTACTATTCAATCACATCCTGATTTGAATGATATAAAGATAATTCATTCGGATGTTTTCTATGATGAAAGAGGAAGGTTTATTGAAACATTCCGTCAAGATTATCTTTCCGAAAAAGGAATAGATATAAACATATTGCAAGAAAACGAATCGGTATCTGCTAAAAATGTTATTCGTGGAATGCATTTCCAATGGGACAAACCCATGGGAAAACTGCTTAGAGTTTTGGAAGGAAGTATAATACTTGTCGAAGTTGATATACGATATAATTCCCCAACATTTGGCAAACATTGTGTAATAGAATTGGATTCATCAAAGCCAAAGATGGTGTGGATTCCTCCAGGTTTTGCTAACGGATTCTTGTCACTTGAAGATAACACAAGAGTTTTGTATAAATGTACTGCAACATATAACCCCAATGCAGAATCAGCAAAAAGATGGCATGAAGAAGAAATAAACATTGATTGGATAAATTACTTAAATGGAACTAAACCTATACTATCAAAAAAAGATTCCGAAGCACAATCGTTAAAAGATTGGATTCAAAATCCAAATCATAGGAGATTTATTTATGAAGGATGATGATGAAATAAAAGAAAGAATAGAAAACCTTGAAAAGAAAATTGATTTTATTATGGCAATGATACAAAAGATGAATGAGAATATGTCATTGAATGTCATAAACAAAATTGAAAATCAAATAAATGAAGCGGTAGATAAAAAAATAAACTATATGAAACAAAACAAAACAATCCGTGTATCAATGGATGGTGGAGCAGATGGTAGATGATTAAAAAGAAAAATTTAGACCTATTTGAAGAATCTTACAATGAAGGTTATGAAAGTGGTGTAACAGATTTACTCAATATCATATGTGAATCTATAAAAACAAAAAAACAAAAAGACACATTCACGGAATACGCTAACAAATTATTGAATAAAGAAACGAAGGAGACGTAATATGTTGAATTTACAAATTCCATTCTTGTATAGGTTTGATGATCAAACCAGTGGTCCAGTACATATAAATGTAACTGATATAATATATGTCAAAAATTACGATAAAAATTCAAATTGGTCAAACATTCAACTACGAAATGGAGAAAGTTATATTTCAAAATTATCACCTGAAGAATTTGTAGCTGATATTCTTAATTCATATAAATTAACTATGAAGGCATACTGATGAAAAAGACAAAAGGAATAATACTTGCAGGTGGTCTTGGTACAAGATTATACCCATCAACATCGGTAGTAAATAAACAATTACAAAACATATATGATAAACCGATGATATATTATCCAATATCTACTCTTATGCTTGCAGGTATTGATGATATTCTGATAATAACAACACCAAAAGACCTAACGAACTTTGAACAAGTTATAGGTAACGGAAGACAATGGGGACTGAAAATTCAGTACGAAATTCAATACGAACCCAAAGGAATTTCAGAAGCATTTATTCTGGGCGAGAGATTCATTGGCAAAGATCAAGTCTGTCTCATTCTCGGTGATAATCTATTTCATGGTAAATTAGATTTCTTACGGAACGCCATAGAGAATAATGTCGGTGGAACTATCTTTGGATATGAGGTAAATGACCCAGAAAGGTACGGTGTTGTAGAGTTTGACCGTGAGGGTAATGTTCTAAGCATAGAAGAAAAGCCCCAGTCGCCAAAATCGAATTATGCCATACCCGGACTATATGTATTTGATAACGATGTCGTTGGTATCGCTAAAACAGTTGAACCATCCGCTCGTGGTGAATTAGAAATAACAGACATCCACAACGAATACCAGAGACTAGGTAAATTAAAAGTGTCGAAGATGGGTAGAGGATTGACTTGGTTAGACACCGGAACGCCGGAATCCATGTTGGAGGCCAGTCAGTTCATCCATATCGTAGAAACAAGACAGTCGCTTAAAATTGCTTGTCTTGAAGAAATAGCGTTACATCAAAAATACATTACACCGGGTCAAATGGAACGAGAATTGGACTTTATGCCCAAGTCGCCCTACAAAGATTATTGTAAAAAGGTGTTAATCGAATACAGAGAACAAGAATAATATAGTATAATCGTTACATAAACGTTACCGTTGAGTAATTATACTAATAGATGTTACTAAAATATCAGGCGTGTAATCAGTTGGATGGGTAAACCATCCACTAATTACACTCATACCAGTTAATAATAGTTAAAATTATACAGCTCAAAGGTATAATATTTTTTATAGATATAAAATATGTCACTATGATCAACAAAAAAATACTCAAAACTATAGCAAACTCTGCACTAGCACTTGGTGCAGTATTGGGTGTCATATACATTTCGAGAAAGATCAATGAAAAAAGTAAAAAAAAATGAGCAAATCCATGAGATCAATCAGTATGGTGCACCGATAATAACCATCCATGATGTCCTTGCGGGTATGATCGTTATGGCTATAATAATTTTTACCATCATTTTATGTATGCAATGGTCAGAAGGAGACCGCAAATGGATTCAAAAGGATTCAAATGTTATGGAAGAAACTATACAACATTACAATCCTAACCTTCCATAAATAAAAATGGGGATGAAACACACCCCCATGAAAATTACATGATATGTAAAATTATTATAGATGTAATAATCTCATACTCGGCCATAGAATCCAAATCGAATACCATAGTATCGCTGAGTATAGGGTGACGTGGAGGACTTCGATACCGCTCGTGTTTCGACCATTGAGTTTGTTCCAGATTCCAATAGGTGTCCACCATAACCAAAACATATCGCCATAGTGTTTCATTTGTCCAAGACGACCAAGAAGAATATAAAATAGTACATCACACACACCCATCCACCATAGGTAAATAAATCCTATCGTTGTCCATAGGTTCCAATGTGTGATAACACCTAATAATAAAACAACTGTCCATTGAAAACAAGTTTGAATGATTCGGTATCGGACTAAATTATCCCTATCCACCGAATGTGCCACGGACTCATATCCGAACACATCAAAGGCAGTAAAAATAATTAAACCGAATGCCAGAAGAATGGGATGTGGTATATCTATAAAAGCACCACCCCATAACCCTAATAGTGAAAAGACGATGGCTGGAAACGCCCAATCCCTTCTAATAAGGTTAATAAATAAATTACCGTCTCCGTCTCTCATATCCTTTCTCCTATTAGTAAAAAATGATTACATAGCTAATTATAGGTATAATAATTTTACGTACCGACTGGAGAAAGGTTATGTTCATCCGAAAAGATATTACCGATTTAAACCCCAATGAAAACCTACACCAAATGGCGAATGATCTGATATTCACAAGTGCTGGGGAATTGATGCAAGTTATTGTAGAGAAGAAAGAGAAGAAAGGATGTGATAATGGTTGTGAGTGCCAGGATTGTGATGATTGTGGTGACTGCAATGACTGGATAAGTGGTGATATTGTGCAGTGGTGAAGTTCGACCACTTTGAGTATTTAATGTATGATATATCCAACATTAACCCATATTATACCATTTAATGTATGATATATCCAACATTAACCCATATTATACTTGGACACTATGTCCAACTTTTTGTCCAAGTTGTAAAATTATTTCTACCCACCGGGTAGTCTTAGATAAAGATTTCCTATAGCAAAAAATTGACTCCGGGCGGGAGACGAGCCAGCCCAGACCCCCCTAACCCCCTACCCCCCATAGACTTACGTGAAATTACCCCACCCCCCTACCTCCTTGATCGGCAAGAACTTATGTCACCCCCCTCCCCCTAC
>Ga0129336_10002735_pt1 | contig 10860 bp, 9 predicted proteins | sample CPB6_02_DNA_FD_96878 | JGI IMG/M metagenome (GOLD analysis project Ga0129336, IMG submission 96878) | Freshwater to marine salinity gradient microbial communities from Chesapeake Bay, USA - CPBay_Sum_0.6_0.2_DNA | ecosystem: Environmental > Aquatic > Marine > Coastal | place: USA: Chesapeake Bay...
GGTCATGTTACATGGCATGGCTCTATCTTTTTAGTTTTAGTTTAACAATTAGTTAGGAGATCCTGTACCATTCCATACTCCGATTTCATCCAAGAAAGGAACCTGAACACCAGCACGGAATTTGGAACGAATATAAATCACATCGTCATCAAATGAATACCACAAATCATAAGACTCAAAGTCAGAAGATAAGTCAGTACCAAAGAAGAAATGTGAAGAACGTCCTGTATAGATGTTATCCAATCCATTCAATCCGTTAACTTTAACAACTCGCATGTTAGTACCTGGTACCAAACACTCGTTTAAGTTAGCAATTGTCTCAGGGCTGTAGTGGTAGAAATTCTGATCCACTAAGTTCTTCAATAAGTAGTTGAAGTTTTCACGGCCTGTGAAACAAATGAAATCAGCTTGCTCAGCAACTTGTGCAGGTGTGTTGATAAAACACTCATAGAATACATCAAATGCATTAGATGCATTGATTGATGTAGTAGGTGTAGTATTCAAATCAACACATCCATTAGCAACTGTAAGGAATTGACGGAACCCGTTCATCCATTGTAGGTTGCCTGTACCTGTTGCAACGTTACCTTTCCAAATAAGGTTGTCTAATTCACGTGCATGTAGCTTCAATAAGTAGTCAGTAAGCTGTGCCTCAAAAGGAAGTTCTTTGTCCTCAGCCATTGCACCTGGACGAAGAGCCAACTGTGTCCAAAGACCAGCAAGATCTTTCTGACAAAATCTCTTCATGTACCCAATTGCATTCACGCTCAATTGACGATCAGAGTAAATTGTATCACCCTCAGGGGTCATTGAACAGTTAGCCTCTTGGTAGACGATTGAGTCATCCAATAATTTAAGGTCCTCAGTTCCTTTGATTCCTTCCTGAATCGTAATGTACTGTAGTGTTTGTGCTTCAGTTACTGAACGCACGATTAAATCCTCACGTGTGTCATCAACGTATGGAGATAAGTCTGATACATCGTAGTCAAACTTAGATTTGATAAACTTTTTTAAGCTCATTTTTTCATGTTATTTAAAAGGAACAATTGGCGGTGGGTCATTCCTGCCGTACTTTTCTTAGCAAATTTCTCTGCTTCTTTGACCTCATTTGATGGCGCATTTTTGTAGGCTGCGAATTCAGCTTTTAATTCAGAAAGCTCTGCACTAAGTTCAGCATTTTGCTTTGCGATTGCTTCAACAATACCGGACATGCTTTTGAAAGCCTTGCCAAAAGTTGAAACCTCACCTTCCACAATTGCTTTGACTTGTGCCTCGGACATTTCCTCCTCAGCTGGCGTAACTTCATTACCTGTACGCTCGTCAATAATTTCTGCGATCTTGCCCTCGGCATCAACCACAATAGATATGCCTTCCATATCACCACCCAAGCGATGTGTACCCTCAGGTGCTGGTATCTCTTCGCTTTCAGTGACAACAAAAACGGCAACACCTGGGGCTAATTCTTCCCCATCGTAACGGATTGCAGTACCATCCTCTAAAACAGCCTCACCAAATTGGGTAGCAACTTTGCGCCCAGCAAGGATTGTTTTAAATTCAGCCAATGAATCCATCACTTTTTTAAAGTTCTCGTTCATATTTGTCTTATTTGTTTACTCTTTATGTATGGCTGTTTCAAAATTTCACAGCATCTATCTCAGTAAATTCCTTGATTAGTGCAATCTGCTCTGCATTGTTGTCGTAGTGACGCTCAATTCTGAGTCTCTTTAGTGTTTGCCACTTGTCTCTACCACCTGTGAAATACACATTTTCCTTGCGTATGCCGAGCTTTTGAGCCATCTCATATACTGACGCTCCATTGCTCTGCTGTCGTGCTGTCACAATGAATACCTCATCTCCTATGGTGATGTGACGCTTGGCCAACTGTTGCCCTTGTGATGTGGTCAATGTCTCATCAAAATCAAATGATACACGCATCTTTGCAAATGCCTGGCGTAATGCATCCAATTCCTCAGCTATCTGTGCCCACATGTTTTCCTCCATGCTGGCACCTTGTTCAGTCAACATGAATAATCCCTCAATGCTAAATCCCATCCATTCACCTGCCTTAGCCTTGGCAAAGATTTCATCACTTACCTTGTACCCAACAATCCAAGATCCATCATTGACATCCTTAAATCTTTCCGGTGCTGTCAATCCTTTGCTCTCATCCACTTGGTAGCTCAGAATCATGGCAACATCGTCCACAACATCCTTGCTATTGTGTTCAATGTTGACATTGTTGAAATAACCCTTGCGGCTATAGTCAAACACAATGTCCTTAATAGCTTGCTTTGTAAACACCACATAGTATTCCTCATTGCTTATTGAATCATATCGGTAGATTGGTGTATCTGCTGAGATGGCTACCCCAATGATCACGTTCTCCTCATCATTGAATTGGAACCTTTGTGTCTTATTGAATGTCTCAAAGTTGATTTCATGTGCTGGACTACTCACCAGGCTGTTGAATGTCACCTCTGTGTCCATATCATTGAGGTCTATCTTAATCTCGTATACCGGCAGATCTTTCTTCATAACAAATTATGTACTTTTGTTCCATGGTATTTGTATATCCATACATCCGGCACATAAATGATTGGGATATTCTGCGCTCAATTGATTGGGTGTTGACTGCTTTTCCCAATGCAGAGATCATAACCGTGGGAGATGCACTACCAAACAGGGAGAATATACCCCATAAAAAGAGATATCATGAACGTGGCTGTGATGTGACTGACAAAATACTAACCTTTGCCAGGGAGATTGGTGGAGATGCTGTCTATATGAATGATGACTTTTTTGTAGGTAGCAATTTTGATCCATATACCAACATCAAAAACGGCATGTTGCGTATTGATTCCAAACATTCACCTGTATATCAGCAGGCATGTCAACACACATTAGACTTCCTTAATCATTACAAATACACCACATTCAACTTTGAATGCCATCAGCCAATGATGTTCAATAGTGTCAAGCTGATTGAATTGTTTGATGAGATTACATGGCAACGGCACAACCATTTTCTCAAATCACTATACCTGAACGTAAACACATTCCTTGCAATAGATGGTGAGAATTTAAAGATTGGTAAGCCTGACATACTCAAAGCTAATGAACTGCTGTCTAAGTACGGTTGTTTCAGTATCTCAGATGAATTCAAACAGGGCAGCTGTATTGACTTCCTTAATAGGTGCTAAGTTTTTCCTGTGCTGCCACCTTGTTCTGTACACCGGTGATGTCACTCTCCAATACCACAACCTTAGCCATTGGAATCTTGCCACCACTTTGACCATTCATTAACTCCTCAATGTTGGTACCCTGTGTATTCTGAGATACGGTGAATGAACTAGCAGATGCTCCTGCCATACCTGCACCACCACCTTCAGCAAAACTAGGCATTGATGGTGCTGCTCCTGCCTTGTATTTCTGTGCTGCAATGGCTGCAATCTGCGCTGCACCAATTGCCGTGGCAGATGCTATCCCTGCAATACCCAATGGAGATGGTGGTGGACCAAATTCTGCAATAGCTTTGACAATTGCCATGGCTGTACCGGTAATTGCGCTCGCAATCTTGAAAGCCTTGTCACGTTCAAACTGCTGTTTTTTAATTTTCTCTTCACGTTCAAACATTGCCAGCTGGATCTTGTATGTATCCATAGCATATTTCTTCTCAATGGCTTTCTTTTGTTCAGCAGTCAGATTCTCATTAGCCAATTCAGCAGCTTTCTTATCTTCTAAATCCTTGATCCGTTGCTCATCCGCTGTACGTTGTCTTTCAAGAATACCATTTTGTGCCTCATTGATGCTGTTGTTAATTTCTCCAAGTGTATCCAAATATCCTTGGATCATGGTCAACGTATCTGTAATGCCCTGCAATTGTAACTCTCTCGCCTCTTTTGCCTTGGCATCAATGATCTCCTGCTGCTTAATAGCTGATTCTGTTTGTAATCTTATCAGCGCATCCTGGTATTGTTGCTCATTGATAAATCCATTCGTGTATCCTATGGTCAATTGTGCCTCAGTCTCTTGCTCCTTGCGTCTCAATTCCAATATCTCAGCATCGTACTTATCACGCACCATTGCTTGATACTTTTCATTTCTGTTGAATGCAATCTCTGCCTGCTTATCAGTGAACGCTTTGTCCATTGCCTCCAATTCTTGCCTGTAGGTTTCCTCAGTTATGGCCTGTGCTTTCAACATCTCAGTTAGCTTCTGAGCCTTTGCGCTTTGAGTCTTGGTAAATTCAAACAATTCCTTATCAAATTCATCACCCAATGTAGCCTGGTATTCCTCCTGTAGCTTCTCTCGTATATCCAAATACTTCTGATCAATGCCAGCTAAGTCTTTGTTCAATAGTGCCTCCTTGCTCATCAATACCTTGCGCTCCTCCTCACTCAGATTGTTGACAGCATTCATCCGGATGGCTGCAATATTCTGTTCATACTGCTCCTTGGTGATTTTACCCTTGGCAAATTTCTCCTCCTCTGCTTTCAATTCAGCAGCAATGGTTTTATCCAGAAAGCTAGTCTTATATTCCTCAAATGCCCGGATTGCTTGCTCCCTTTCCTTCTCTTGCCCATCCTCTTTCAATGACAGCAAATTGTCCTGGTATTCCTTTTCCAATGCCAGCAACTCAGCCCGCTCTGCTTTTTCTATTTCTATGATTGCTCTGCGCTTGTCTTCTGCCGCTTGTGCAGATGCCTCTGCTGCTTGTCTCGCTGCCTCTGCTCTTTCCTTTGCTGCCTCTCTTGCTGCCTGTGCTTGCTCAGCATCAAACACTTTTAGGTCCTGAGTATTCTTATACAGCGCATGATTGTTCTCCTTGGCTTGCTTACGGAAGTTCTGCATTTCCTTCTGTAGCTTTTTATACCTGTCGCTGTCCTGATCACCCAACTTTTTCAACATCTGCATCTCCTGCCAGTAGTTATTCATTCGCTGCTGGATGTTGGTTTTCAATTGTTTTGTGGTGTTGATCATTGCCACAATTTTCTTGCGCTCTAATTCCACCGTACTTTTACCGGATGCCTGAGCCATGCGAATCTCAAAGTCATATCCTGCCTGAATCTTTGCACCTCTTGCCTTAATGTTGCTTGCCTCCTTTTTCAATTCCTTATCACGTTCCTTAGTACGTTTCTCGGCATTGGCTTTCATTTTCCTGGTCTGCTCCTCATCAATAATACCGAAATACTCCAATGCTTTAATGGCCCCATAGATCACACCAATGAATGGAAATATAATGGAGATTACAATCTTGACAGCTGGTCCTAATTTATTAAACCAATCGTATGCTCTCACCAATGCATCACTGATCTGCCTCCAATATGTAACTAATAATGCTACAGCCACAATGATGGCACCTATTCCTGTGGCAATCATAGCTACCCTCAATGCCTTGGTTGCCAACGTTGCTGTGGTAGTGGCTGCTGCGTTTGCACTATTGGCTGCTGCCAATCCTGTAGTGGCAACTGTTTGCGCTCCCTTCGTTGTGGTCTCACTCACACCAGCTGCAATCTGTTCACCTGTTGCCAATACCTCACCCTCCTTGGCTACGGTCAACGCTCCTGTTGCTCCTGTCGCTGCAACATCGGCAGCTGTTGATGCACCTGTGGCAACTGTCTCAGCACTCTCTGCTGCTATCAATTCACCCTCAGCTGCAACCAATGCCTCCGTTGCTGTGAATTGTCCTGTCAATACAAAATTACGTACACTATCCGCTGCGTTACGCAACGTTGTCATAATCAACCCTTGTCGTTGTAGTGCAATGCTCACCTGCTGAATGGAAGTCAACACCGTTACAGCCAACTGCATCTTTTGCATTGCCTTGGTCATTGTTTCAGATTCAATGCCTGCCAACTTCATTGAGGCCTCAAATCCTTGCATCCCTGCCATTGCTGTGTTACCAACTGACAGCGCAGTATTCAACCGCATACCTCCCTGCATCATGGCATCAATCTGCATATCAACACCCTGCAATTGCTTCTTATATTCAACCAACTGCTGTGCGCTCTGCCTGAATTCCTTAGTGTTCTGCTTGCCTTGCGCTTGCAATGCATACATCCTATCCTCTAGCTTACCAATTGACCCACTTAAATCGTTGGTACTGATCATTTGTGTCTCCACGGCCATATCAGCATCAAGCAATGTAGTCTTGTACTTGGCTATCTGTGTAGTGAGATCACGGTATTCCTTGGTGTTCTGCTTACCCTGTACGGCTAAGCGGTACATTCTATCCTCCAATAGACCAACAGCTGCTGATGTGTCATCCATAGAGATGGAGGATTGATCCACAATGGCATCAACTTCACGTTGTACTGTCTTTAGCCTGGTCAATTCAGCAAACAAATCCTTAAATTCCTGCGTATTCTTGCCGGAAGTTGCGGCCAATGTATAGAGCCTGTCCTCCATTGCGGATATAGACCCACTCACATCGTTCATGTTTACACCCAAAACCTTGATATCAGACTCTACGCCACTGAATACCGTTTGCAACCTACCTAATTCCTTGCCTAGTGCTTTGTATTCTGTGGTGTTTCGCTTACCAGCCATAGCAAGTTTTTCCATCTGAGCCTCCAATTCCTTGATGGCCGTGCCCAAATCCTGCTCTGCTGTTTGACTCAATGAATTCAAATCCTTGTTCAAAGTCTGTGTTGACTTGTCAAGTTTTTGTACTTGGCTCACAGCATTACCTGTGTCCAATTTGAGCCTGAATATCGCCTCCTTGTTTGCCATGCTATAGGATTACTTCAACCGCTCCTGTGCTGATTTGTATGTTGGTAAAAAATGCCCCAGCACGTGCAGCAATGATAGTACCGGCTGGTATTTCTACTCCTGTATCGGCAATATAAAATCCAGCCCTCTGACCCTTGGAATCCTCTAGGTTGCTAAACAATGCAGCCTGTACCACATGCACAGCTTGCGCCCTGCCTATATATTGTGCGCTGTCGTAATTCAAGATGTATGTACCCTTTTTCCTTTCCATCATTTTTGATATAAGTTATTAACAAATTCGTCTATGTTGACATATGCCAAACCATTAATTGTCTGACTCAAATCCAACAGCAACACCCCATTATCGGTACCAACTAACACCTGTGTGTCGCTCATTATTTTCTCATCAATCAATATGCCGTTGTCATCCCATGGCTGGAATAGATACGTTGCATCATGCAGCATAAATCCTCTATCTATTGTCGTGATGTTATTCATACAATGTAGCTTTACCAAATTGAATCAATCCTGTGTCACCTGAATTGGATAGCTGAATTACAAACAAGATGTAATATGCCTGTGTCTCATCGTAGGTAATCACGGTATTTGTACCTGTGTTTACATAGTCATCCGCAACCGTAGCACCGCTGTTGATCACTGTCAATTGATTGGTGGATGGATTAATGAACAATGACCTTAATCCAGCAGTATAGTATTGCGATACAGTCATTGATAAAAAGCTACCCAACAATGTGGCACCGGTCAGGTTATTAGCTGTGTTGATGTAGATGCTGAACGCTATTGTTGACGCTGTTCCACTCACACGAATTGCCCTGCCTTGTATCTCCAATACAGATGCCACGCTTATGGTATTGGCTGGAATCAATATGGATGCGCTGCTAGTTAATGCTGTAGTGCCTGTGACATTAGTACCTGTCACTAGGTCAATGGTTCTAGGGTTGCTCACAATAGCACTCTTCAGCTGTGCAACTGTCATCTTGCGGCTGTCGTAGTTACCACCTCCTGCGTCCTCAGCTAATTCCAATAGATCAGTATCTGCGACTGCTCCGGCTAAGGCTGTTAATTGGCTTATCTTTTTTGGCATGTTAGTCTATTCTTCTATATTCACCATCTTGTGTCTGACGCAGTATTCCATCCTCCGTCTGCCTCCAATTGAATGTACCAATCGCATCGTAAATTACTTCAATCACTCTGCCACTGATACCCTCTCCCTCAATTATGCGAATCAGTTCCACTTTTGTACTCTCATCCTTACCGCTATCATAATCCTTAATGGCCTGCAATCGGAACACAACCCCATCAATCATGATCAAGTTACGGAAATCTAAGGTATTGATGTCATTGCTGTCCAGCATTACTGACAATTGCACCTCCTTGCCGTACCTAGATAGCAGCTCCTTGATAAATTTCTCATGATAAAAGTACAGATTGTCTGTAGGATATTGACCTGTAATCCAATAAACATAGTCAGGCACACCCCAATTCAAATCAAACGTGGGTGTATCCAAGCTGTCTAGATGACCAACATAGGGATAATCTGTCTCGTTGTAGCTTACACCATTCTCATCAACATGTATCCAGGCACCGGTGCGCAATCCACCAAGCTGAACAATGAATGGCTTGCCCTTGATTTGTTGCATTGTACTGCTGCCATCCTCATTCTGCTGTATCTGAAATGAACGTGGTACAATCAAATCTGTGAATGAGATGTCATCATATGGAATCTGTGCCAACAGCTTTTGGCTGAATGGTACCGTATACTCAGTATCTCCCTGGGCAAATTGGTTGGTGCTGCTTATGGTAAAGTTACCATACTCCTTCCCTAAATCCGTTCTGTACTTGGTGTTGAAGTAGTCCTCATCCATCTGCCAGCTAAAAATATAGTTCTTAGATGCATAGTTGATTGTAGGAATTACACTCATATCTTTACTCCAATCCACCTTGGTAGTCCAATTTACTGCATCCGCTGAGCTGTTGTAGAAATCATTTAATGGCTCAATCTCCATGATTGTCGGATCGTCCACATTGGGTTTCACATACAGATTGAACATGGTCACCAATCCCTTAAAGAAAGCCCCAGCATCCATCTGTGGAAGGAATGTGCTAATGTTAACCTGTGAGCCAGCTGTTAAATTCTGTATTTTTTTGATCACATCAATGTTACTGCCAGCAGATGCTAACTCATATTCTATGGCATCCAATGCGCTTGGTGTTGTACTATTGGTGTTAAATCTAGCCTTAATCTCACAACGCAATTCTTGATTGATCAGCATGTAAAAATCTCGGCTGTATGTGAAATTGATGTTTAAACTCTGAGGTGTAGAATACCCAACTATGGTACCTTGGTACACCACATCATTACTCACCAGGCTATTGTCAACAAACACATGCAACTCTAGAATGTACTCTGTGTTGAATGTATTGGCTGATGGTGTAATATCCAGCGTATGGTCACCATAATAATCAACCGTGAATGTACCCTCACTTGACGCCACAAACTGCATGGCATTGGTCTGTTGTACTTGATTGGATGGATCAGTCACAATAGTGACATCTACAGGATCGTATTGGTATGCTTCAGTCCATTGCTGTGCTACCGCATATTGATAATAATAAATCAAGTACCCACTTGCATCGTTCAGTTCTGTCATGGTTGCACTCTGCGCAGCTGATGCTGTGCTATCCACTTGTGGCAGGACTCCACCCTCAAATGCCAACAGCAATCTTTTGAATCGCTGTGATTCCAAAAATGTACTGCTCCATGTCAAACCACAATAGTCAAACGCATGCTTTAGGATGTCGTACACAAATATCTGTGGTGGTATTTGATCCACTTCAAATGTATCTCCGGTCACTCGCTGGTATCCGTAATCAATCAAACCGTAATAATACCCCAACCCTGTATAATTACCTGCCACCACGTTCGGTGTTGTTACTCCATTCAATTCAATGTTGCCTGCCCAATTGCTCACTTGATTGGCACGTGTGTACAGATGGTTGTATTCTGACATGTCCAACTCGGACAACTTGACCTTAGCCAATCTACCAATGTAGTCAATTGTCTCAGATATCAACAGGATGTCAAACTCCCATGTACCTTGGCTGTATCTGCACTCGCTAAGCTGTGCCACACCTTGGAATTCTAGCAGGCTGTTGTGGTAATATCGTGCAGGTATCCGGACAGCAGGATCAAAGTTTAAAAACGTACTACTGATACCGCTATCTGTTTCCGATGCACTCCAGCTGTACACCTGTGCCATCAATGCACAATTGACCTGTGTGCCTGGTAGCTTGATGGTCTTGGAATTGTTTCCCTTCCGTGCAGTTAGGTCCTTAATGTCCGATATGTTGAATGTCAGAGGAAAAGGTATCTGATCATTCAAATCAACCTTAATATTGTTTAGGTACAATTCCATCAGTTCAGCTGGCTTATGTATTCGTATGTCTTGTCAATCTGTACCAACTCCTGTATCAATCCATCCTTGCGTCGCAGCTTCTTGACATAGTTCGGATTGCTAACCATCACAGGTACAAATTGTGAACCTTGCTCAATGTACACTCTTGGACTCTCATATAGCTCCTCCACTAGCCAATGCTGTACAGCCTCCTTAATCCAATCGCTGTTGATTATCATTTGCTCTACTGCTCGCTTGGAATAGTGCTGCATCTGTGGTGCCGATCTAGGGAAATCATATGCACCACTATCACCCCATTGCCCCAATTGACGCTGGTAATTGTTTGCAGTTATGGATCCACTATCTTGACTTACCAAGTCAAAACTAAATGAATCATACACCCCGAACTTGTTCAGCCAATGTAACCTTACCGGATTGTACCTAGTGCAGTCTTGATCATACCATATTGTAAACACCTCCGTGTAATTGGTAGTAACTCCATCACTAAATTCCACATAGCATTGGTAATATGCAGCCAAGTCAAATTGATTCTGTGTGATGCTGGTATTTGACACAATCACCTCAGGCCCGACATTCAACTCCCAATACCTTTCATATCCTATATCATATGCATCCGATGTGATGCTGTTGCCATTGGCATCGTACAATTCAATGAACAGCCTCCACACATCACCCATAACAAACCGCTTACCAAACAAGCCAAGGAAAAAGA
>Ga0129336_10002737_pt1 | contig 10856 bp, 18 predicted proteins | sample CPB6_02_DNA_FD_96878 | JGI IMG/M metagenome (GOLD analysis project Ga0129336, IMG submission 96878) | Freshwater to marine salinity gradient microbial communities from Chesapeake Bay, USA - CPBay_Sum_0.6_0.2_DNA | ecosystem: Environmental > Aquatic > Marine > Coastal | place: USA: Chesapeake...
GTGAGCTGAACCAGGGGGATCAGGTCGATGTCGTAGGTGGCGCCCCACTTGTTGGCGGTGGCCAGGTTCGTGTTGGTGGGGTTGTCGCCGGCGACCACCCACTTGGTGCCCATCACGTGATAAGCAGAGCGGTAGTCGACCGAGAGCACGTCCTGCTTGGACAGGATGTTGCGGTCGGCTTCGATCCGCAGGTCCTGCTGGACGCCTTCCATGATCGTTCCACTGCGGGTCAGATAGCAGTAGAACTCACGCTGGTGACCAGCAGTGCCAGGGGCAACGGTGTTGACCAGGGGATCCATGATCACGCGGCAGCCGGCGAATTCGCCGATGGCACGGGCACCGATGCCGACGCCACCACCACCCCAAACGACACTGCCGGAAGCGGCAAGGGCCGAGGTGGAGAAGGTCAGAAGGCCGATCTGGTACAGGTAGAAGCCCACAGAGGGGTGGACCACCAGGATGTCCAGTTCGTCGCCGCGCTCACCCAGAAGGGCGCGTGCACGGGCCACAGCGGCGCCAGTAAGGAAGTTGGCTTCGCCAGCGCCAGAAGCGGCGGCAACACCAAGATCCAGGCTGTTGGCAGACAGTGCAGTGCCAAACAGACCGGCCAGCTGGCTGAACAGGCGGGCGCTGTTCAGTTTGTTGATCGCATCAGCAAGCTGGTTGCGGATGTGAAGCATGGGGTCTTCACCAGCCGCGAGCATCGCGATGTCGTCCACCGCATATGCAAAACCGCGATGGCAGATAGTAGCGATCTGGGTGTCGGTACCAACCTTTTGAGGGGTCAGGTAGCCGTTGTTGCTGGTGCCCCAGGTCGCGGTCCCGTTCATGATCTCCTCGGTGGGAGTCACGGGGTTGAACTCGGGAACCTGGATGCGGGTGCCGCCTTCACGGGAGTCGAGCACGCTGTTGCGAACAACGGCGCCGCTCTTCAGGAAAAGGCTGCGGTCCTTGATTGCCTCAGACACATAGGTGCTGAGGTTATTGCGCTTGACGATGTCCGCCAGGAGGACACCGCCGGAATAGTTCTGAAATGGTGCGGCCATTTCTTAACACCTTTGGAGGGTAATGTTTGCGGAGCCCCAGTCACGGACTAGGTCAAGCACCACGGGTGCGCTAATTAAAGGCCTGCTTCTCTCTTCAGCACAGCTGCGAGATCAGGATCCTGACTAGAAATTAGCATCTGTTGTGTCAGGTTGATGGAACCTTCTTTCCAGGGGTTCGCTACACCTGAAGCAGATACTGTTGCTGTAGTTGGCTTGGCGCCCATTCCAGCAGCAGCGCTTGGTTTGAAGTGGTGCTCGTAACCCGAGCCGGGGTTTTTTAACGTAGCCAGATACGTTGTTAGTTCTTGTTCCACGCCGCCGTTTAGAACAACGACACTGCCGTTGTCGTTTTTGCGGAGGTTGTTTTGAACAAGTTGGAGCATTTGCTCGGCGTTAATTGCGCCAGCCTGGCTGATTGCTGCAATCGCTTTTGTGCGGATTGCCGCGTGCTCGTTTGATTGACGTAGATCGTCAAGTTGACGCTGCAAATCACTGATTTGCTGGTCCTTTTCTTGGGCGGTGCGGTTCGCTTCCTCCCAAAGGTCTTTCCATTGGCCTTGGTCTTCCAGCGTCTTTTTACGCTGGTCGTCTTGGCGTTTGTAGACCTCGTCAAGCTTGTTTTTGATGCCTTGGAAGCGTTCCTCGGCCTCAAGAGCTTGAGTTTTTAGCGCGTTGATTTGAGATTCGTAGTCCGCACGGACCACGCTCAAGTCAGAAGTTGGAGCGGTGTCGGCTCCAGCCACGGGCTGGGTAGGAGTCGCCACGGGCGTCTCCTGGATGACGTGCTCTTCCATGAATTAGTAGTCGAGTTTTTCGGTTGGTTCTACGTATGTCGACTCCACAGTTGCCTTGCGGCTACGCTTCGCCGGCTTTTCTTCTTCCTGTTTTTCAGGATGAATTGAGGCCTCAGTTAATGAGACCAGTTCCCACCGGGTAGAACCGTCCGGTTGGAGAACTTCAGCGAGTGACTCCACTGTGAAGTAATACGGTGCAGTTCTAGTCTACTGCAGAAGAACTCAGTAACTACCGTCGTCGAATACGTAGGCGCTAGATACTGATACCTCGCCATTTACAACAGTGATGTTTGTTCCAGCAGTTACGGTTGCATTGCTACCGGCTGGACCGGCTGGGCCTTGGATACCTTGTGGACCTTGAGGGCCTTGCGGTCCTTCCGGACCTGTAGGTCCAGCAGGACCTGTTTCGCCTTGTGGGCCGGTTGCTCCAGTGAGGCCTGTGTCGCCCTGTGGGCCTTGCGCACCTTGGGGACCTTGGATGCCTTGAGGGCCTGTTGGACCGGTTGGGCCGGGGTCGCCTTGTGAACCTTGGGCACCGGTGGCTCCAGTCGCTCCAGTTGCACCTGTGGGTCCTGTGGGGCCGGTGGCTCCAGTCGCTCCGCGGGGAATTGTGAAGTTGAATACTGCGGCTTCGGATGTGCCGACGTTTGTAATTGCTGCGCTGGTGCCTGGATCGCCGGTTGTGACCGTGCCAACAGCGATTGTTGCCGTAGTGCCGCTTCCGCCGTTTTGATCGGAAAAGTTGCCGTTAACCAGCAACTCAGAATTGCGGGGGTTGCCGCCAAGCGCTAGCGGGCTGTCGTTCCAGCCGCTCGTGGTGCGGGGACCGTAAAGTTCCGCGGTGCGGGTGTTTATGTACCAGTCGCCTTCGCGGCCCTCTGTTGTAGGAGGACCGTCGCCGGACAGCAGGCTGTTGATCTTTTTGATATTGCGCGCCAGTCGGACCAGTGTGGTGACTTGCGCAAGCGTTAAAACGTCCTGCTGAGTAGGCATCGGTTACTGCAACAGTGCGTTGATAAGTTGCTCCATGCGGTCTGGGGTGAGCTCCTCTTCCTCTTCGGTGTCGGAGGCTTCGGGCATGTCTTCCATTTCCTCGGGCTCCTCGACTTCCTCGGGTTCTTCGCTGGGGAGATCGCCGAGTTCGCCAGTGGGAAGAATTTCGCCCTGGGCCAAAATTGCACGCATTTCCTCCAGCGAAATTGCGCCCTTGTCGTAAAGCGTCGTAATTGCTGTGATGTCTTGGCCGATCAGACGGTTAACGTCAAAATCGCGGCTAATCCGTACTTCAGGTGGTTCCAAGCCCAGGTATTCCGCCGCGTAATTGAACGCCTTTTGAAGGGTTTGCTCCAGGTCGAGGCTTACGGCAGCCAGCATTGAGTTGGTGTCGACTTTGTCGAGACGGCGGGCGTCGGCAGATTCAGCGACAAACTTTTGCTGGCTCAAAGTGCTGATGCCCAACATGGACATCTGGCTTTGAAGTTCCTTGATTTCGTTGGACTGGGCTTCAAATGCGCTGGAGGCGGGCTCCACGTAATAGATCTTGTTGCCAGGTTGTGTCGCAATGGCGTAGTTAACGCTCACTGCCATGTCCTTGGTTTGATCGTCCCAGCCCTCGAGGACAAGAAGTGGTTGGCTCGCGATGTGGAGACTATGGATTAGGTCGGCTTGGCGTTGGAAATGCGCCAGGTTTAGGTAGGCCACGTCCAGTAAAGGGGGCCGGCTAACCATCGTGTCCACCTTGTTGGAATAGGTGGTTACAAGTGGGATTTCGCCCAGGCTGTAGGTGCCTGATTCGGCAATCTCGTAGTCCGAGCTTTGGGAGTTGGGTTCCAGGAAGCCTGGGCCGTAACTTTGGATTGGCTGGAGTGGGCTGCGCTGGCGGTAGACCTCGTAGCGGCCTGGTTCGATGACGCGGATTTGTTCGTAGGTTTTTTCGCCGAAGCGGCCCTCCGGGATGATCGCTTTCTCGAAGATACGCACCTGGGTCAAGGTGCCGTACGCTGCGTCGCGGTCTAAGCGCCAGCCGTAGACGTTGGCAGGATCGACCTCGACCCAGTAGGGGCGGCGGCCCATCTCGCGTTCTTCCGCAAGGCTGCGGGCGCCAGATGGGGCTGGGAAGTCGACCAGTGTGTGCGCGTGGCCGTAGGTCAGGCTTGTCAGCAGTAGGCGGCGTGCATATTCGTCGAGGTCGGAGCCGCAGCCGTCAACATCCTTGGCAAAAATTTCGCGCCAGTAGGCGTCGCCTTCCAGCATGATCGGCTTGCGCAGGATCAAACCAGTCGCAGCACGGATTAAACGCTGCGTATAAGGCGAAAAAACGGCGCGGTTCACGCGGCTTAAATACGCCCGGTAGTCCTCGCGGGGTTCCAGTGGGAGGAAGGCTTCGCTGTTTTCGCGCAGGTATTCCGTGCCGCGGGTCACAGCTTTCATGATCTCCCAGCCCTTCAGCATGTCCAGCACCGCGGCTGTACGTACGAAGGGGCTGTCGCCGCCGCCGTCGTAGGTCGTGGCGACTATGTGGGTTCTGTACTGGCCCGGGACTGCGTAGGTCATTTAGTCACCATTTGGTGCGATTCGACCAGTAGGCGGCCGACATTTTCCCTTTTTTAATGTTAGCTGCGTGCCTTGCCTTAAATGCCTCTCGCCTTTTGCGGTCTGCCTCGCTCTCGTTTTCTTTCTTTGGTGATCCAGATACGCCCTGTTGGCCGAAACGGATAAGTTTTACTTTGTCGCCTTCTTTTGCTAGGACTGCGTGTGATTTATCCGGGTGATTTGGGGTGCGTTTTGGTTTGTTGTAACCTTCAAATTTTTCGCCGCGATACTCAATCATCGTCTTCCTCCTCGTCGTCGGGGTCGTTGATTGGCACCAGCACTTCGATGCCTTGGACAAGCATCTTCACAAAGCCGCCGATGATTTCGGCGTTTTGAGGTGTTTTGAAGACGAACGTGGCGTGAGTCAGTCCGTCTTCAGCATCGAGTTCGATGTGCACGCAGCTGCCATTGATTGTTTGGATCATTAACCGTGGTAGGCAACTGCAATGTGGGGAACGATTGAAGGGGTTCCAGAGGAGATTGATGCAATGCGCATACGGATCTTGGCCGCAGGTTTACCCTCGTAGAAGTAGACGTATTGGCCGTTCGAGTTGATAGTTTTGCTGCTGTCGATAGTGAACCAGTTGCCGTTGCCGTTGAAGCTACACTCAAGTGCCAGTTGGAAGTTGGCGCCGCCGGTTACGGTCACGGCAAAGGTGTAGCTGGCGGAATGGGCGGGGACTTCCATCCACTGGTCTACGGCGGATAGCGTGCCACCGGTGTATTCGACCAGGTTTGTGTAACGGTCGATGGCGGTGTTAGCTACGGCGGCCATGGTTACTTCCTCGGTTTTTTGGCGGTCTTAGCCGCTTTTTTGAAGTCTGATGCCGTTGGGGCGCCTTTGCTGCCTGGTTTGCGCATTTTTTCGCCGCTGCCGGCTTCAATGCGCTTGCGCTTGGCGTTGATATTCGCGTAAAGACCTGGTTTCTTGCCTTTCATGACTATTTCTTGCCTTTTTTGGTAGGTTTTTTCTGGGATTTGCCAGCTTCGGATAACGCAATAGCGATTGCTTGCTGGCGACTTGTTACTTTTTTGCCGGAACTTGATTTAAGTGTTCCAGCTCCGTATTCGCGCATTACTTTGGAGATCTTTTTCTCCGCTTTGGTGGGTTTTTTGGCCATTTGTAGGTGGCGTTTGTACCAGTCTATGGGTAGTTAGTAGAGGCGGTAGTTTGTTTGGCCCAGGGTGCCGGCGTTGGCGAGGTTGAATTGTTGGAGGCAGAGGTAGCCGAAGGCGTCGAAAGCGTGGTCCACGCCTAGGTTTTTGTTGGGGAGGCCGGTGCCCGGCGCGTAGGTCAAGGTGCGGAGGCTCTTGATTAGTTCCTTGCAGCGTGGGTGGATCACCGTGCGGCGCGTTCCAGTCGCATCTAAAAGGGCAGTGTTGACCGCGGTGATCTTGTCGCGGATTTTCCAGGGGGCTTTTGGGCTGGAAACGTTGAAGCCGCTGCGGCGCAAGATGTTGTGGTCGGTTAGACCTACGCCGCTGGTTTTGCGGGAGCCGCCAGTTGGGTCCGGGCAGGCGATTACGCGGCGGTCCACGCCGAAACGGCTTGTTACTTCCTCCGCAAAATCCCAGGTGGTGGCGCCACCAGTCAGCATGATTTCGTCGAATACATAGAGCGTGTCGTCTTTTTTGACCGCGCAAATGCCAGACATCGGGTCCACGTTGAAGTCCACGCCTAAAAGCAAAGGCAGGATTGGGATGTCCGCGGCTTCTGTAGAGATGTTTTCGTCTCCGAAGGAGACTGCCACTAGGCCGCTTAGGTTCTCGAAGCTCGCTTCGAATTCTTGGCGGAAGGTTCGAGCGTCTAGTTGGCCGCGGGCTGCTTCGATTTCTTCTGGTGGGACGTTGTCGCCGTCAATAGTCGTGTACTGCCAACGGCTCCAGTTGGGGTCGCCGCTGTCTGCGTATTGCCAGAGTTCGTAGAACCAGCTAGCTGTTCCATCCGGGGTGGAGATGAATAAGGCCCAGCCTTGTTTGTCGGCTAAAGCAGGGCGGATTACCTCGAACCAGACTTCGCTGGACATAAATGCTGCTTCGTCGAGCACCACGCCGGCCAAACTGCGGCCGCGTAGGGCCATTGCGTTTTCAGTGCCCTTTAATTCGATTGTTGAGCCGTTCACTAGCTCGATCTTGAGGTCCGTTTCGTTCTTGCTCTTGATCCAGGCCTTTGGAACTAGCTTTTTCATTACTTTCCAGGCAATATCCTTCGCCATTCGGTATGTAGGGGCCGCGTAAAAGAAGGTTTCGCCCGGCCTTTCGATCGCCCCACGCAATAATTCGATGCATGAGAGGTAACTTTTGCCGAATCGGCGGCCCGCTACCAATACTCTGAAGCGTTTTCGACTGCTAAAAACCTGACCCTGGGCATATCGAAGGGTTAGTGCTCCAGCAGATTCGGGCATTTTTATTTAGGGGGGTACCTTCTAGGGTATTACAGGAATTCGACCCATGCCCCCTAGTAGTTGGGGCGCCAGCTGCAGTAGTTGCCGTTTGTGTAGGTGCCGAGCGGGCAGCTGGGGGAAGTGCGAGGGATTGATTGGCGCTGGGGTGCCAGCCCGGTGTTGTTGTACACGCAGTAACCTGCGCTTGTGTAGTAGTTGAAAGGGCAGGTGGGGCCGATTTTTGTGATGGGAGGTAGTTGCGCCAGCAGAAGAGTCAGGGTGAGCATCTTTTGTATGAGAGTAAGGGGTAGGTTAGCACAGTAGAAGAAATTGAGGTTATATCAGTAGGTTCCCTAAGCCGCCACCAGCAAATAAAAAAGCCGGAAGGTACCCCCCGGCTAGGTGCTTTGTATTAGATCAGTGCCCAGACTGCTAGGGCTGTGATCGCGGCGAACAGGATCCGCTGCTGTTGCTGTAGCCGTTCGATGGTGGCTGCCTGGTGGTCGGTTAGTTCCAGCGCGGCGGAGATGATCTCGGGCTTGCTGGAGCGGTCGGTGATCTGCATGGCGTGGTGTGCCTGTGTGCTCTTGTATTGTAGCACAGCAGATTACGCGCTGTGGGCTGTACTGTAATACATTGTAATACAGTACAGCTGTACTAGGCCTCAGCGGCCGAGGATCAGCAGGCGGCATTCAGCCTGGCCGCGGCCGGATGCTTCGCATTGCGCCAGCCGGTTTGAGTTGTCGGCGCCCATTGCGATTATGCCGGCAACGGTTAGCAGCATGGCGCAGCCGTAGCCGAGGTCAGAGATGGAGAGTTTGCGTGTGTGCATGGTGGCTGTGTGTTTGCCTTACCCTGTAACAATACAGCAGCCGAGCAAGCTGTGCGAACGGATCGCGCCAGTTGCTCAGCTGTCTACTGTTGCACGCTAAGCGCCAGCGCGCTTGTCCTCAACCACGATGTTTAGTTGTGGTGCAGCAGCCGCTTGAGTTTCTATACCTGACTCGTTAACTACCTTGCCCAAACTATCAAGAACTTGCGCGGCGGTTTGTAACTGCCCTTTGCGGATAGCTGCGTTAAACAATTTTGCACGCATTGTTTGTAATCTTGCGAGCATGTTTTCTCTATCTCTTGCCCAGTCTTCGCTGTTCCACTTGTTCACAGCTTCCCAGTCACGCCAAGCGGTCGCTACAGAGATGCCCTCACGATCTGCGTGATCTAATACCAGCTGGCGAGTTGTTAAGCCATCCAACTGACGCCGATACAAACGCTGCTGGCGTTGTTCAATGTATGCATTTGGGTTTCGCGTACCATACGGACGCGGCTTCTTTTCCTCCACTTCCAGCGCAACTTCCGGCGCTTCGTTGATAGCTTCCGGCTGTTCGCTCACTGTTACAATCTCCGGTCGTTTGGTTCAATCTTAGTCGCACACAAGAAAACCCGGCAGAAAGGCCGGGTAGTCTCGCGTGAATGGCTCCTCGCGTGAATGGTCAATAGGCCGCAGGATCAGCAGCGCGGCGGGTGATCGAGTGAATGGATAGCGCTCCAGCGAGCCAGTGCTTGGCCTCGGAGGCCGTGAGACAGCCGGCGTGCTGCCATGCTCCAGTGCCTCCGTCTACGGTCTGCTGGATGGCATAGCCAAGGGAGCTGTGCTGGATCCAGATATCCGCGCCGTGAAGCTGGGACAGTGCTCGTGCCAGCTCTTCAAGGTGTGTGCGTGTGATGCGTGCCATGGGGTGGTTTCCCTTGATTGCCCCAGCAGCCTACGGCGGCAAGGAAGCGTACGGCTTAGCACTGTTACACTTTGAAATGCGGTTTAGCGGCCTTGCCCGCTGTGCTATTGTTAGAGGGTATTCCTTCAAGCCTCACCAAGGCAGGAGCACCAATGGCAAACGGCGAGTGGGTCACACAGCGCCAGCGCAAAGAAAGCCGCGAGCAAATCCGCGAAGCTGCTAGGCGCCTCAAAATCGAATGGGCCGACAAGCTCTGGATGGCACAGAACCACCCATGCGACGATTCCGTTCTGGCTTGGCTGAGCGAGAATCGCGCCGAAGCATCGAACCAGGGCTCCAGCCGCTGGAACCTGGAGACACTGCCCAACCTGCACAAGCGCCAGCAGCAGCTACGCCAAGCTGCAGCATTCGAGGAAGTGCTGCAACGCGCCAAGGTCAGCCAGCAGACTCTGACCGCTGAGGCCGTTCTGGCCGCTGGAGGTTTTCCACAAAATCCACAAGTTCAACTTGTGGAAAACAAAAACGCCGCGCGCAGCAATAAGGGCAAGCGCCAGGCATCACGCAAGCCCGCCAAGGTCTGAGCGTTCCAGCTGACCTCTACGGGGACTAGGCACTTTTACCTAGTCCCTATTTTTGTGCCTTAGACAAGACTCCCTCACAGTCCCGTCAGGTTCCACGTCAGGTAGTACCAAGCAAAGCGCCCGGATGGCTAGCAGTGCTCCAGCCAAGATCAGTGCAGTAGCGGCGAGACTCATGAGACACCACCTGAGACGCCCGAGAAAAAAGGCCGCCAACCCCTCAGCGGCCCAAGGCGTTCACGTGCCAAGCATGAATGGCCTTTGGCGGCTTAGTGTGTTAATGAATGGAATTTATTGTTAAGCCTGAATGGCGGCTTGTAGCGCGTCGAAGTATTGCTCCACGCGCTTCATGAATGAATCTTCAGCGTCTTTTACTTCGGCGGCCGACATGTAGTGAATGTTGGGGGAGCCGCAGCGGCGTGCCAACACGATGGCTGCTCCAGTCGGTTTAAGGCCGGTTAGGTGCTTCAGGCCGAGGCTGTAGGCGCCACACTGGTCGATGTATGAATGGCCGGGCGGTAGGCGCTCCAGACCTTCATCGTCGGTCTTGGTTTTGCGGCCCACGCTGGTCTTCCAGTCGGCTAGTACCAGCTCATTATTTTTGAGACCAATTAAGGCATCACAGGTGCCAGCGAAGCCGGCTGGGTGGTGAATGGAAAATTCAGACGCGAAAATTTCGGTGACGTTCTCGGCGATCCAGTCAGACAAGCTGCGGGCGTAACCTGAGGCGCTCCAGCCAACTCGGGGGACATTTGGCCTTACCCGTTTGAGGGCCCACTGTGTGATTGGGGCAGGGATACGCGCCAGTCCCTGTTCGTCCCAGCGAATGGAGTTGCGCTTGTTTGCAGTGGATCGTGCCAGCTGCATTGAAGTTTTGAGTAGGTATTCAGCCTGTGAATGGGCCATGTTGCCTCTCGTGGCGGCAACATTGCGCTGTTGAGTGGCTTCTGTAGGTCCCAGGCGGGCTTCCCAGCGTTCCAGTCCGGTTTTGTCGCTTGTTTCCTTTAGGATGTGTGTAACACTATGGTAGATATTGCCGTTGATGTCTCGGTAGACCCGGAAGGGGCCTGAGTTGTCTTGTTCCAGTCTCCATTTACGTAGACCTGCCAGCGTGTCTTGTGTGTTGGAGGCCATTTAGTTATTTTTTCCCAATCTGATAATACCACTAAAAAAGCCCCACGCAATGGTGGGGCCTTGAAAATCTCAAAGCAGTTTGTTGATGTTGCTTGCTTTTAGTTTTTCCCACTTCGCATCAGATAGCCGTTTACCGGCTGCCCAGCTTTCGTAGGACTGGCCTGGCTTTGGACCGTTGGCCGGAAGTTTCACCAATGTGAACTCCGTCGCTGGTTTCCAGTCCGGCTTTTTGCGGCGTCCCATCACGCTGCTTTGAAGGGGTTGCCTCCGGTGAGTAGGCGGGTGATGTCGAAGCCTTCAGATTTGGCTTCCAGCCAGGCGGCGTCGATGTGCTCTTGGCTGCCCTTTTTGCGGGGCACAGGGCGCACGGTGTACTCAGTCAGCAGGCCCGAGCCCTTTTTGCCGATCGTGAAGTCCCACTCCAGCAGGTTTTCGTAGTCCTCCATCTGGGAGATCTGGTCGATTTCCTTGAGGATCGATTTTTGGGTGATCTGCAGGACCTGGGCTTTGCCGGATTCGTAGTTGTATACCGGGCAGGCGATGGCAAATATCACGTCTGCGGTGCCGGGGCCGCCGCGGCCTTCGCGCGGCTAGA
>Ga0129336_10002739_pt1 | contig 10849 bp, 18 predicted proteins | sample CPB6_02_DNA_FD_96878 | JGI IMG/M metagenome (GOLD analysis project Ga0129336, IMG submission 96878) | Freshwater to marine salinity gradient microbial communities from Chesapeake Bay, USA - CPBay_Sum_0.6_0.2_DNA | ecosystem: Environmental > Aquatic > Marine > Coastal | place: USA: Chesapeake...
TATGACGAAAGATTATCAAGTTTCTTAAAGTTTCCTGTCGTATCTCCAACGACATAAGGATTGCCGATAAGGGGCATTGATTTATAGACGATCTGCGTTGCTATTATTTAGTATAAAAAAAGAGGGGTGGTGTTCCCCTCTGAGTATCATTCGGCAGGTGTTTCTTCTGGTGTTTCTAGAACCCAGGCACCACCTTCTTCGTCCCAACGGTAGAATGAACGTGCTTCAATCTCTGCTTCGGTGAGTGCAGGAGCAGGACCAACTGGTGATTCCCAGTCAGCGGTTTCAGTGTTAAGAACCCAAGACTCAAAGGGCTTTGGTGCAATGAAAGCATCCAGTTCTGCATTAAAACTATAACCAATCCCTGCGTAACGTACTCGGAAGGTATTGTTGTATGAGGTTTGCTTCCAGTTGGTATCAGCACCCAGAAGTTTCTTGCAGAATGCTACGCCGATTTCTTCTACTTCGTTCCCATTTACGTCCGAAGTATCTTCATTGGCAACTACAATGACCTGAGTTACCACATTGTTTTCATCTAGTTGTGCAAAGTGTGCCATCGTTTTTCTATATGAATGAATTTTTATGTATTTATAGACCAAGAATTATAATTATTTCCCCATTTTAAAATCGGACAAGATTGATTGTCAAATCTTTGTTTTAAAGATAGAAAACAACCGCATAGTGAGCAACGATTTAGATTAGTTTTATATTCACATTGATCACATATACTTTTTCTATATTCAAAAACAGATTTATTTGAAAACACTTTCATAACTTTCACCATTTTTAATTTTTATAAATTTTTCAAACTCTTTTTTTGTTTCCAATAAAGGAAGTAACCCTTGCCGTATAAAGGGAAATTTAAAATTTTGATGATAAAAATATAATGTAGGACTTATAAGAGGTGGAAATGGAATATTTTCCACATCAGTATCTAAAACATAAACATCAAAGTCAGTTTTGATTAATTCATCAAATCCTTTTTGATTAACTTTGAACCAGTCATCACAAAAAGGGCAAGATTTTTTTCTAATAATGAAGCATTGTATATTTGTTTTTGATTCCAAGTTTTTTAATATGTTTAAAGAATCATTATAAGTTATATAAATCATATCTGCACATAAACTCCAAATCTTCTTGTAGAACTACACGATGAACCATTATATGATTCATCAGAACCTGCACAGAAGTCTCCTGCACTAGACGAAAATGCATTATAAAATGGAAAATCTAAGAGTCCTCCTGTTCCAGTTGAAGATGAAGTATTTGAACCTTTTAAACAAATTTGTCCATAAGTTCCACTTCTACTATCATCACAAACATTACCAAAAGAAGAATATCCAGTTCTTAGATAATAACCAATATAAGGTGTGTCTGTTGATAAACGAAGAGCACTTATTCTCGTTATTAAAGGGGATCCTACGCCACCGTGATATAATGGAGGATAATCTCTAAAAGATGCATAATTAGAGTCCGATGTTCCATCAAAAAACCACCAAGACCAGGCTTGTGTGGTTGCATTTGTGGAAGTATTTACATAACAATACATAAACTTGGATGAATTTGAAATTAAATTTGGAGTTTCTGAACTACCCCAACTAAAAGAAGTTGTATCATAATTATCCTGCGCCGCCAAAAATACTCTAATCCAATTACCATCTCCCGTTGCAGTATCGACATAATACTCAACAGATTGTGCCATTGAAGATGTTTTAAACCAATAGTTTCCAGATGTTGAAATATTTTTCAATCCCACGGCATCTTTTATTGGATTTGTTGCTGTTCCATCTCCATGATCTATTGGAGTTTGATATCTAACAATAACAATTCCATCTCCACCTTTTGGTCCAGAAGATCCTGGTGGATAGTTTGCTCCACCACATCCACCACCTGTATAATTTTGTCCTCCACTACCACTAGCAGCACCGCCACCGCCGCCTACCACAGCAGCAACTGGATATGGTTGACTACTATAACTAGGTCCTGTACTTCCAGCAGATCCCCCACTTGCATAAACACCAGATCCTCCTACTTGAGAAGACCAATTTGTTCTTTCTGGTGATGGAATAAGTGGAGAAATCAAAGGAGAAGAAAATTGGGAATAAAACCTACCATATCCACCAGGAGTAGAATAACCACCTGGAACTGGTGAAACATCAGAAGAAACTGAACCTGCTCCTCCGCCACCAGCAGAACTGTAATATGGCTGAGCACCAGAAATACCACTACCAAATCCATAATTAGATACTAATCCCCCAAGAGTTGGATTTGATGGTTGAGTAGCAGATCCTCCTGTTTGAGAATTTTGCCAACCACATGCACCACCACCAGAACCACCTGGACTTCCTGGACCATAAATTGGTCCAGGACTACTAGTAGCTCCTCCACCACCTCCACCATTTCCCACTATTGATCCAAAATAAGATGGATCTCCTGTAACACCTCTTGAAGTAGGTGCCGCTGGAGATGGTCCCCCAGCACCAACTTGAATTGGTTGTGGAGTTAATACTGAATATGATCTACTGTATGCAATACCTCCGGAACCGCCGCCTGCAGATGCTCCATTACTAGTAGATCCTCCTCCTCCACCAACAACCAAAACTTCCATATTTGAAGAAGTGGTGCTTTTAATTACTTTTGATCTTGTGTTGTAAAGGTTTGTATTGGAAACAGTAAAAGTTGTAGGTGCAGTATATACTTCATACTTATACCCATTTCCAGGAGAAACCGAAGTTCCACTACCACCACTTATAGAAGTATTATTTCCGCATATTTTTTGTAGTGTATTATTTTTTCTAAATCCCCTTATTGTCATTTTATTCCTCTGGCGTTACAGATTCATTTGGAGAAATTGGCCAAGTAAAAGATAAAATGTCTGTTATATTTTGAGGGAGATTTCTTAAAGACTCTCTATATAATTTCCACTCTGCTTTCTGTTCATCTGATAAAGGAGAGTCTGGTAAAATAGACCAATCAGAATCAAAAAGTAGAAAATTTCTTTTTCTTCTCATTTCAAACCACAAATCTTCTTCCGTTGGTTCTTGTGAAGGAAGATCTTCAATAGAATATGAAAGAGTTTCTGTATTCCATATTATTTTTTGTGTTGTATAATTATATTCGGGAATCTCATATGGTCCGGTAAATCCTGCATCCGCAATTTCTTGATCAGTAAAAGTAGTATTATCTGTTCTAGATCTACCATCACTTAAAGTAATTCTGTGTGGAAGAAATGTTGGTTCAGATCCTTTATAAGAATAGCGACCATTTTGTTCTGGCATTTTTTATCTCCTATCAGTCAATGATGGTTTCATATGAACAAATGACATCCAAATCGTTTGCTGCGGATGCTGTGACTACAATGGAACGATTTTCTTCTAAGTAGATTGAAGATGCTTTATCGAGAACAACAAGCGTTGAGTCTGCTACTACTGCAACTGTATGAGCAAGTTTGAATCCAGTTCCACCACCCGCTGCTGCATTATGAAGTGCAACTGTAATGTCAGCACTACTAGATCCATCATCATTTGCAACAATGATTGAATTGATCTTGTAGACATAATCACTGTTTGCAGGATTGCTTACAAGAACAGTAGCGTTTGTATCTCCAAGACTCAAAAACGTAGTAACACCAACAATCGTTGTTACTCCTACAATATTTGGGGCAGCCATAGTTATCCTAAATTTTATTTCTTTGTTTTATTTATATCAGGCACGATACTCATCGTATCCTAAAATTCTCTTATATGCAATCATTTTACCAGCAGTAGTTGATGGAAGACTTGTTAAATTTGCTCCACTCCCAACAAAATTAGTGGCAGTAATTACACCAGTAACATTTATGTTTGTTGTATTATAAGATGCTGCGGTTAATATACCAGTTACATTTACATTTCCAGTAATATTTAATGTCTTTCCAGAAGGAATTGTTGCGCCTTTGGTTAGTTCAACAGGACCATCCTCAGTTTTATTTGTGATTTTATTGACTTTGATCTTTGACATAATTTTATCCTATTAATGTAAAGGCAATTGACTTTGCATTACTAATAACTGGAAGTGCAGTTAATCCAGATGCACTTCCAGAAAGTCTTCCAGCAGTAATGATTCCAGAAGAAGACATATTTGTTCCGGCAAGAGTCGTCGAAGTTACAACACCGGTTGTATTAAGATTTCCATTGACTACAAACGTTCCACCAGAAGGAATTGATGCTCCATAGGAAACTTGAACAGGCCCTGATGGTTCATAAGCTTCTATGGAATCAACTTGAATCTTAGAGTTTGGTGTTGTCATAGTCTTATGCGATTAAAGTGAACGCAATTCCTTTCCCATTTGGAGTTCCTGGAACACCAGTCAATCCAATTCCAGAACCAACAAATGTGGTTGCAGTAATCACTCCTGTCAAATTCATATTACCATTCACAGACAAAGAAGTAGAAGTCACAATACCAGAAGAATTGATTACAACCTGCCCATCAATTACTTGTCCAGCAGGAAGTTCGGCACCTTGTGAAAATTCGACTGGCCCATTATCGTTTAGATTAACAATCTTATTAACTCTTAAACTTGACATTGGTTCACTCTCCTTTATACGATTACAAAGGTATTACCAGCACCAACATTAATTGTTGCGGTTACAGATACTGGACCAAACATTCCATAATTATGATTTGGACTGGTTAAAGTTTGTGCCGTACTAACAACATTAGGATTAGACCAAATTAAAGTTGTAGTAACTCCAACGGGATCAACGCCAGCACCACCCGAACCACCACCAGAACCAGAGATGCTAACATCTACTGTTTTTGTTGAAGAATTGTATATAACACTATTACCAGTTCCAACAAAATTAATTGCAGTAATTACGCCAGTGGTAATGTTTGTGCCACCAGATTGAATACCAATATTAAATCCACCAGATGCACTGACAATTCCTGTTACATTCTGGTTAAGAGTTGTGGCAGTTACAATACCAGTAACAACTAAACCATTTACATTTACAATACCCGCATTACCAACATCAAGATTATCTCCTGGTTGGAGTTCTTGAATTTGGTTCGCATCTGGATTATAAATTAGCGGATACTTATCAGCCATTATATCTGAATAGTCTTTTGATTATTTATGCCACATTGAATGCAATGAATCCCTTGGTTCCATCTCTCTTTTTAATTCCAAGTTGATCACCATTCAATGGGAGTGTGATTGCTCCTGATCTTCTTCCGATTGTCAGACTTGTGAGTGCAGTGGTGTTCAGAGTGGTTCCAAACACAATGCAGTAAAATCTTCCTGATGAAGACGGAGCAGCAGCAAAGGTGATTTGATTCTCATTGATGACATAAGAAACGACTGGTTCTTGAATGACACCATCAAGTGATAAAAGTAATGTATAAGGATTTGATGTAAAGTATGCTTGACCACCAAGTGTCAGATTGAAAGTGGTTTTGATTCCATTAAACTGATCTGATATATCATCAAGTTTGATGTATGGTCCCGTAGCTTGTGGTCGTCCGATATACATTGGAGGTTTTTAGGTATTTATGTTGGGTAGGCGATGAGGACAATACCGGAACCACCAGCAGAAAGGCGCTCGCCTCCAGCCCCACCACCAGTATTAACAACACCACTAGTGGAACGAGTGGTGGGACTTCCACCCACATTTACAGTACCACCAGTTCCTCCACCACCTGCACCACCGATACCACCGGCATTTAATCCCCCACTTCCACCACCACCGCCACCAAAGTAGTAACCATCAGGATTTGGTCCTGGTGTTCCTACTGTTGATGTAGGATTTCTAAATGAAGATGGGGCTTGTATTCCAGACCCACCAGATCCACCTGTTGAAGCATTACTTGCAGTAGTTCCAGAACCACCAGCGCCGCCACCACCACTTGAAGTATATGATCCACCCGCAGTAGTAGCACCTCCCCCAGGATTTCCATAGTTAGTAGTTCCTGCTGGTTGAGGTTGTGCTGGTTGTGTAGCATTTCCTCCGGAAGATGGACCAGATCCTCCACCTCCGCCAGATCCACCAGAAGATCCAGGACTAACGGCACCGCCACCCTGCCCACCATACGCACCACCAATAGCGGTTATACCAAATGCAGAACTATTCGTACCATTAGCCACTGATATTCCACCAGCACCAACAGTTATTGTGTATGTTGTAGAAGGAATAGAAACAGATGGATTATATGCAATACCACCAGCACCTCCGCCGCCTGCAACATAACCACCATCGCCACCACCACCTGCAACTACAAATACTTCTGCTGATGGAATAGATGAAGTAACATTAAATGATCCTGTACTTGTGAAGATATGAATGGTCTTACCACCAAAGAAACTGATAGCACCACCAGTTGCTTTTGCAGTTCCAGCAGACGCAGGGAGCGTATAACGGACGACTACGATTCCTGAACCACCGGAACCACCAACATCTCCGGCAGATCCTCCTCCACCGCCACCAGTAGAAAAAGTTCCAGGAGTTCCTGTGCTTGTTCCTGGATAAGATCCTCCGGCACCACCACCACCTGGTCCACCAGATCCTCCAGTATTTGAACCTCCAAGTTTAAATCCGCCGCCGCCACCACCACCGCCGGCATAAGTTATAGGATTTGATGGACCATAGGCATACACATTAGGAGATCCTGATCCGCCAGCGCCACCCTGAGATCCAGATGGAGCTCCTGATCCAGAACTAGATGCACCACCTCCACCAGAACCAGCAAAAGGAGGACCACTATTTGAAGTTCCACCAGGATTACCTTGTGGAGGAGAAACTGATGGAGTATTTCCAGATCCTGCTGTTCCTTGATATCCTGTTCCGCCACCAGAACCACCAGAACCTCCTGGTGCAGTTCCAGACGGACCAGCGCCACCGCCGCCACCACCAGTAGAGGTTATGCTGGAAAAAACAGATGGAGATCCTGATATGCCGGCATTATACCCTGAATTATTTCCACCATTACCACCTGCGCCAACAGTAACTGTATAAACTCCTGGACCACTACTTACAGAAAATGACGTACCTGTCCTAAATCCACCCGCACCACCACCACCAGGTCCGTCACCTGGTCCAGCAGATCCACCACCACCACCGCCGCCGGCGACTACAAGATACTGAACAGAAGTAAGAGCAGGATCAGTAACAGTAAAAGTTCCTGATGAGGTGAAGATGTGAGATCTATATCTTGTCGAACCATCTAGATAGTCACTAATAACACCTCCGCTCGCACCAGTATAAGTTATAGTTCCTCCACTAGGAGCAGCAGAGGTAACAGCACTAATGCCAAATTGACTGATTAATGTTGCAAGAGAAGTTACAATGGGTGCCATATCAGTAGAACCTAAAATCGCCGTTCTTGATTGAAATGAAGTTATAGTTCGTCATCGTTGATGCAGAACCAGTGGTATTAATACCAATGAAGTTAAAGATGTCGTAGCAAGAAGTGCTACCAGCAGCAACAGTTCCTGATGGATATGAGATACGAGTCGAAACTCCAACCGCTGCTGTTGAGTTAAATGTGACTCCATTCAGAACAAGACTTGAACAAGCATATCCAGTCGCACCTTGACGAACAATCACCGCAAAGTTGATTGAACGATTATTAAAATCTGCCGTCGTAGGAATACCAGTCACACTCAAAGTGATTGGTCCAGTTGCATTATAAACAACGGCAATATTACCACCACCAGTATTATAGGCAAGTGATGGTGAGTTATTGGTTGCAACAGTGACCTTATCAGCAACCGATGCCAATCTTAAATCAGTTAATGTTGAAATCCCAGATACTGTGAGTGCAGAACCAACAACACTTCCAACAGTAATATCAGGAGTTCCAGTTAAGTTTTGTGCTACGGTTGAAATGCCAGCAGTTCCAGCGTAAGTTGCGATTCCAGCGGTTCCAGCGTAAGTTGCAATACCAGCAGTTCCAGCATAAGTCGCAGTCGTAGCAGTACCAGTGAGTGTGCCAAGAACTGTTGCTCCATTTGGAAATGTAGGAGCACCAGTTCCTGCCTCATTTTTAATATTATTAACTCTTATTTCAGACATTTTGAGTTATACTTTTCAGTTATTTATTCAGTTACAACAGTACCTCCGAAATCATAGATCTCAGAGGTTGCTACTGATTTATTCGTATATCTCTTACGGTCATCATAGTTTGTTGACCACTTATAATCACCTTGAAAATAAATGGTCTTCTCAGTTCCCTGAATGTTCTGGGTCTTAGCAATATGATAGTTTGCCATCTTAAAAATAGATTTTCAACTATTTATTCTACTGGTCTCTCAAACTCAGTTCCTTCCTGTACAATCCCATCACCGTCACCATCAACTGCATTGGGATCATAAGTCACATCCTTTACAATCTTACCACCAAAATCATAAAGTTCTTTGGTAGCATCTGCTTTTCGGTTATAAACCTTTCGGTGCTCGTGAACAGTTGTCCAGCGGTTTTCTCCCTGATAATAAACAATCACGGATCCACCCATACCAAAGTCTTGTGTATGTTGAATATGATACTTTGCCATTTTTTTCAAGTATTTATTGCTTGATGGTCTGGAAGTTTGGGAAGTAAATCAAAAGATATAATGGTTCGTTGCTTTCTTGATTGATTGGGATGAACAAAGTGTAATGTATAAGAAGGGACGATAACTATTGTTCCTTCCTTGACATCTTGTGGATATGCAAGAGTTGTTGTATCACTTCTTGGATCCTGCCAGGGAGCAACAAAACAAGTCGGAGTATGATGCTTTGAATCAAACTCCACATAAAGAACACCAGAGAATCCCCAACTGCGATGGTTGTGAATCGTCTGGTGGTCTCCTTGTTTGTATCTCACAGACCAGGCATCAGTCATACTGCAAGAAACTTGTGCTTCCTGGCAAAACTCAAATAGTTGAGGTTTGATGAGGTCTTGAAAGTAATGTAGATATGACTTTTTGTTTGTCTGTCTGTCAGTCTCAAAAGTTTGCAGTGTGGTTCTTACAAACTTTTGAGAGTTGATGCGATTAAGAAGTCCCTTCTTTTTGAAAGACCAATCATCAATCTGATATTGATAAGAAGGGTATTCAAAAAGTGGTGTTTTCATCGTGCCCTATCCCAAGCACAGTGAGCACGTTGTCCATCTTGAAGAACATAATGGAAGAAGATTTGATGGTAATAAGGTTCTGTATTCTTACCAAACAGTTTCTTACTCTTCTTTGCACCAGGCATTGCATCGCGCCAATGAGGGCGTTCACAACCTTTATAAACCATTCCATCGCCTGCTTGAAGAACCACAGAACGATTCTCACCAGGAACTAATACTTGTGTCTTCTTCTTATCGGCATAAGTATCGGGAGTTTTAATCCAGATGGGCCAATCAGCATCCTTCCCTTCCAGATTGGTACTGATATGAACTGTCACAGAAATCTCACAGGCATCACGGTCTGCGTGACGAGTCAGTTCCTGTCCTGGAAAATAATAACGGTCATAATAATAAGTATTATAAAGTTTCCGTCCCAGTGCTTCTTCAAGTTTGAGACGAATACCAGTATGAATCTGACGATACTGTGGGTGCCAATAACGTGCCAGTGAACCTTCAACCTGTTGTTCTACTGGGGTATGATTAAACTGATCTACCTGTTTGCCCCAGTAGTTAATCTGTCCTTTTTCTTGTGGAAGAGGATGATAGAGTTCTTCTGCATCCCATAGATTCTTGATGACCAAGTATCCATTCTTCTCAAAGGATTCGTTACGAGTCCAAGCAGTTCCCGTATTCTGACGCTCCTGCCATAGTAGTTGCTCTTCCGACATTTGTTCTGCCATAATTTATGCCTCCGTTTGTTGTTGGCGTTTATTTTCCCACCAAAGTTTTCTTGCTTCTTTCATTTTCATAAGTGTCTCTTCACTATGTTTTTTACCAAAGTTTGGATTCTTTTCTCCTTTGTTGTTTTCTCTAAACTTTTCTTTTGATTTTTCACTATGTTTTCTACCAAGCCAAGGATGTTGTTGGGTTTTCCAAGTTTCAGTAATTTTTTCTTTCAAAAGTTCTCTTGTCTCTTCTGAATGCGTTTTTCCATAAAAAGGATTGTTTTCTCCTTGATATGTTCTTCTTCCTTCAACCCAACCTTTATTTTCTTTGCCAACCTGAGATATTCTACTTTTTGTTTCTTCTGTATGATGTTTTTGATAGAATGGATTTTCTTCACCAAATTTTTTTTCGGAATAGTAAAACCCAGTTGTTTTTTGCTGTGATTTGTTTGCAAAGTGTGGATTTTTATCTATTTGATAAAACTTATGCAAATCTACCTCTGCTTGAAGTGCTTCTTCTCTTGTAGAGAAAGTTTCAAGAATTATTTTATTTGTTGGATTGAAAGTTTTGTCGCAATAAGAACCAAGATAGTCATCGTTTTCTGGAAGACATTCACAAGTTCTACAACCTATGTAACCTCTACCAAACTCCTCATAAGAATAATAAACATAATGATTTTCCATATTTTTATAGAACATCGGTGGAAGTATTTATATATCCACCGATGTTCATTACTTCCATCTCTTGCCGCAAGTCCAACCTACCAAACTCTTACGGGTTCCTTTTGTAACTTTAAGAACACGGTGCATCGTGCGGGAATCAAACAGAATGACAGTACCACGCTTACGGGGAGCAATATAACTATTCCCTGCCTCATCAAGCAGTTGCAGGTTGCCGCCTTCATAATCATCAGGGTCACTCAGTTGAACCACGAATGAAAGTTTCCTTACAAGTTCAATGTTCTCATTTACAAAGTCTTGTGCTAGACCGTCTTGACGATTACCAACACTTACGGGTTTGTATTGAGTTGCAAGTCCTGCATCATTATGCCA
>Ga0129336_10002741_pt1 | contig 10849 bp, 8 predicted proteins | sample CPB6_02_DNA_FD_96878 | JGI IMG/M metagenome (GOLD analysis project Ga0129336, IMG submission 96878) | Freshwater to marine salinity gradient microbial communities from Chesapeake Bay, USA - CPBay_Sum_0.6_0.2_DNA | ecosystem: Environmental > Aquatic > Marine > Coastal | place: USA: Chesapeake Bay...
GAAAATTATTCAGTGGGATTTCATCCGATTCAATCATTCGTTATCAAAGAGTTGGATTCTTGACAGAAACATATAATAGAGTTCTGTCAGTTTCTGCAGATGGAACTTCAATGACTTTATCGGGCATTGCTAGTGTTTCTGGTGTTTGCGATGGAGCACTTCCAGCATCCCAGACAAGTACAACATTTTCTTTAGGTACTCCTAAAATTAGAAATGAGCAAGAAGGATATTTATACGCACGACTACCAGATTCAAATGTTGCCACAACTAATTTAAGTTCATCTATTTTAACATTTAGGGCACAATCGAATGTAACATTCACTCCATCTAGCAATACACTTACCGTATCTACATCTAACTTTGATCTTGGAATTAGTTCATCATTTTCACTATTCCAAGTATTTGATGAAGAAAGATATTCAATACATTATGCCGATGGTACAATTGATGCTCTGACTTCTGATAAAGTAACCATATCAAGTAATCAAGTAACTTTTAGTGATATTTCAAACAAAAATATTGCAGCAATTAATGCAACATTTATTAAAAATGGTATTCAAAGTAAAGTAAAGCAATTCAATCGTAGTAATACAATTAATGTTAATTTATCAAAATATCAACAGTCTGGAACAGGAATTAATACTTCTATTAATGATGGATTAACATATAATCCATATTATGGGTTGAGAGTTCAGGATGAAGAAATTTGTTTAAATTATCCAGATGTAGCAAAGATTATTGCCGTTTATGAATCTTTAAATACTTCAGAACCAGTACTTGATTATGTTACGTTCAGTTCAATTGCCAATGTTAATACTAATGCCATCATTGGAGAAAATATTATTGGTGGGGCAAGTAAGGCGATTGCAAGAATCGTAACAAAACCTTCCTCAAATACTTTAGGTATTGTCTATTTAAATACGAATCGTTTTGTTGTTGGTGAAAATATTTCTTTCGAAGAATCTGGTATTAATACCGCACTCATTTCTATTATCCCAGGAAGTTATAAAAATGTCACAGAGAAGTTCAGTCTTGATAAGGGACAAAAAGAACAATATTATGATTATTCAAGACTTGTAAGAAACCGTGGTGAAGATTCGCCAACAAGAAAACTACTTGTAGTATTTGATTATTATTCTGTTCCTTCTGGAGACACTGGTGATCTATTTACAGTCAATAGTTATGAATCGTCAAGATTCTCTGAGGATATTCCATCTATTGGCAAAAATAGTGTGAGAGCATCTGATACCTTAGATTTTAGACCAAGAGTATCAGTATTCAATAGTACTACTTCTTCACCATTCGACTTTTCTTCAAGAACATTCAATTCAGAACCTAAATTAATTCTTTCACCAAAAGAAAGTTCTTTAGTTGGATATGATTTTTATCTTGGTAGAATTGATAAGCTTTATCTTGATAAACTAGGTAACTTTATTGTTCTTCAAGGTGTTCCTACAATAAATCCAAAAGCACCATCAAAACCAGATGATGTAATGGAAATTGCAACCATTACACTGCCCCCATATCTTTATAATCCAAAGGATATTGCAGTATCACTATCGGATAATAGAAGATATACAATGAGGGATATTGGTCTTATTGAAGATCGCGTAGAAAATCTTGAGAGAGTAACTTCATTAACTCTTTTAGAACTGAATACTCAGACTTTACAGATTCAAGATGCTCAAGGATTTAATAGATTTAAAACTGGTTTCTTTGTAGATGATTTTAAAAATAGTGATCTCATTAATAATCAATTTTCAACTGTTGAAGTTGATACAGTAAATAAAGAACTAACACCAAGAATTAGTAGAAATAGTCTTAATCTGCTTCCAGTTTATGCAGAATCATTTACTGATGAAAATCTTGATCTGGTAAACAACTTCCAATTATATGACTCAAATGTACAAAAAACTAATGATGTAATTACCCTAAAATATGATTCAATTGGTTGGATTGAACAACCACTCGCAACAAAGGTTGAAAATGTAAATCCATTCCACGTTGTTTCATATAACGGTACAGTAAAACTCAATCCTTCGAGTGATAGTTGGGTTAGAACAATTAGATCACAAGATGTAAATATCAATCAAACGAACTGGGTTTGGTTAAGGGCAACTGGAAGATGGGAAGTCGTTGGTCAGGAATCAACAACAACTGTTGAGGATAGACTTTTAGCATCTGGCACAGAACTCTATATGAGATCCAGAAATACTGGATTTAATGTAGTAAATCTAAAACCACTAACTAGAATTTATCAGTTTCTTGATGGTAATAGTGAAGTAGACTTTATTCCAAAACTTATTGAGATTTCATCAGATTCCACTCTAAGTAATTATGGTGCATCGGGAGCATTTAGTATTGGTGAAACTGTAATTGGTTCCTATAATGGAAAAAATCTAATCAATTTCAGAGTTGCAGTACCAAATCATAAAGAAGGTGCATTCAATTCACCATCAGTAACTTATAATATCAACCCATATTTAAAATCTGAAGATATTCCTTCATCTTACAGTGCATCTTCAAAGATTCTCAATGTAGATATTAATAGTTTGTGTGCAGAAGCACAAGGTCTCTATTCTGGTTATGTTGTTACTGGAATGAAACTTGTCGGACAAACAAGTGGTGTAGTTGCCTATGTAAAAGATTTGAAACTTATTTCTGATAATTATGGCGATCTTCAGGGATCTTTCTTCCTGAGAGACCCACTATCAAACCCAACACCTCCTGTCAGAATTGCAACCGGTTCTAAGGTTTATAAATTATCTTCAAGTTCCAGCAATCAAACGCCACTACCAGGAAGTAAACTAATTTCATCTGCAGAAACAATTTACAAGGCAGAAGGAACTTGGGAACAAAGACAGAGAGTAACAACAACCAACAATACTGTTTATTTTGTTGATCCTCTTGCGCAATCATTTTCAGTTGGTGGAAATGTTGAAGATCTAAATGGAAATTCGCCCAATGACGATTCCAATGGTGCATATCTAACTGCTGTTGATTTATTCTTTGCATCCAAAGATCCAGATAATGCACCTCTTACTGTTGAAGTTAGGACCGTTGAACTGGGAACTCCTACAAGAACTGTTATTGGAAATCCAGTAACACTAAAACCATCAGATATTAATATATCACAAAATGCATTAGTTGCCACAAATGTAACATTTGACTATCCAATTTATCTTGCTCCTGGTCTTGAGTATGCTATTGTACTTCTTGCACCACAATCAGATCAATATGAGGTCTGGATTGCCGAAATGGGTGAAAAAACTGTAAATACTGCATCACTACCAGATGCGGAGAGTGTTCGTTATACTAGACAATTTGCTCTAGGTAGTCTATTTAAATCTCAAAATGGTTCTATTTGGACTGCCAACCAATATCAAGATCTGAAGTTTAAGTTATACAAAGCAGAGTTTACTTCAAAAACTGGTAGTGTATTCTTCCAAAATCCAACACTCAACCAGAGTAATGGATATGTTCCCGTTCTATCTAGAAATCCAGTAACAACTCTTCCCAAAAAATTTGCCGTTGGCGTAAGTACTATTACTAATAGTACCCTAGTCGGTATTCTTACAACTGGAAGAAAAATTGGCGATGCTATAAAACCATATAATTATGGATATATTGTTGGTACGGGTAGTTCAGTTGCCACTGTAGGAATCACTACAGGAGGATTTAATTACACTCCAACATCGAATGTTTCCACATATGCAATTACTGGTAATGGTAGTGGATTAAAAGTCAATATTACTGGTGTTTCTGGAGTAACATCGTCTATAACTTCATTAACTGTAGCAACTCCCGGAAATGGTTATTCGGTTGGAGATGTTGTAGGTATTGTAACTAGTACTGTGTCTCCAGCATCGGGAAGAGATGCAAGAATCACCATTTCTGCAATTAGTGGTGTCGATACATTATATCTTTCCAATGTTCAGGCAGAATCATTTACTACTGTCGGAGTTTCTACACTTGTCTATTATGACAATTCTGGAACAGCAGTGTCTCTCGCAGGAACAACGGTTCTATCATCAACACCAGTTGGTGGAGTTTATTCTGGAAACTTTATGAAAGTCAATCATTTCTATCATGGAATGTATGCTGCAAACAATAAATTAACTCTAAGCAATATTGAATCTAATATTCAACCGACAACCTTATCCAATACTCTTTTATCTAATGATACTTCAATCAGTGTTGCTTCAACTTCAAACTTCACAACTTTTGAGGGAATTGCTGTTAGTGGATCTAATCCAGGATATGTTAAAATTGAGGATGAACTCATTAAATATGAATCTGTAGGAACTGGACAGTTACTCACGATCACCAGAGGAATTGATTCTACTTTGGTTTTAGATCATACTGCCAATACTATGGTTTATAAGTATGAACTCAGTGGTGTTTCTCTAAGAAGATTGAATACAACTCACGACATTAGTGATACTGGAAAAGACATTGACTCATACTATATCGAATTTAATAGATCTAATTTGGATTCAAATACTACAAACAGATCTACGGATGGAAGTCTGACTTCTACACCACAACTTTCATTCAATACAGAATCTACTGGTGGTGGAAGTGATGTAAACGCAACACAGAACATTCAGTATGATACTATTGCTCCAGAAATTGCAAGTATTGTTCCAGGATCTTCAACAGAAATAACCGCACAAATTAGAAGCGTAAGTGGCACCAGTATTGATGGCACAGAAATTTCTTTCCAGGATCAAGGATATGAAAATGTTGAAATTGGTTCTGAAAATAAATTACCTTCAACAAGAATTATTTGTTCAAACGTTAATGAGCAAACTTATCTTGGTGGTTTGTTGAGAAATAAATCACTAACAACAAAGGTAAATCTAACCACTACGGACACAAATCTATCCCCAATGATTTTCTGGAAGAATTCTTCGGTGAGACTATTAAGCAGCAGACTTAATAATCCAATTACAGATTTTGTTAATGATGGTAGAGTTAATTCCCTAGTCGATGACCCCCACGCTGCCGTATATATTTCAAACACAGTGAGGTTGTCTCAACCAGCAACGGCACTTAAAGTGATTATTGGAGCTTATAGACCAGCATCTGCAGACTTTAGAGTTCTATACAGTTTGATTAGACCAGATTCTAGTGAAATTGAACAGGCATTTGAGTTATTCCCAGGTTATACTAATTTGACAATCGATAGTAATCAAGATGGATATCCAGATGTAATTGATTTTTCAAAAAATAATGGATTACCAGATACATTTGTTCCTCCAAGTTTGGATAATCAATTCCTCGAATATGAATTTAATGCCAACAATTTGGGAGACTTTACTGGATATACAATTAAAATTGTGATGGCAGGGACCAATCAAGCATATGCACCAAGATTCAAAGACTTGAGAAGTATTGCAATTAGATGATGATTCCGGTAAAAGGTCACCCAAATTTGTATCGAGATGAACAGACAGGTGCCATTATTAATTGCGATAATTATGCTTATACTCAATATGTAAATAGTATTAATAATCGCGATTCTCAAAAAAGAGAATTGGATAATATGAAAAAAGATATTGATGAAATAAAATCATTACTTAAGGAGTTAGTTAATGGAACCAAATGATATAGAACTGGAATCAATTGATAAATTATTTGAATTTGAAAAACATTCAAGAACAATTGATGAATTAGATTTTGAAGAACTCAAAAAATTTGCAAAATTATATTGTAAATTGTATCTTAAGCAACAAGAGGTAATAAATTCTCTCAGTGCGCTGGGGATATAAATAAAAAGTAGAGATGAAAAAAATAGATGGCAGCAGTATATGTAAATAATCTAGTTATAAACGCTGGCGTAGATTTTACTCAGACATTCACATTAGAAGGGTCGGATACAAATTCTCCACTTAATTTGTCAAATTATACTGTTTCTGCCCAAATGAGAAAATGGGCAGGAAGTTCTACTGCGATAGAATTTACCTCTAGTATTATACCACCATCAAATTCTGGAAAAATTTTTATTAGATTGACTGCTGCAGAAACATCAACAATTAAACCTGGAAGATATGTTTATGACATTATAATTACAGATTTATCCGGATCTAAAAATAGAGTTGTTGAGGGAATGGTTCTCGTAAGAGAAGGAGTTACTCGATAATGTCTGATATAAAGGTAAGAGTTGGTCAACAAAATTCAATTAAGGTTATTTCTTCCCTTTCCGGAGGATCGGATTTTGCAGTAAATTCGACCAATTCAGTAAATGTTATTGGTGGTATTGCATCCGTATCTCAACTAGGTGTTAGTGGAGTATCGACATTTGTTGGAATTGCAACTTTTAATAGTGATGTTTACATTGGTGGCGATCTTTATATTCGAGATGATTTAAGATTTGACGAATTTACTGCCAGAAATGCAAATATAACTGGTATTGCTACTATTACTTCATTTTATTATCCAAACTATAATACTAGTGGAGTGGCATATTTCAATTCTTCTGGATTAATGGTTTCTACGGGAGCAACTAGTTCTAGTATTGATTATAGTAACTATATACTAACAACAGATAATTCCGGAATTCCAATCTGGTCCAATTCAATAGATGGGGGATCATACTGATGTCAAAACCAGCAACAAGGCAAGCACTCATTGACTATTGTTTGAGACGTTTAGGTGCTCCAGTACTCGAAATTAATATTGATGATGATCAAATTGATGATCTAGTTGACGACGCATTGCAATATTTTCATGAAAGGCACTTTGATGGTGTCGAAAGAATGTTTTTAAAATATAAACTTACTGATGAAGATATTAATAGAGGAAGAGCTAAAGGTACAAATGGCGTAGGAATTGTAACGACAACCGGAACAGCAAATATTAGCGGAATTGGAACGACTAGTTTTAATTTTTACGAATCTTCAAATTTTATTCAAGTTCCAGATTCAGTAATTGGAATTGAAAAAGTATTTAAATTTGATACCAGTTCCATTTCTGGCGGAATGTTCAGCATTAAATATCAATTATTTCTAAATGACCTGTATTATTTCAACTCCGTTGAATTGCTACAATATGCAATGGTTAAAAGTTATCTAGAAGATATTGATTTCCTTTTAACTACAGATAAACAAATTAGATTTAATAAAAGACAAAATAGAATGTATCTTGATATTGACTGGAATTCTCAAAGTAAAGATACTTTTATTGTCATAGATTGTTATAGAATTTTAGATCCAAATGATTTTACCAAAGTTTATAATGACAGTTTTCTCAAAAAATATTTAACCGCCCTAATGAAAAAGCAGTGGGGTCAAAATCTAATTAAATTTAGAGGAGTGAAACTTCCTGGGGGAATTGAATTGAACGGTAGAGAACTTTATGAAGATGCTGAACGAGAACTAGAAGATCTAAAGCAGAGAATGACTTTAGAATACGAATTACCACCTTACGATTTTATTGGATAATAATGGCACTCAATCCATTTTTCTTACAAGGTTCGCCCGGCGAGCAGAGACTTGTTCAAGATTTAATCAATGAACAATTAAAAATTTATGGTATAGATGTTGTCTATATTCCAAGAAAATTTGTAAGAGAGCAATCTATTATTAAAGAAATTCAATCATCAAAATTTGATGATAATTTTGCAATTGAAGCTTATATCAATAATTTTGAAGGATATAGTGGACAGGGTGATATTCTGACAAAATTTGGTATGAGTTTAAAAGATGAATTAAGTTTGATTATATCAAAAGAAAGATTTGAAGACTTTATTTCTCCATTTTTAGAATCTGGTGATGATAATGAAATTGTATTATCTTCTAGACCTAGAGAGGGCGATTTAGTTTATTTCCCACTTGGACAAAGAATATTTGAAGTGAAATTTGTTGAGCATGAGGTTAATTTTTATCAATTAGGAAAACTATACGTTTATGAGTTGAAATGTGAACTCTTCGAGTATGAGGATGAAGTTATTGATACTACGATTGATGAAATTGATACACAGATCGAAGATCAAGGGTATATTACAACTCTTCAATTGTTTGGATCAGGTTCGGTTGCTGCTGCAACTGCATCAATATCTACCGGATACATTCGACAAATATTCTTAAATAATGATGGATATGGTTACAAGTCAACTCCAACGGTTGGAATTACATCAGCACCAAGTGGTGGAATTAATGGATCTGCAGTTGCAATAACTACATCAAGTGCAGGTGTTTATTCAATTGAATCTATTGTACTCACCAATGCTGGTGCTGGATATACTGTTGCACCAATAATTACAATTTCTGGAGGTGGTGGTTATGGTGCTGCAGCAACTTGCTCCATAGAAACAAGTAGAAGTGGAGTTTCTAATTTTATACTATCTTCCAGTGGTTATGGATACGCATCTTCTCCAGTTGTCACGATCACAGGTTCTGTTGGAACTGGACAAACTGCTGTAGGAAAGGCAATTGTCGGAACTGGACAAACTATAACTTCTATTAAAATTGTAAATCCCGGAGTAGGATATACAGTTGCTCCAACAGTCACCATTGCACCACCAGTAGTTCTAGTTGGAATAGGTACATATCTATACAATGAAGTTGTTACTGGGTCAACTTCAGGAACAACGGCAAGAGTTAAATCTTGGGACGCCGATACTAAGATTCTTAAAGTTTCTTTTGTAGATAGTGCTGCCACTCGGGGATTTTATCCTGGAGAAATTATTGTTGGATCTGCATCTAGTGCAATTTATTCTGTCCAGTCATATGACCGTTGGGATCTTTATGATAAATATAGTGAAAATATTGAAATAGAAGACGAAGCAGATACTTTTATAGACTTTTCACAATCTAATCCATTTGGTACTTATTAATGCTAGGGACTTATTTTTATCACGAAATTATCAGAAGAACCGTTATTTCTTTCGGAACTTTGTTTAATGACATTTACATTAGACATAAAGATTCCACTGGAAATAGTATTAGTGAAATTAAAGTTCCCTTGGCATATGGCCCTACTCAAAAGTTTCTTGCAAGAATTGAACAGCAAGCAGAGTTAAATAAACCAGTCGCAATGACTCTTCCTAGACTATCATTTGAAATGATGACAATTCAATATGATGCTACAAGAAAGGCAAATGTGACTCAGACCTTTAAAGCATCCGATGGAATTAATCTGAAAAAAGTATATCTTCCTGTCCCATATAACATTGGATTTCAATTAAATTTAATGACCAAACTTCAAGATGATGCTCTTCAAGTAGTTGAGCAAATTCTTCCATATTTTCAACCAGCATTTACCTTAACCATAGATTTAGTAGATTCGATTGGAGAGAAAAGAGATATTCCAATAACTTTAGACAATGTTTCATTTACTGACGATTATGAAGGTGATTTTTCAACAAGAAGAACTATGATTTATACATTCAACTTTACGGCAAAGACTTATCTGTTTGGTCCCGTTGCAGATAGTACCGATGGTCTGATTCGTAAGGTTCAGGTTGATGTTTATGCTGATACGAACAGAACAACTGCGAAGAGGGAAATGAGATACACAGTCGAACCAGATCCAATTGATGCTGGACCAGATGATGATTTTGGATTTAGTGAAAATTGGGAATTCTTCAATGACTCCAAGTCTTGGAGTCCCACACAACAAACGGATATTTAACAGACTATGAAAAATAATTATGAAGGTTTGGATAGTGCTTTGAATATTGAAAGCAGTATTGTAGAAGTAGAAAAAACTGCAGAAAAACTGGATATTCTTCCAGCAAAGTCTAATGACATACAAAAAGATTATGAATATACACGCGCTAATCTTTATTCATTAATTGAAAAAGGTCAAGAAGCAATTAATGGGATTATGGAACTTGCCGGAGAAGGAGGATCACCAAGAGCATATGAAGTTGCTGGACAATTAATTAAAAGTGTTGCCGATACGACAGATAAATTGATCGACCTTCAAAAGAAACTTAAAGATGTTGAGGAAGATACTGTAAAAACTACCAATAATGTAACTAATAATGCAGTATTTGTTGGATCAACTTCAGAACTTTCAAAATTACTGAAGCAAGGTTTTCTAAATAATAAAGAATAATAAGTTTTAACCAATGAATGAGCAATTGAAACCATATAAAACAGTGGAAGAGATTGCTAAAAAGCATCGTCTTGAAGTTTCGTTTATTCAGAAACAACTTGATATGGGTGCTCCAATTGAGCATGAGCATACAAAAAATCGTAAATTGGCAAAAGAAATTGCTCTTCAACATTTAGATGAGATTCCAGATTATTACACTCGATTGAAAAAAATGGAAGCAGATGCCAAAAAGCATCATAAAAAATTTAAAGATGTGAAAGAAGGAAATCTACACAAATGGTTCAATAAGTCCAGTTCAGAAGATGGAAAACCTGGATGGGTAAATGTTGTAACTGGGGGAACTTGCGCTAGTGATGAACCTGGAGAAGGAACTCCAAAATGTGTTTCTTCTGCAAAAAGAGCAAGTATGACTCCTGCTGAAAGACGCTCTGCATCAAGAAGAAAAAAAGCAGCAGATCCAGGACAACAATCAAAATCTGGTGCCGAAAAACCAACCTATGTTTCTACCGATAAACCAAAAATGAACGAAGAAAAAGACATTAAAGGAAAAGGTAGTGGTAAAAAAGATGCCTGCTATAGTAAAGTAAAATCAAGATATGATGTTTGGCCAAGTGCATATGCATCAGGAGCACTGGTTAAGTGTCGTAAAGTTGGTGCTGCTAATTGGGGAACAAAATCGGAAGATTGTTGGGATGGGTATAAGCAAGAAGGTATGAAAAAGAAAGGTAAAAAAATTGTCCCAAATTGTGTACCAGTAAGGGAGGAACAGGCAATGATTAGATAC
>Ga0129336_10002742_pt1 | contig 10848 bp, 9 predicted proteins | sample CPB6_02_DNA_FD_96878 | JGI IMG/M metagenome (GOLD analysis project Ga0129336, IMG submission 96878) | Freshwater to marine salinity gradient microbial communities from Chesapeake Bay, USA - CPBay_Sum_0.6_0.2_DNA | ecosystem: Environmental > Aquatic > Marine > Coastal | place: USA: Chesapeake Bay...
AGTCAGCGGGTTTTCCCGATAAAGCGCAGGCTTACTTCTTCTTAGCAGCCTTCTTGCGGCGCTTTGGAGCTGCCTTCTTAGCAGCAGCCTTCTTGCGGCGCTTCTTTGGAGCTGCAGCCTTAGCAGCAGCCTTCTTACGACGACGCTTTGGCGCTGCAGTCTTAGCAGCAGCCTTCTTACGACGACGCTTTGGAGCAGCAGCCTTGACGGCAGCCTTCTTGCGACGGCGCTTTGGCGCTGCAGTCTTAGCAGCAGCCTTCTTACGACGCTTTGCAGCCACGTGGTTCTCCTATCAGAATGGTCCGATCCGTCACCGGACCTGTTCACGGCAAAGCGTGTCAGTTCGCGCGGATTTTTTCTAGCATATTTCAAGATTCACTCGCGGGCGTGTCGCATCCAAGAAATCGCCCTCACTTATGTTCTCAATGCAGAAGTCGCAGAAAACCCTTATTTATCAAGGCTTTTTCACCCTTTTGGAAAGTCGACTTTTGCGTATTTATGACCCAAAAAACGGGCGAAAAAAATTTTGAAAAATTTTTGATTTTCGACCCGATTTCGACCCCTGAACCGGAGATTTCGGGGTCGAAATCGGCACTTTGATGGGCAGCTTTATTACCGGTCAGTTGAAGCGATTCCCATGGATTCTGTCGCAGATCAGTGGAAGGAGTGATCCTCGCCAGGAAAGACACCGGATGCGACATCTTGGCGCCACTTCGTAACGGCCTCCGCCATGGAGGCTCGAAGATCTAGGTATTTCGGGGCAAAACGAGGGGGTTTGGCGGTAAGGCCCAAGAGATCGGTCCAGACCAAGATCTGTCCATCGCATCCAGCGCCGGCCCCGATCCCGATCGTTGGAATCTCAAGGGTCGCGGTGATCTCTTCTGCCAATTCCGCGGGAACCATCTCGAGTACAACCGCGAAGACACCAGCTTCTTGAAGAGCAAGGGCGTCGGCGATCACCCCTTTCCCGCTTTCGCCACGACCTTGGACTCGATAGCCACCGAGGGCATTGACAGATTGCGGGGTCAAACCGATGTGACCCATCACTGCGATCCCAGCCTTCGTCAGGGCTTGCACCTGTGAGCGCATCCGGATGCCACCTTCGAGTTTGACGCCATGGACCCCGGCCTCTTTGAGAAAGCGAATCGCATTTTCAAGGGCTTGATCATCGGACCTCTCATAGGAACCAAAAGGCATGTCGGCGATCACCATCGATCGCTTCGAGCCACGAACTACGGCCCTAGCCAATGGAATCATCTCATCCATCGTCACCGGGATGGTGTCGACCTCACCAAGGAAATTATTTCCGGCAGAGTCACCGACAAGAAGGATCGGGATCTCGGCCTCATCAAAGATCGCTGCTGTGAGGGCGTCATACGCGGTCAACGCGGAGAAACGTGCCTTTTCGGCCTTGAAGCGAGCAAGGTCGTGGATCGTGACACGTCGATTGGCGGGGTAGTTGCTCATGACTTCCTCTTCCCTCGAGGCCAGCGATGGTCCCCGGGTATTGGTCAGCGTGAAGATAGTACCCTCGTAGCCATGGCAAGCCAATCGAGTGCGGCTGCGATCACTCAACTGCGAGTAGCGCTTGCGCAGATCAATCCTCGCCTTGGTGACATCCCTTTCAATACCGCTCTCGTCATGGAGTACGCGCAGAAGGCTCAGTCGATGGGTGCTCATCTCGTCCTCTTCCCCGAGATGGTGATAACCGGCTACCCGATCGAAGACCTGGCTCATCGCCAAACGCTGCAAGAGAGTTCTGCTCGCGCGGCCGAAGCCCTTGCCAGATCTCTTCAGGATGGCGGGATGGGGGAGATGGCGATCGTCGTCGGCTATCTCGACTACGGCTCTCCGGAGATCGGCAAGAGCTCGGCGCTCAATCGAGCCGCGATCATCCATCGCGGCGAGGTCAAGGCTCGTTACACCAAACGTCACCTCCCGAACTACGGCGTCTTCGACGAGTATCGCAACTTCACTGCGGGGGGAACGAGTTTGATCTTCCGTCATTGTGGAGTCGACGTCGCGATCGCGATCTGTGAGGACATCTGGCAGGAGGGCGAGGCGATGGCAGAACTCGCTACCCGAAGTCCGGGAGTTTTGGCAGTGATCAATGGGTCCCCTTATGAGAGGAATAAGGACGATCAGAGATTGGCTCTCGTCTCACGACGGGCCATGCAGATCGGTGCACCACTTTGTTATGTGAACATGACAGGAGGTCAAGACGATCTGGTCTTCGATGGTGATTCCATCGTCGTCGATGCAGCGGGGCGCGTGATTGCCAGAGCCCCGCAATTCGAAGATGGGTTGATGGTGGTCGACCTCGATGTCAGGGCGAATTCGGCAGCTCCTGACTTCATTCTCACCGATGGCTCCCTTCCTCCCTATGAGAAGTTGGTACCCGGGATCGCATCGCGCCTTGCGGATGAAGCGGAAGTCTGGTCAGCGCTTGTGATGGGTCTTCGAGACTATGTTGCGAAGAATGGTTTCCAATCAGTGATCCTTGGTCTTTCAGGCGGGATCGACTCGGCTCTCGTCGCGACACTCGCCGTCGATGCCCTTGGCGCTGAGCATGTGCATGGAGTCGCGATGCCGAGCAAGTACTCATCCGAGCACTCACTCGAGGATGCGAAGCAGTTGGCCATCAACCTAGGCATCCACTTCAACGTAGTTGCGATCCAACCGATGGTCGATGCATTCCTTACGGCCGTCGAGATGACGGGTCTTGCTGAGGAGAACGTCCAGGCACGAGTCCGGGGCACCACCTTGATGGGGTTCTCCAATCAACACGGTCACCTCGTACTTGCGACCGGGAACAAGTCCGAACTGGCGGTCGGTTACTCCACGCTCTATGGCGATGCGGTCGGAGGCTTTGCCCCGATCAAGGACATCTTCAAAGGCGACGTCTGGCGCTTGGCGAAGTGGCGCAATCGCTTTGCCGAGAGCGAGGGTGCGACGCCGCCGATACCTTCCAACTCGATCACAAAGGAGCCGAGCGCGGAGTTGCGTCCTGACCAGCGCGATAGCGACTCACTTCCGCCGTATCCGATCCTGGATCAGATCCTCACCATCTATATCGAGGCCAACGGCTCCATTGATGCGATCACCGCTGCCGGTTTTGCCAAGGACTTGGCGGTCCGTGTCATCACACTCGTCGATCGAGCCGAGTACAAGAGAAGGCAGTATCCACCGGGGACCAAGGTCTCAAACCTCGCATTCGGTAAGGATCGAAGGTTGCCACTGACCTCTTCATGGAGAGAGCAGATCTAGGAACGACTTACTCTTGCAAATCATTCGCGAGTAGCGAAAAGCAATCACTAACGCGAGAATACGCACCATGTCTTCGTTGCCGACTTGGTATTTCACGCGACGTCGCATCATCGACTTCGGTCGCGTCGGCACGGCATCTTGTTGCTAATCCTGTAGCCCCAACGCACGCCCCTCTCTTCAATTCGTGAGACCGCGTGGCACGTGGGCCAACTGCAATGCCTAGAAATTCCTGCTGGTTTGAGAAGCGATAGAGATCGAAGCAAAAACGAATTCACCGAAAAGAGAGAGTCAAGGATGAAGGTTTACAACGACATCACAGAGATCTTTGGAAACACCCCGCTGGTCCGCCTCAACCGGATGACAGAGGGCGCAGGGGCGACGGTCCTTGCGAAGTTGGAGTTCTATAACCCGACCAGCACGGTCAAGGACAGGATCGGTATCGCGATGGTCGATGCCGCCGAGAAGAGTGGGCAGTTGAAGCCCGGTGGGACGATCGTCGAGGCGACATCCGGTAACACCGGAATCGCGCTCGCCATGGTTGGAGCCGCGCGCGGATACAAGACGATCCTCACCATGCCTGATTCGATGTCGAAGGAGCGTCGCGCACTGCTTCGGGCATTTGGAGCAGAACTCGTCCTCACTCCCGCTGCCGAAGGCATGAAGGGTGCAATCGCGAAGGCGGAGGAACTGGGACGTGAAGGTGCGGTCTTGGTCCGCCAATTTGAGAACGAGGCCAATCCGGAGATCCATCGCAAGACCACCGCAGAAGAGATCTGGCGCGATACTGACGGCACGGTCGACGCGATCGTTGCTGGTATCGGAACTGGTGGAACGATCACCGGTATCGGACAGGTCCTCAAGGAGCGAAAGCCCTCGATCAAGATCTTCGCAGTAGAACCTGCCGCATCCCCGATCCTCAACGGTGGCAAGCCAAGTGGTCACCCGATCCAGGGAATCGGTCCAAACTTCGTGCCTCCGATCCTCGACACCAAGATCTACGACGAAGTGATTGATGTGGAGGCTGACGATGCCGTTGCTTACGCCCGTCGCGCTGCATCAGAAGAAGGGATCCTCGCAGGAATCTCGGCGGGAGCTGCGCTCTGGGCTGCGATGCAGGTGGCGAAGAGAAGTGAGATGGCCGGAAAGACCATCGTCGTCATCATCCCGTCCTTTGGTGAGCGCTATCTCTCCACCATCCTCTACAAAGATCTCATGGATGAGTGAGACGTAGCAGATGAAGAAGTTCCCGGTGCTCTCACGCATCCTCGAAGATATCGATAACGCCTTGGATCGAGATCCCGCTGCCCGGAATCGACTCGAGGTCTTCCTCACCTATCCCGGATTACATGCGATCTGGGGACATCGAATCTCACATTGGATGTGGAACCACCGGCTCAGACTTCCCGCACGTATCTTCTCCAATCAGATCAGGAGAGAGACTGGGATCGAGATCCATCCGGGAGCGCGTATTGGTAGGCGTTTCTTCATTGATCACGGCATGGGAGTGGTGATCGGAGAGACGGCGATCGTTGGCGATGATGTGATGATCTATCACGATGTGACGCTAGGCGCGCGCTCGCAGGATCGAGGCAAGCGACATCCCACCATTGGAGATCGCGTCATCATCGGATCGGGAGCTCGGGTCTTGGGTGCAGTGACTGTGGGAGATGGCGCGAAGATTGGTGCGAATAGCATCGTGACGAGCGATGTGGCGGCGAAAGCTGAGAAGGATTTCGTAGGAACCTTCGTCATTTAGCCCAGACTCCTGCACTTGCTTGTTAGGGTTGGGAATGTGAGCGCGCCGAAGGATCTATCGAAAGTCGGCTTCGCAAAGGTCACGATCTCCTTCACTTTGATGGGATTCACGAGTACCTGTTGGGGCGCGATCGTGCCGTGGCTCGCAAAAGAGATCGATGTTCCGATCTCCACGATGGGCGTGATCTTCGGTATCTATCTCTTCCATACATTGCTCGGGACTCTCACCGTTCAAGCCTTCGGAAAGTCACAAGACCTACGGTGGTTCATCCGCTACGGGCTCCTGCTCAGTCTGATCGGATTCTCAGGGATCTTCTTGAGCCCGACTCCGCTTCTGATGGCGCTCTTTGCTGCGATAGGAGGATTCGGAAAAGGCGGGATCGGTATCGCCTTTCTCTTTTTGGTCACGCGAGCTGCGAATGCTTCACACTTTCGGATGAATGTCGTCAGTGCAGCAACCGGAGTCGGAGCACTTCTCGGACCGTTGACGATCACGGTCCTCGGATCAGATCGCATCCCTTGGATCGTGATGGGATCGGTCATCGCCGCAGTTATTACTGCATGGGTCTATCCAGATGCAGCATGGAGATTCGCTAAACGTGAGAAGGGGAGCAAGAGCACCCATAAGCCGATCCCGCTCTTGCTTGTGATCCTTGGCGTCTTCTTCTACTCCGGCGTCGAGAACTCGATCGGTACCTGGATCCCCACTGTCGCGGTCAACTCGGGTTTGACCCTCGAGCAGGGAACTCTCTTCAGCTCTGTCTTCTATCTTCTCTTCACCGCAGGTCGATTCCTCGGTGTCTGGCTATCGACGAGGGCATCGGCAGAGTCGATCGCGCTATTCGCCGTGACACTGACTGCGGCGCCCCTTGCTCTCTCTTGGGGCAGTGATTCCTTTCCGCTCGTCGCGCTCATCGTCGCTGGTCTCTTCCTTGGGCCCATATTCCCGAACTCCTCGAGCTGGGTTGCCAGAAAGACGCCAGAGTTCCCGGGCGGTACGACTTTGATGATGCTCGCAGTGATGGGAGGCGGATTCATGTTCCCGCCAATCCTCGGTTATTCGATCGAAGGCGCATCCGCAAAGGACTTCATCGCGATGATCCTGCCGCTCCTTGCGGTCTCGATCATCTTCTTCCTCTTCGGTGGCAGGTTATGGCGAAAGGCGACCGCGAACTAGCGAACGCGACCGTTCCACTTCCAACCTTCGCGTCGAGATAGCCCAGCAAGTTCGATACGACCCGCGTACCAAAGGAGTCGTTTGCCCCAGCTCTCCTCTAAGAATTGAGCGTTGGTCTCAACGGTATCTGCGAAGAGTCTCGTGATCGCGAACTCACTTGGCTCAGACAACGGCGTGAAGTCGATACCGAACCCTTTGGCGAGGTCATAGGTGTGGACGCTCACTTCGATCACTCCCATCGCAGCGAATCCGATCGGATCAGATTCACCGTAGGCGTGCCAGGCGCGATCTTCGGGGGATGCAGTAGCAACGACTTTTGAGAGGACGCGTGCTGCCGTAGGGATCATCATCAGGTAATCGGCCGGTGTCGCTGCTTCTTTTCTTTCGAAGAGGACTGGTTGGTAGGTATCCAACTTCTGCCCGACGACTTGGAATGAGTACTCCAGGCAGGCCCGCATGGTGTGTACCGCGGTCTGGACTTGTGTCCAAGCGAGGTCGGGAGTGAGTTGCTCCCAATCCTTCGATGTAGTCGGAGCGAGCACGCGCGCCAATTCATCTGCAGCCGATACGACATGCGCACCGACTTCCTTCACATCCTTGTTGTTGACCGCCATCTCGATCTCCCATTCATCTTCAAGTGCTCTTCGTATTCAATCGAGAGCAAAGCATCTCACATGGTCCTATCTGAATTGATAACGGTTTTGCTATCTGCAGAGCGCAAAGTCTTTGAATCTTGCGAGGTGGAGATGTCATCTCTGTGAATCGGTGCGTACTATTAGAAGATGAAGCGGCTCCTATCGCTCCTGTCGCCCCTGGTTGCTCTATTTCTCTTCCTGGGCCTTGTTCCAGCTCATGCAAATTGGACACCTTCGCCAGTGCCGAGCGAAGAGGCTCACTGGGGGATCCTCGGTGGCGGAATCACCGAGTCCTTTGCAAAATTCGCTAATCCAAACCTCATGAGTTTTGCATCAGACAACTACAAGGTGGGTGTGGGAAGAGTCCTTTCGGTAGCCCTTTGTGAGAGTTTTCCGTCGGAGAAGTGTCCGACAAATCAGTTTCAAAAATATCAAGCTCCACTCGGAATGTGTATCGACTACAAGACTGACTGCATTGAGGAAGTCTTTGCAGAGACCAATGGCAAGAAACTGAAGGTCCTCTTTGATCGATATTTCCCTCTGCCTCGAAGCGAGTCCTTCAAAGGCTCAAAGGAGTTCAATCTTCCGAGCTCCGGGAGCACATTCCTGGTAAGAATTCCTGAAGCAGCTCATGAGAAGGGAGACTCCTATCTCGTCTCTGCTGTCGTCGACGGGCTTCGCATGCCTGATCAGACTAAGTTCAGGACCAACTCGCTGGAGATGGCCATCTGGCCAGTGGAAATGATTACCGGCAACTTCCCGATGTATGAGCAGGCGCAAGATCCGACCAGATACTCAGCGCTCGGGATCAATAGTGGCGCCCAATCAACCAATTGCGCTGGAGTGCAGACGAACGGCACAGAATGTGCGATGCCAGTGGTTGCGCCTAAGGACCTTGAAATTGGACTCTCGCTTCGACTTAGCACTCAAGTGGGTGGTTGGCTCCATGGGCGCATCACCGAAGTTGATGCCGAGATTAGTCTCAATTCTTCGTCAGAGCAGTTGCTCTCGGTGAAGGGCAAGTCAGTGACGGTTCCGATAATTCACGGATGGGTGAAGAAGTCACAAACGCCTGAAGCCTTGAAGAATTTCTACGCTTCGATGGATCCCTTCTATCTCAACATGGGAGAAGGGTATGGATGCAAAAACCCTGCCTCTCGCGGAGGGCCGTGCGGTCCGCAAGATTGGATTAGCGTCTTGCGGAGCCCATCCAACAGCGTTTCAGGGATGACGGAGCTGTCCCACTGGCTCCCCATCGTTGAGGACCGTTCAGCCTCTCAAGTGAGTACCTGGACGATTAGAACCATCAATGGAGACTTTACGGGAAGTTGCAAATCCCCCGAAGATAAATTGGTTGGAATCGTGAGCACAAATGCGACGACGTATCTACCTGGTCCTCCAACCTTCAATGCAGCGGAGGGAAGTTTGGATTACAAGGTTTTGGCGCCACACTTCTTGAACGATGGATCTGAGTTCAAGGGCACATATGACTTGGTCATGCGTTCCGACATCGCTCGTTGTGTTTATGGCTTTTCCAATGCGCCGATCAAGGCGTCTGTATCCGTAGTCTCTGAAGGCGGAGTCAACCAAGTGGCAGCGACGACTATCTCCGAATCTTCAGGCCTGCTTCGTTTGGGTGCATATGGCTTCACCTTCTCTGCTCCTACTCTTCGTGTGAAGTTGAGCCAGGAGACACCGCCCGTGGTGAAAACGGAGACAATGACTACGCCAGCACCAGCAGTAGAAGTCGAAGCCCCAAAGAAGAGTAAGAAGTCCATTACATGCGTGCGTGGAAGCGTTACGAAGAAGGTGCCAGCGAAAGAGAAGAAGTGCCCTCGAGGGTATAAGCGCGCCTAGGTATCTCTTCTTCTAGGAGTAGTGCGAGTCTTCAATTGTTTGAACCTTCTTGTCTTTGTGTTCAATGCGCAGACATTCGGATAGTAGAGTGCAGGTATGCCGCATCTCTTTTCACCGATGAAGATACGAGAGCTCACCATCCCGAATCGGATCTGGCTCTCTCCGATGTGCATGTATTCCGCGGTCGACGGTATGCCAAATGATTGGCACTTCGCTCATCTAGCGCAGTACGCGATCCGGCGGGTCGGTTTCTTGATGACTGAGGCGAGTGGAATCTCACCGACAGGTCGCTCAACATTGATGGATACCGGTATCTGGAACTCCGATCAGGCAAAAGCTTGGAGTCGGATCGTCGAATTCGTCCACTCGCAAGGATCGAAGATCGGAATCCAACTCTGGCATGCAGGCCAGAAGGGTTCGACTACATCGCCATGGCAAGGACAGGACTACGTCCCACCCTCCGCAGGAGGGTGGGAGCCGATGGCTCCCTCGGAGGTCGCATTCGGAAAGTTGCCCACACCTCATGCTCTTGAGTTAGACGAGATCAAGGCGATCATCGCTGACTATCGCAACGCTGCATCCCACGCGCTCAGCGCCGGTTTCGACGTCGTCGAAATCCATGGCGCACACGGCTATCTCGTCCACTCTTTCCTCTCACCGGTAACAAATAAGAGAAGTGATCAATACGGTGGCTCTTTCGAGAATCGCACGCGATTCGTAAAGGAAGTGGCAGTTGCCATCCGAGAGGTCTGGCCGGCCTCACATCCTCTCTTCCTCCGTCTCTCTGCTGATGACTGGATCGAAGGCGGATGGCGAGTGGGGGATAGTGCTCAACTCGCCAAGGAACTCCTTCCACTCGGGGTTGACCTGATCGATGCATCCTCAGGTGGCATTAAGACTGATGTCACCTATCCGATCGGCCCTGGATATCAAGTGCCTTTCGCGAAAGAGATCCGCGAGGTTAGTGGAGTGCCAACCGCGGCAGTTGGACTCCTTACCGATGCGAAGATCGCCAATGAGATCGTGACCCGTGGCGAGGCAGATGCGGTGATGTTGGGTCGTGAATTGCTCCGTAATCCCAATTGGGCTCTCAATGCCGCCATCGAACTCAAGGATGTGATCCCAGCCGACGAATTGACCATCGCCTGGCCAAATCAGTATCTCAATGGCAGGCCGAAGCTCAAACCTGATTGGTGATCCACCTTACTGTTCGCTATTCGGATTCTCGCCTCTTGCCTCGCCTCTATTCTCACGCCATCAAATCTAGATAGAGTTCTGGCGTTCCAAGGAAATCTTCCAATTCAGTGCGAAAGCGTGGAGAGTGACGATGTCAGTAGCCAGTGAGATTGCCCAACTCGGCCAAGAGTTCTGGGATTGGCGACGACTACAACAACCGCGTTCGCATGATGACATCCCGCGCATCGAACGCCCCAAGGGTTGGACTCCTCATTGGAGTAAGGATGATGTAGCGCGCTATCGCAGAGACGTCCGCGCCTTCTTGGATCGCTTCGAGGGGATCGACGCGGGAAGTGCGAGCGCTCCAAGGGTCGACACCGAAAGTTATGTGGAGTATCGCCTCATCGGTAGTGCGATACATCGCGCACTCTGGGAGCTTGATCATCTTCGCATCTGGCAGGAACAACCGCGCTTCTACATCGACCAGAGCATCGGAGTCCTCTTCGACCACCTTCTTCCTCTTGAAGTAACGGAAGAAGCCCTTCGAGAGGTCTCACTCATCCTGGAAGAGACACCCCGCATCCTTGCTGAGGGGCGCGCGAACCTCGAGGGTCATGCGATCAAGGCCTATGCCGAGGTTGCGATCGAATTGCTTGAGAAGATCGACAGCCAGATCCGCGAAGTCATCTCACATCTTCTGCCGAAAGCATCTGCCTCACTTGGAGAGGAGTTGACCACTCGAAGCGAGAAGGCGATCTCGGCCTTCCTCGCATATCGCGAGTGGTTGGTTGGATCGAAGGATTCCATGGCACCGATCAAGGCGATCGGACGAGAGATGTATCAATGGTTCTTCGACAACATCGCACTAGTTCCATATTCGCCGGAGGAGATGCGAGCGGTCGGCTTCATCGAGTGGGAGCGAGCAGTCACGCTTGAATCACTCGCCAGAAACAAGCATCGCAACAAGCCCGTCACACCACT
>Ga0129336_10002745_pt1 | contig 10841 bp, 17 predicted proteins | sample CPB6_02_DNA_FD_96878 | JGI IMG/M metagenome (GOLD analysis project Ga0129336, IMG submission 96878) | Freshwater to marine salinity gradient microbial communities from Chesapeake Bay, USA - CPBay_Sum_0.6_0.2_DNA | ecosystem: Environmental > Aquatic > Marine > Coastal | place: USA: Chesapeake...
AGGGGATGCACCCATAGTACGACTAACTTCACCAGCTCCAGTGCCAGCGGCACCTGAGACAGCTCCACCTAATGTACCGAATGGGAAACCACCAATTAAAGTACCTACACCAGCTCCAATACCAGCACCAACAGCTACATTTTTAAGACTAAAGTCTTGTGGTGCTGTAGGATCAAAGAAACCACTAGGAGTGGATTGTTCAACAGCAGAATCAACTGTAGCTAAATCAACTGTAGGAAGGCTATCAAATTGATCGAATGGATTCCCTCCTGTAGTAGGAGTAGTTGTTTCTAAATTATCAAACGGATTTGCTTCAGCCATGCTTAATATCCTTCAGGTAAATATCCATACTTAGCTTTAAATGCAGGAGCTAATGATCTATCACTTGCTAATTTGTCTAAAGCTGCTTGAGGTGCTTTCTCAGGAATATCCTTATCAGATCCATTTGTTTTTAACCAATCTTTAAATTTAACATTAGGATTCTTCTTAGAATATACACTAAATTTAGCTACATCAGCTCCAGTAAATGGAATAGCTGCTTTAACTTTCTCTAGATTAGCTTTAACTAATGCTTTTTGTTCATCAGATAGAGCTGGGTTAGCCATAGCTGCTTCAGTAGCTGCTTCAGCAATCTGACGAAGTTCACCCATCTTTTGTATTTGAACAACATAAGGTTGACCAGGTTTAGCAATAAGAGCATTCTTTAGATTATCTAATTGAGCAATAGTTGTTCTTCTACCAGCATTTTGCATAGTACCAATGTTTTGTATCACTGGAAGCATAATGGATTCATATTGACCAGCTTCTGCAGAAGTAATAGTATTACCAAATGCAGCACCAGTAGCTGATAGTAAACCAGTACCTTTAAGGTTAGTGAACACACCTGCTGTAATAGGAGATACACCACCTTGAGTTAAGATGTTTAAGTTAGAAGTAGCAGGTACAAGCTCAGCTGAAGATGTTACGAAGTTATTTGCATAACCTCTTTCAAATACAGATGTTTTAGTTCCTTTAGGATTAAGACTAGCTTTTAATTGCTCTAGTTCTTTTCTATTTTCTTGTCTAATAGCTTCTATTTCTTTTTTATCTGCTTGTCTTTCTTTAGCTAATAGAAGTCTATCTTCATGCTGCATTTCCATGCGTTTAATTTCCATATCTCTCCATGCTTGTTTATCAGCAGAAGTTTGTAATAATGGAGCAAGTTTTTCAGCAGGTAAATAAATTGAAAGTGTGTTGATAATTTCTTCAGTAGTTGGAGTTCTACCCTCTTTTGCAGCTGTAGTATTTAATTCTTGTAAAGCAGTCTTAGCATCTTGATCTTGTTTTAGATCAAATTCTTTTTGCTTAATAGTAGCTTGTTTAGTATTCCAATCAATAATCTTAGAAGCACCTTCTTCAGCTACCTTAGCAGCAACATCAGGAAAACCTGCTTCTGTGAACCTCTTTTGAAGAGTAGGATAAAGAATATTAGGGTCAGAGACACCTGAACCTAGTTCTTGTTGAGTAGTTTGTAGCACTTTGTAAACATCATTGGCTCTTCTAATCTCAGGATCTTGTGTGCCAAATAAAGCATTAAGACCTTGACCAATTAATGTGCCAACACCTGCTCCAGCAGCAGCTCTAGGACCTTGAGCAGCATAAGCTTTTAGTAGATCAGCTTGTTGTTGTCTTCTTTGAGTTTCTAACTCTTGTGGAGTAGGTCCAAATAAACTAGGTACGATTCCAGCCATAATTTTTCCTTAATTAATATCTAGGTAGTCTAATTCCACCAGTAAATGCACCGCCACCACCCCCACTTGAAGCAGGAGTACTACCAAATAACCCACCAAGCCTACTGAGAGGATTAAACGCATTAACTGTTGAACCAATGAGACCACCCCAAAAGCCAAGTCTATTAGCTTGATTTTGAGCTTCAATTTGAGCATTCACTTGATTTACACCAGTTACATTCTGACCAGCTTGTAATGAGTATGGAATATATTGTGAAGGAAGACCTGCTATGTTAATACCAGTTCCTAATAATCCAGCTGCAGTTGTTAATGGTGCAGTTGCAAGTTCTTGACCTGTTCCATAGATACCTAAAGCATTTCTAAGGTCATCAATCTGTTGTTGCCTTGCTCTATCTTCAGCACCTAGATAAATATTTCTATTAGCTTCTTCTCTTGCTTTAAATAAAGAAAATTGCTCAGGGTTAATATAACCACCACTAACTCCAACACCAGCTCCTGTACGACCTTGTGAGAATAATGTATTAGCAAGTCTAGATTCTTCTTCAGCTCTTTGTGGTTCCATACCAGCAAGCACTTGATTGTAGTACTCTCTCGTCTTAGCACCAATATCTGTACCAGCACCTCTAGAGAATAAACCTTGTCCCATCTCAGAAACATCACCAGCAAAGCTTAATTGCTCTTCAGAAGGTAGGGCTCTTTCAGCAGCAGAGGTATATAAATTAAAAAACTTCTGTAATTCAGGCGATAATGATACACTAACACCACCAGCACCTGAAGGTGTCACTGTGCCATACGGAGTGGTTATTGGTGATGCAGCATAGTCAGGGACTTTAGGAGCATCTTTACCACCGAATAATTTTGATACAAAACTCATATTAAACCTCTGTTTTTATAAAATTAATAACATTTTCATTTCTACTTACTTCCTTAAACCCAAGTCTTTCTACGAACTCTTTTGTTTCAGGAAAAGTAGATGTTTCAGCTTTTCCATATTTTAAGATTATATTCTTACATAATCTTTTATACATTTTCATTGGAAACCACTTACCTTTATACTCAGGAAGACATCCACAATGGATATTATTCCCTTTAGTCATAAACAAAGCTACTACTAAATCATTCTTATAAACTGGGTAATATTCCCAAGTTAAGGCTTCTTCAATAAATTCCTTTTTATATTCTTTAGGACTTCCATAAATCCTATAAAGAAGATTTACATATTCTATCTTACTCATTAACTCTTCATAATGTAGCATAAAGCATAATATGGAGGTAAATTAGCATTTGTACCACTAGAACCACTTGTATTAATAGAAATACCTGTTGTGGAAGTAGATGTAGTATTTGCTGATGAACCTGATGGATGTGTTCTACCACCTCCACCTGAAACATCACCAAGGTAGCTACTACCTGTTGTCCCTGTTGTATGGCTATGACCTGAATCAGTCACAGTATGGGTATGGCTAACTACTATAGCATCTGCACTACCACCAGTAGCTGCAACTGCATAAGTAGAACCAGCACCAACTACAAACTTATTTCTTAAATCAGGAGTACCACTTGTACCATTACATAATAACCAACCACTAGGGATTGTTGCCGCTGATCCTGACCAAATAGCAATTAAACCTGAAGGAGCCCCACCATTTGTAATTGCTGTTGTTACAAATTCTGTAGTAGCTAATTGTGTTGTATTAGTTCCTGAAGAAGCTGTTGGAGCTGTTGGAGTACCAGTTAAAGCAGGAGAAATACTATTAGCTTTACTATTGACTGCTGTTTGTAAAGCATTAAACTCTACATCAAATTCAGAACCTTTAATAATTTTAGCTGGATCTCCTGAAGCTAATGAATCCTTTGCTAAGAAGTTAGTTGCCTTGGTATAGTTTGCCATTATATCATTTTCCCTGTTTGTAAATAAACATCTATTTTTTGAATAGACACTGGATTATCGTTAATTTCTGATTCAACTCCAAATTGAATTACTTTTCCTGATCCACCTAAAGGTACATAAATTGTATTAACACCAATACCTACAGAAGAATATTTAGCAATACCATACTCAAAAGTAGAACCAAAAGTACTATATATTCCTGAACCTAAACTTCTATTAATAGGTTGTGTAGTATAGTTTAATGTATAGTCATATCCATATTTAAATGAAAAGTCTTGATCACCATTACCTATAATTACTAATGATGCTTTTTTAAGCATCTTATTCGTTGTAGCACTTCCTAAGTCGGAACTAGATGTATAATATTGCATATTATATGTTGTAGTACCATCTAAGTAACCATTGTATTTAGCAATCTTACCTGGAAGACCTATAAATAATTCTCTATCCTCTGTAGAACAAAATGCTGTATAATTTGTACCAGCTGTATTATTCCATAATGTAGTTCTAGCAGCTCCATTTTGTAATGCTTGTCTTAGGTCAAAATAAACCATAACTTTAGAACCTGGGAATGTTAGAAGATAGAAAGCATCTTTCTCATAATATGCACTTCTAATATTTTCCACAGTTTCAACTGCTAAGTATCCTACTAAGTCATCTCTAATATTTAAAGAGAGTTCACGAAGAGGCATTGTATTCTCTTGTACTGTTCTATTAAAGCTTCTTACACCACTCTTTGATAAGAAGATTAAATCAGTACCTGTACTTTGTACAGAATCTCTAGCAACACATCCTACACCTACCACCACATCAGCTAAAGTCATTGTAGAAGGATCATTAGCACCTTGATAGATAACAATGTGATTCTTACAGAAAACAACTAAATAACTATTATGATAAGCTAGTGCAGTAATCTCATCGTTGTTACCAACAACAGAACTAATATCAATAATTCCTGAACCAGTGCCAGTAAACGCTGCTCCATCTAATAATCTACTATAATAAAGAGTATGTTTATGGCTAGTCATTCTAGCTACCCATATTCTACCAAAGGCTGCTAATGCACAGTCAGGGTCAAATGTAGAAACACCTGATGGCTTACTACCATAATCACCTACTCTTTGAAAGATGTAAGGACCTGAGTGAGATGTCTTTCTCCATACTAATAATGGATTACCAATTTGTGCTGCAAAACCATAAGAAGAAGCAGTTGCACTACTACCTTCAGCTAACGCTGCAAATTGCCATCTATCATCTGTAGGGGTAATAGGGGCATTAGTTGTTTGGTCTGCTGCTTTAGGAATGTGCTCTGTTAGAGTCTCAGTTCCTGTAAATAATTTACCACCACCAGCAGATAGATAACTAATCGTACCATCTATCTCTTTAAATTCAAATATAGATCCAATAGCTTCATTATCAGCTAATGTACCATTGTTTGTAGTAACAGCATCCCAACCTTTTCTAGCACCTAATCTACCATATTTGTCAATGATACAATTAGTAGCAATAGAAGCATAACCACTCTCAAGTGTAACAGAGGAGTCTTGGGTATTTAAACCCATGAATCCAGGTGCAGCTATAGAAGTAGTTTTTAATGTTCCAGCCATTATTGAGGATACCAAATAGTTTCTTCAGGACGAGTACCAGCTTCAATTGCAATTAAATCTGCTAACATATTTCTGTAACGCATTTCTTGATCTTGGTTTCCACCATCCTCACCTCTTTCAGCAATTGCTCTTGCAAGAGTACCTTCAATAAGAAGTGTGTAAGGTATTTGTACTACTTCAGAATCTGTAGTTAAATCATCTTGTGGCATCACCACATTAAAACGAATTGTGTAAGCTGTATCAGGTACAGGGAATAAGTCAACTTGTGTATCACCATAAGTGGTTACACCGTTAAAGTTATAGTAGAAAGGACTTCCCTTTTGTACAGGAACCATCAATAGGTTTGTTTCAAACCATCTACTATCTCTTGGCTGTAAAAAGACATTGTCTGTATCGTTTACAACATTAATAACTCTAAAACGAGTTCCAGCACCACGAAGCACATAGTTGAAGAGATCAGGAGCAGTCGTAGCTGTAAGAGTAGTTCTTAAAGTTGACCAATTCCAAGCATCTTCAATTTCTCGCTTAGCGACATTAACTAAGTCACCAATCAATGAGCTATATGAATTTTCATTCACAGAAGCCACTGTAGGTTCCCTTAATCTTTTTAAAACCTTATTGACAATTTCTAAATAAGTCATGTGTTATTTTCCCAGTATATACAACAATTATACCATAAGAATGGTTATTTGTCAACTAATTTATTACCATTTTACTTTGTCAGCCCAATATGCCGCTGACATCTTACCTTTTGCTATGTTCTTAGCGTGTCTTGCTTTAAAAGACTTTTGTCTAGCTTTCTCAGAAGCTGTCTTAGGGGCAGACCCTGCACCACTTACACCTTGTTGACCAAATCTAATTAACTTTTCTTTTTCACCTACTTTAGCAACCACTGCATGGCTTTTAGTAGGATGGCTTGGAGTTCTCTTTGGTTTGTTAAACCCACTAAAAGTTTCTTTGCCTTTTTTAATCATTTCTTCCTCGCTGTTTTAGCACTCTGTTTAAATGCTTTAGCAGTGGGAGCACCTTTAGCCCCCACCTTACGCATCTTCTCACCTGATCCTGCTGCTATTCTTTTACGCTTAGCATGAATGTTAGCATAGAGTCCTTGCTTAGTAGCCACGCTTTGCACCAGTTTTTTTAGGTTTAGAAACCATTTTCTTACCAGCTTTCTTTGCGTACTCTTTAGCTTCTTTCTTACCTTTTTCTGAGTAACTAAATTTTTTCATTCCGACCATTGGCATAATTATTTACCTTTCTTTTTAGACATACCAGCTTGTGATAGTGCAATTGCAATAGCTTGCTTTTTAGATTTAACAATAGGACCTTTCTTAGAACCAGTATTTAAAGTACCTGCTTTAAACTCACGCATGACTTTACTTATTTTCTTTTGTTGCCCCAGTTTTGTTGTAGGTTTTTTCATTTAAATTCTCGTCTTCCTTTGTTATCTATAATTAAAGCTTGCTTCCTTGGTGTTGCTCCTTTAATAGTTGGGATAGAAATATGTATCCAACTATCAAATTCTAGTATAACCTGATCGTAAGGTATATTAGCATCGACAATGGCTCTGACCACAGCATTAGGAGACATTCCCTTGACATTAAAGTCAGCTGCACATCCTTCACAATGTTGTGATGTTTTACTTCCACCCACTGCTTCATTAACTTCCCTCGATCTATATCCTGAACTAATCAGGAGTGGTTTATTAAATAGTTTACGCACTTGCTCTAAAAAGAATGCAAGTCTTTCTAAGTTATCTTTTACTTTAGGAGGAGGAGTATTATCTATCCCTCTTCTTGCTGCTATTTGACTGAAAGTAAGTTCTTGTAAGTTAAAATTAGGACTTAACTTCATTTCTTCTTAGCATAAAATAGACTACGTTCAGCAAACAAATAGAATCCTACAGCACTTGCAAAGTTATCTACTTCAGGAGTAGAGGTACCTTGTAGGTGCATAATTACCCATGTAGAAAGCACAAGAAGCCCTATAATAGGTCTCATTAATCTAACAATAGCTTCTACCCATAGGTAAGATGGATTACCTCCACCAGCTTCATTCATGACTTTAAAGAACTCTAAATCAATCTGCTTCATTTGAGCATATTGCTCTATGGTAGCTGGTTTAAATTGATCAGGAGCTACAAATCTATTAATGAGTGACTTACCTAAATCTACTGCTAAAGGTCCTAATGCTGCTAATATCGTTACTGGATCCATTATTTCACCTCTACTGGATAAAATCTATCTACAGGAAACTCACTAAAGTCTCCACCTTCCCATTGAATATTAATTAAGTTTCCGTTAGGAGACCAACAAGCTTTCATTACTTGCTTATCTATTCTTTGAGCTACAGCTCTAAATCCTTTTGTAGGACATTTCTCTTTAGAGAGAACAATACGAACATTCTCATTATACTGCATAACCATATACTCTTCTGCTTCAGCTTTATGGATGTAAAATAGTGTTGCTAATATTAAAAGTAAATATATTAAATGTTTCATAGTGCCTTTCTATCAAAACCAAATAGTTCACCTATTATTTCTGCCTTCTCTCTAAAACTCTTTCTATGTACATTATAAGAAGGATCTTTATCTAAATAAAGTTTTAAATGAATCATCTCATGTGCAATAGTAGTTACAACTGTTATAAAATGCTCTTGGTGTTTTGTACCAATAACCATTTTAAATGGCTTCATGTGCATCTGACCTAGTAGGTCTATTTTATGGTCAACTACAAACTTAATCTTTCGAGATGAAGGAAGCTTCCATGTATTAAATGGGTATATTTTTGTTAGCATCTCATAGATTGCTCTAATAGATGCCTCAGTAATAAGCTCTTTATTTGATTGACCAACCATGCGACATAGCCCACATATAAACTAATGCCGCTAGAGCTATAGCCCCAATACTACGAAGAGACCATCTACCAAACTTGGTAAATTGTTTATCTAACCACTCTTCTAATGCCTCTTTAATGGCTTCTTTTTGTTGATCAGGAGTCATTATTCTACCTCTGCTGTTGTTTCGTTAGAAACTAAATCCCAAGTTAAAGTTTCTTCGTTCCAAGTATATCTTTCACCATCAGTCGGATAGTCAACTGGAGCTTTCCATTGTGCTGTTGTTTCATCTAAAGTCCATGAAGCAAATGGTTGTGGTGGTATGAAAGCATCTAAAGTAGCATCATACTTGTAACCAATACCTGCATAATTTTTACGGATATTACCATTGTAAGATGTTTGCTTCCAATTGCCACCAAGTAGGTTAGTGCAGAACGCAATACCAATTGCTTCGTTCTCTACACCGTCTTTGTCTGCTGTGTCTTGGTTAGCAACAACAATTACTTGGGTAACTATGTTTTCTTCGTTAATCATCGCAAAGTGCGCCATCTATTATGCTCCTATAAATTTATTATGTTTCTTCATATTTTCTAATGCAGGTAAGTATTGTAAATTACTTTCTACATGAAGTCCTGATACTAATTTACCTCGTAAAGGTATTATATGGTCTACATGATAACCTTCAGGTCTATTCACATATATTTCCATAATTTTCTTTAGGTTAGCCCATTTAGGTCTTTGTCTAATTTCTGCAATCTCTCTTAAACGACTATGATATCTTGCATAACCTCTAGTTCTTGACAAGCCATGTTTAGTATTAATTTTACCTTGTTTAGCAGTTGTTTCTTTTCTAATACATCCACAAGACTTTGTATGACCACTTCTTAACTTTTTACCTTGAACTGATAATGTATTACCACAGTCGCATACACAATTCCATACGGCTCTTGTTTCTGTATTTTTAGCCCTAGATACGATAGTTAATCTACCGTATTTTGTGCCTAACATATCTATAAGTTTACCCATCAGCGTGCATTAGAACTCTTAAATGGGTTACTTGCAAAGCAAGCATAGATGTATGTAACTCCATTATCATTGTATCCACTATCTGTATTTCTAACTTTAAAACCATTAGAAAGAATATCAACTCCATTGTAAGTAGTTTCTGCACTACTAGCATTTGGAAGTAAATAATTGTTTGTAGAGTTATATCCTAATCTAGCTGTGTCTATTAAAAACCAAGATGCAGTTCCTGTGCTTTTAACTAATATCCATTTAGGTTGAAAATTTGTAAAAACAAACGGACCATCTGTAGAACCATTACCTGTGTAAGAGCCAAAACGACTAAACCCTGCTATTTCTGCCCAAGCATACGCAATCATTAAACTGCCACCGTTATTTGTTTCACCATTTGCACCTAAACTAATAACAGTTGAAGTTGGTGTTGTATTATTCCATGCAGTAGAGTCTGTTGTTGTAGCAGAAGTATCATTTAAAGCTAAATATCCTGTATTTCCTATACTTGCGTGATAAACACGCCATCCACGAGTTCCACCACCATAAGTTTTAACAATAACCATTTTAGGCACAGCACCTAAACCATGTCCTATGGTTGCATTAGCTTGAGTTCCTGTAAATTTAATAACACTAAAACCAGCAGTTGTATTTACAGATACTGTAGTGGTAATAGAACCTGCAGTATTAGATGATCCACTAGATTGACCAGCTTGCCATTGCCAGCCTACATAGTTATCACTTGTGTTATTAACATAAGAACCTGCACCAGCAGAATTAACTGCAAAACCATTAGAATTTAGTGCTGTTACAGTATCAAGTGAAACTACATTTTCTGCTGCTGTAGTATTAGAAAATAAACGACCATAATAAGGATTACCACCTGAAGTAAATGTTCCTCTTACAGAATCAATTAATACATTATCTACTGCGGCAGTTCTATCTTTAATCCATACAAAATCAGGTTTAAATTGAGCATTATTTACTACAACCTGTCTAGAACCATTACCTGTATATAGCGTTGCATCCATATACTTATTACCCTGTAATATAGTAGGAGTAGGTAGGTTATATGTGTTTAGTGCTACATAGCCTGTAGGAGGTGTGTATGCAAATGGTCGTTGTCCGAAGTTTACAATACAATTACCAGTATCAAAACTTATTGCTGGTGAAATATTACCTGTAATGCCTGTATATGCTGCTACTGCATTTGCCCATGTTTGATTAGTAGAACCACTACCATTAGCCCAAGAACCACCAGCTCCTACATATAATGAACCTGTATCTGCATCATAAGCAATAGTAACAACTGTATTTTGTGATGGAACAGCCATATACGGTGAATTTGCACTATTATTAAATTTTCTACCTGAAAATGTATAAACAGAATAACCTGTAGACAATTCACCAACAGAAGAATTTAAATTTGCTAATGACTCTTGATTTGCAATCACTCCTACCATCATAAAATTAAATGTTTGAGTAGGAACTACAGCTTCCCAATAATATTTACCTGTTGATGGTATATTCATTGTTCCAATAATAGAACCAGCATTACTTGTGCAAGTAAACTTTAAATTACCTTCTGATACAGTTACAGTTGAGCCAGAACCAGCACCAAATCTTAATGGATTAAGTGTGCAATAATTAGCCACAGTCGCACTTGTATTAGTAGGGACATCAGTCATAGCATCATAAGTGACACCTGCTGTTAAGCTAATGTTGTTAGTTGTCCAATTATTACCGTTACCTGAACTATCATTA
>Ga0129336_10002746_pt1 | contig 10838 bp, 9 predicted proteins | sample CPB6_02_DNA_FD_96878 | JGI IMG/M metagenome (GOLD analysis project Ga0129336, IMG submission 96878) | Freshwater to marine salinity gradient microbial communities from Chesapeake Bay, USA - CPBay_Sum_0.6_0.2_DNA | ecosystem: Environmental > Aquatic > Marine > Coastal | place: USA: Chesapeake Bay...
CAGCGCGCGCAGTGCCTGCTGACGCAGGCGCCGAGCATGGTCGACGAGAAGCAGCTGCGCGAGCTGCACATCCGCCTGCGCAACCCGCAAGCGGCCTGAGCGCGGTCTCCCCGGGCGGGCGCTGGCACGGCGCCCGTGGCCTGCGAAGCAGGCGCCGTGCACGCCAACCGCGTGCCGGCTTCGCGTTGAAGCATTGATATTTGTCAAACGTGTGAGAATCGCTCGCACGGCGAGGGACGCTGCCCGCCCTATAGTTTGAAGTAACACGAGGTAGCGCGTGTTACAGTTGTGCGAAATTCAAACAAGAGGTGCGGAGCATGTCGAAAGCGTGGTGGCGTTCACTGCTGTGGCTGGTGCTGGCTTGGGCGGGTGGTACTCAAGCGGCGGCGCCGGTGTACATCGGCATCGATGCCGAGTTCGGCCACCGGACCAGCACCTCGGCGCAGGCGGTGCAACAGGGCATCGAGATCGCCATCGAGGAGATCAACAAGGCCGGCGGCGTGCTCGGCGGCCGGCCGCTCGAACTGGTGGTGCGCGACAACCGTTCGATCACCGCGATTGGCCTGGACAACCTGCGCGAACTGGCCAAGAAGCCCGACCTCGTGGCCGTGTTTGGCGGCAAGTTCAGCCCGATCTACATCGAAGCGGTGCCGCTGGTGCACGAGCTGGGGCTGCTGATGCTCAACCCCTGGGGCTCGGCTGACGGCTTCACCGACCACAGCCAGCGGCCAAGCTACACCTTCCGCCTGTCGCTCAAGGACGAATGGGCCGGCCCCGCCTTCGTGCGCTTTGCCGAGCAGCAGCACAAGGCCTCCAGCATCGGCATGCTGCTGCCCAACACCGCCTGGGGCCGCAGCAACAAGGCGGCGATTGAAAAGGCCGTGGCCGCGAGCAAGGTCAAGCTCACCGGGCACCGCTGGTACAACTGGGGTGATGCGTCACTGATCGGCGCCTATCAGGAGCTGCGCGCTGCCGGCGCCCAGGCCATCGTGCTGGTGGCCAACGAGGGCGAAGGCTCGATCCTGGTCAAGGAGGTGGCGGCCCTGCCCAAGGAGCAGCGCCTGCCCATCATCAGCCACTGGGGCATCACCGGCGGCGAGTTTCCCAAGCTGGCAGGCGATGCGCTTGAACAAGTGGACCTGGCCGTGATCCAGACCTACAGCTTCATCGGCCAGAACACGCCTGCGGCGCGGCGCGTGCTGTCGGCGCTGCAGCGTCGCTGGGGTGTGAGTGGCCCCGAGCACGTCAAGAGCCCGGTGGGCGTGGCCCACGCCTATGACCTGACGCACCTGCTGGCACGAGCCATCCAGAAAGCCGGTACCACCGACCGGCGCAAGGTGCGCGATGCGATGGAGCAGCTCGGGCCCTATGACGGCCTGATCCAGCGCTATGCGCAGCCCTTCACCGCCACGCGGCACGAGGCGCTGTCGGCGCGCAACATCTTCTTTGCCCGCTACACCGCCGACGACCGGCTGGTGCCGATCCCGGCGGGCCGCAGCTCGCCCCCGTGAAGCTGTTCGACGGCCGCGACCAGCCCGTCGCCGTGCGCGTTGCGCAGGCGTCGTTCGGGCTGACCATGCTCACCGTCGCGGCGCTGTTTGCGGTGTTCATGCTGCTGAGGCTGATCGAGATTCCGGGCAGCACGCGCAAGGCCAACGAAAACGCAGGCGGGGTGCTGACCGAGGCGATCGCCACCGATGTCAACTTCGTACTGGCGGATCTGCAGGCGCTCGGCCGCAGCTCGCTGGTGTGGACCAGCCTGAGCGATTCCGCCGGGCGCGATGTGTACCTCAAGCCCTACCTCGAGACGCGCAGCAAGTCCGCCATCGAAACCGGCCTGCTGCTCACCGACTACCGCGCGCGCTTGGTGCTCGGTCAGCTGCCCGCAGGCATCAGCAGCGAACAGCTCGAGCGCGCCGTGCTCAGCGCGATGGACCGCCGCGCCGCGCAGCTGCAGGTGATTGACCTGGCCGGCAAGCCGATGCTGCTGGCGGTCGAGCCGGTGCTCTACCCCTACACCAAGGACGCGATCGGCGCGCTGGTCAATGCGGTCGACCTCTCGGCCGAGTTCCGTCGCCGCGCCAGTGGCCTGGCGGCGGAGTCGGGCGCGCACCTGATGCTGGGCGATCGCATGCTGGCCGAGCACGGCGACCCCGACACCGGCCACTTCATGCTGACCAGCACCGACCTGGCGCTGCTGCATCCGGTGGAAGGCGGCCCGATGCGGGTAGAGGTGTATGCCGCGGTCAACCCGTGGCTTGCGCCGATCATCAAGCGGCTGATCGCAGGCGTGGTGCTGGCGGTGTTGCTGGGCATGGCGGCGTGGTATCTCGCCATCCGGCTGGGGCAGCGCATCACCGCGCGCCTGCACACGCTGGCCAGCCACTGCGAAGCCGGCACCGCCGCCGCCATGCAGCCTGACGAGGGCCGCGACGAGATCGGGTTGCTGTCGCGCGCGCTGGCCGGTGCGATGCGCTCGTACCGCGAGATCAACGAGGAGCTTGAGCACCGTGTGGTCGACCGCACCCAGCAGCTCATGGCCAGCGAGGAGCGGCTGCGCGCGGCCATCGATGCGGTGGAGCAGGGCTTTGCCATCTACGACCCGCAAGACCGGCTGGTGTACTGCAACCGCAAGTACCGGCTGGCCTTCCCGTCGCTCACCGACATGATCCGCCCGGGCGTGGCCTTCGAGGACCTGATCAACGCGCGGTCGCGACGCAACCGCGCCGACCACAGCGACGCTGATAACCGCGAGTGGATCGCCCGGCGAATCGAGGCCTACCGCAAAGGTGGCTCCTGGACCGCGCGCGAGGAAACCGGCCACTGGGTGCAGGGCATCGAGCGGCGCACGCCCGCGGGCTACACGGTGAGCTTCCGCGTCGACATCACCGAGCTGGTGGAGGCGCGCGAGCGCGCCGAAGCCGCCAGCGAGGCCAAGACGCGCTTCCTGGCCACCATGAGCCACGAGCTGCGCACGCCGCTCAACGGTGTGCTGGGCATGGCGCAGCTGCTGCAGGCCAGGGAGGTGAGCGAGGCCGAGCGCATCGAATTCGCGCAGATCATCCAGCAGTCGGGCCAGGGCCTGCTCAATGTGGTCAACGACATCCTCGACCTCTCCAAGATCGAGGCCGGCAAGATGGAGCTGCACTGGACCGAGCAGGACCCGGCACAGGTGCTGCACGATGTGGCGGCGCTGTTTCGCGAGCAGGCCCGCGCCAAGGGCGTGGAGCTGGCGGTGCAGTGGGACGGCGCCAGTGGCCAGCGCTACCGGATCGACCCGCAGCGCATGCGCCAGATCCTGCTCAACCTGGTGGGTAACGCGGTCAAGTTCACCGAGCGCGGCCGCATCGACCTGCAGGGCCGCGCGTTGCCACCCGGCAGCGACACCGCAGGCCTGGGCCCGGACGAGGCCCTGCTGGAGCTGTCGGTGCGCGACACCGGCATCGGCATCCCGCCAGACAAGCTCAAGGTGCTGTTCCAGCCGTTCAGCCAGGTCGACAACTCCGATACCCGCCGCTATGGCGGCACCGGGCTGGGGCTGTCCATCGTCGATCGCCTCGCCGGCTTGCTCGGCGGCTCGGTGGGCGTGCAAAGCGAGCCGGGTGTCGGCTCGCACTTCTGGGTGCGCATCCGTGCCCAGCGTGTGGCCGCGCCTGCGGCACCCGCGGACGAACCGGTGGCGGTGCTGGCGTCCAGCGCCCCGGTGCAGCGCGTGAGCACCGGCCAGCGCGTGCTGATCGTCGAGGACCACCCGATCAACCAGACGCTCACGCAGGTCATGCTCGACAAGCTGGGGCTGGACAGTGCCGTTGCAGGCGACGGACAGCAGGCACTGGACCGGCTGGCGCGCGGCGAGCGCTTTGACCTGATCCTGATGGACCTGCAGATGCCGGTGATGGACGGCCTGCAGGCCACGCGCGAGATCCGTCGCCAGGAGGCAGCGCAGCCCGCCGGCGCGCGCGTGCCGGTGATTGCACTCACCGCCAACCTGCAGCCCGGCGTGCATGAGCTGTGCCAGGCCGCCGGCATCGACGATGTGCTGCACAAGCCGGTGGACTTCGAGCTTCTGCGCGAGCGGCTGGCACACTGGCTGCGACGCGCGCAATCCGTGGCGGTGTGAACGCGCCGGTACGCTTCAAGGTGCCCGAGTCGGTGCTGGTGGTGATCCACACCCCGGCGCTGGAGGTGCTGCTGATCCGCCGCGCCGACGCCGGCACCTGGCAGTCGGTCACCGGCGCGAAGGATGAGCCGGCGGAACACTGGGCCGCCACCGCGGTGCGCGAGGTGGCCGAGGAGACCGGCATCGACTGCTCGCCACGCAATGCACGGCACGCGCTGCTGCTCGACTGGGGCATCGAGAACATCTACGACATCTACCCGCGCTGGCTGCACCGCTACGCGCCGGGCGTCACGCGCAACACCGAGCGGGTGTTTGGCCTGCAGGTACCGCGGGCGCAGCCGGTGCAGCTCAACCCGCGCGAGCACACCGAGCAGCAGTGGCTGCCGTGGACGCAGGCGGCCGATACCTGTTTTTCGCCGTCCAATGCCGAGGCCATCCTGATGCTGCCGCGCTTTGTGGGCAGCCACCGGCCCGGCGCCTGAGGGCGCGCCCCCGCAACGCAAGGGGGCGGCGATTTGCGATAAGGTTGGCCGATGGAGCGCGTGCGCATCGCCACCTACAACATCCACAAGGGCGTGCAGGGCCTGGGGCCCACACGGCGGCTGGAAATCCACAACATCGCGCTGGCGGTCGAGCAGTTCGACGCCGACATCGTGTGCCTGCAGGAGGTGCGGCGCCTGCACCGGCGTGAAGAACAGTTCTTCGCCCATTGGCCGCGCGTGCCGCAGGCCGACTACCTGGCGCCCCAGGGCTACCACGCGGTCTACCGCACCAATGCGATCACGCGGCATGGCGAGCACGGTAACGCCATCCTGTCGCGCCACGAAGTGCACTCGCATGCGCACGAGGACATGTCCGATCACCGCTTCGAGCAGCGCGGCTTGCTGCATGCCCGCATCGGCATCGGCCGGCAGGTGCTGCACGTGATTGCGGTGCACCTGGGCCTGATCGCGGCAAGCCGACGGCGCCAGGTCGCGCAGCTGCGGCAATTCATCGAACGCGAGGTGCCCGCACGCGAGCCGCTGGTGGTGGCGGGCGACTTCAACGACTGGGGTGCGCGGCTGCGACCGGCGATGGCCGCGATGGGGCTGCACGACGCAGCGGCGCCGCGCGCGGCCACCTATCCGGCGCGCCTGCCGATTGCCCAGCTGGACTACGCCTACGCGCGCGGCCTCACGCCGCTGGGCGTGCAGGTGCCGCGCGGCCTTGCGTGGTGGCGCATGTCGGACCACCTGCCGCTGATCGCCGAGTTCGGGTTCTGAGATGCCGCGCGCTGCTGCCGTCTTTGTTCCGGGCCATGCGCTGGCGCTGCTGGAGGGTGCCAGTGCGCTGTTTGAGGCGCTGTGTGCTGCCATCGACGCCGCGCGCGACGAGGTGCGCCTGGAGACCTACATCCTTGATGTGCAGGGTGCCACCGTGCCGCTGCTCGAGTCGCTGGAGCGCGCCGCGCGCCGCGGCGTGCGGGTGCGGGTGGCGGTGGACGGCGTGGGCACGCCCGCACTGCCCGCGCCGTGGGCGCAGCGGCTGGCCGACGCCGGCGTGGAGCTGCGGGTGTTCGCGCCGCTGGGCACGCTGGGCCTGCTGATCCCGAGCCGCTGGCGGCGGCTGCACCGCAAGCTGGCGGTGGTGGACGGCGAGGTCGGCTTCTGCGGGGGCATCAACCTGCTCGACGACTGGCACGACCCGAACCACGGGCCGCTGTCCGCGCCGCGCCTGGACTTTGCGGTGCGCCTGCACGGCCCGCTGGCCTCTGCGATGCACATCGCGATGCAGCAGCTGTGGCAGCGCATGGAGGTGGGCCGCCGGCTGCGTCAGCGCGACATCGCAGAGGCCTTCGATCTGGTGCGCGCGGCAGCACAGGCGCGGCGGGCGCTGCGCGGCGCGTGGCGTCGCCCGGCACCTGCGGGCACCACGCTGCCGCGCGAGGCGGTGCGCGCGGCGGGCCCCGGCACGCTGGCTGCGCTGGTGCTGCGCGACAACCTGCGTCACCGCTTTGACATCGAGCGCGCCTACCGCAAGGCCATCGGCGAGGCGCGCGAGGAAGTGCTGGTGGCCAACGCCTACTTCCTGCCCGGGCGCAAGCTGCGTGCGGCCCTGATGCACGCGGCGCGCCGCGGCGTGCGGGTGCAGCTGTTGCTGCAGGGGCGCTACGAATACTTCATGCAGTACTACGCCACCCGCTCGGTGTACGGCGAGCTGCTGGCTGCAGGCGTGCAGATCCACGAATACGAGCCGAGCTTCCTGCATGCCAAGGTGGCGGTGATCGATGGCCGCTGGGCCACGGTGGGCTCATCCAACCTGGACCCGCTGAGCCTGCTGCTGGCGCGCGAGGCCAATGTGCTGGTGGACGATGCGGGCTTTGCCGGCGCGCTGCGCAGGCGGCTGCTGCATGCGCTGGCAAACGAAAGCCGGCGCATCGACCCGCAGCAACTGGCGCAACGCTCGTGGGGCGAGCGGGTGCATGAGCGCATCGCGCTGGCGCTGATGCGCACCGCGCTGTTCCTCACCGGCATGCGGTACTGATCTCCGGCACAGAGACCCGGTACGGACGTCGACGCTCAAGCGAATCACGCGATGACACATGATCTGGCGCACGACGAACTGATCGTCCAGCGGCCCGAGGGCCTGTACTGCCCGCCCGGCGACTTCTACATCGACCCGTGGCGGCCGGTGGCGCGCGCGGTCATCACCCATGCCCACGCCGACCACGCGCGCCCGGGCCACGGCCAGTACCTGGCGGCTGCGCCGGGCGAGGGCGTGCTGCGTGCGCGGCTGGGCGACATCTCGCTGCAGACGCTGGCCTATGGCGAGCGCATCACCCACCACGGCGTGACGCTGTCGCTGCATCCGGCGGGGCATGTGCTGGGTTCGGCACAGGTACGGCTGGAACATCGCGGCCGGGTGTGGGTGGCCAGCGGCGACTACAAGGTGCAGCCCGACCGCACCTGCAGCGCGTTCGAGCCGGTGCGCTGCGATGTGTTCATCACCGAGTCGACCTTCGGCCTGCCGGTGTATCGCTGGCGCGCCGACGAGGCGGTGTTTGCCGACATCAATGCCTGGTGGGCCGCCAATGCGCAAGCCGGCCGCGCAAGCGTGCTGCTGTGCTACAGCTTCGGCAAGGCGCAGCGCATCCTGAGCGGGGTGGACGCATCGATCGGGCCGATCGTGGTGCATGGTGCGGTGGAGTCGATCAACCGCGCCTACCGCGCAGCGGGCGTGGCCTTGCCGGCCACCGCCAGCGCGACCGACGTGGATGCCGACGGGTTGCGCCGCGCGCTGGTGCTGTGCCCGCCCGGCGCTGCGGCCGGCCCGTGGATGCGGCGCTTTCGCGACTGCAGCGACGCCTTTGCCAGCGGCTGGATGCAGCTGCGCGGCGCGCGCCGCCGCGGCGGGCACGACCGCGGCTTTGTGCTCAGCGACCATGCCGACTGGCCCGGCCTGTTGAGCGCGATTGGCGCCACCGGCGCCCAGCGCATCATCGTCACCCACGGCAGCGTGGCGGTGATGGTGCGCTACCTGCAGTCGCGGGGGCTGCAGGCCGGTGCCTTCCAGACCGAGTTTGGCGATGCGCAAGAGGAGCGCAGCGCATGAAGGCCTTCGCCGCGCTGTTTGCCGAGCTCGATGCCAGCACCTCCACCGCCGCCAAGGTGACGGCGCTGCAGCGCTACCTGGCGCATGCCGACGCGCGCGATGCCGCGTGGGCGGTGTACTTCCTCGCGGGTGGCAAGCCGCGTCAGGTGGTGCCCACGTCGCGCATGCGGGCGCTGGCGTGTGAGCTCGCGGGCATCGAGGACTGGCTGTTCGAGGAGTGCTATCAGGCGGTGGGCGACCTGGCCGAGACCATCGCACACATCCTGCCGGCACCCACGGCAGACCATGACCTGGGCCTGGCCGACTGGGTCGAGCAGCGGCTGCTGCCCCTGCGCGGGCTGGACGACGATGCGCTGCGGGAGCGGGTGCGCGAAGACTGGTCGGCGCTGGATGCCGCCAGCCGATTCCTGTGGGTCAAGCTGGTGGGGGGCGGCTTTCGTGTGGGTGTGAGCCGACTGCTGGTGCAGCGCGCGCTGGCGGCGCATGCGCAGCTTGACGCCAAGCTGTTGGCGCAGCGCATGATGGGCTACACCGATGCGAAGCGCCAGCCACGTGCGCAGGACTTCGAGGCGCTGGTCGCACCGCAGGGCGCCGATGCGCCGCGCGATCCGGGGCAGCCCTATCCCTTCTTTCTGGCGCATGCGGTGGAGGTGAGCTTCGATCAGTTCGAGGCGCGGCTCGGGCCACCCATGCTATGGCTGGCCGAGCGCAAGTACGACGGTATCCGTGCGCAGCTGGTGCGGCGCGCCGGGCAGTGCTGGATCTGGTCGCGCGGTGAAGAGCTGGTGACCGACCGCTTTCCCGAGATCGTGCAGTGGGCGCAGGCGCTGCCCGAGGGCACGGTGCTTGACGGTGAAGTGCTGGTGTGGGACACCACCGACGCCTTGCGCCAGCCCGCGCCGTTTGCCCAGCTGCAACGGCGCATCGGCCGCAAGACGGTGTCGCGCAAGCTGATGGCCGAGCTGCCGGTGCGCTTCATGGCCTACGACCTGCTCGAACTGGCGGGCGACGACCTGCGCGCCGTACCGCAGCATGCGCGTCGTGCGCAGCTGGAGCGGCTGATGTCGTCGTTGCCGCCCGAACGCAGCGGGTTGCTGTCGCCCCTGGTGTCGGGTGCCCACTGGGCCGCACTGGCGCACGAGCGTGAACGCAGCCGTGCGCTGGGCGTGGAAGGCCTGATGCTCAAGCACCGCGATGCCGCCTATGGCAGCGGCCGCACCAAGGCCGAGGGCCTGTGGCTCAAGTGGAAGATCGATCCGCTGTCGGTCGACGGTGTGCTGATCTATGCCCAGGCCGGGCACGGCCGGCGCGCGTCGGTCTACACCGATTACACCTTTGCGGTGTGGAGCCGAACGCCGCGCGATGCGGCCGAGGCGCAGGCGGTGGTGGAGGCCATCGCGCAGCGCATGCCGCCTGAGCCCGGCGCGTTGCAGCTGGTGCCGTTCACCAAGGCGTACTCGGGCCTGAGCGATGAGGAGTTCAAGGCAGTCGATGCGGTGATCCGCAAGACCACCCTCGAGAAGTTCGGCCCGGTGCGCAGCGTGCGGCCCACGCTGGTGTTCGAACTCGGCTTTGAGGGCATCGCGCGCAGCACCCGCCACAAGAGCGGCATCGCGCTGCGCTTTCCGCGCATGCTGCGGCTGCGAACCGACAAACCCCTGCACGAGGCGGGGACGCTGGCCGAGCTGGAAGCGCTGCTGTTACAAGCGGGCCCGGCAGGGCAGGGTGGTACCATGACCCATGCTGATGAAAGCCCAGGGAACGATGAAACCAGCCGATCAAGATGAGGGCACACCCGTCTCGGTGAAGATCCGCGAGCGGATACAGGCCGCGCGCAAGCGGTTTCATGCCAACGACAACATCGCCGAGTTCATCGAGCCCGGCGAACTTGAGGCGCTGCTCGATGAAGTCGAAGTCAAGATGCGCGGCGTGCTGCAAAGCCTGGTGATCGACACCGAGAGCGACCACAACACCAGCGACACCGCACGCCGCGTGGCCAAGATGTATGTCAACGAGGTGTTCCGCGGCCGCTACGTCAAGTCGCCCACCGTCACCGAGTTTCCGAACGCCGAGCACCTCAACGAGCTGATGATCGTGGGCCCGATCACGGTGCGCAGCGCCTGCAGCCACCACTTCTGCCCGGTGATCGGCAAGGTGTGGATCGGCGTGCTGCCCAACGAGCACACCAACGTGATCGGACTGTCCAAGTACGCGCGGCTGGCCGAGTGGATCATGGGCCGACCGCAGATTCAGGAAGAGGCGGTCATCCAGCTGGCCGATCTGGTGATGGAGCTGACGCAGCCCGACGGCCTGGCCATCGTGATGCAGGCCTCGCATTACTGCATGGCCTGGCGCGGCGTGAAGGACATGGACAGCCTGATGATCAATTCGGTCATGCGCGGTGCCTTCCTGAAGGACCCGAACCTGCGCCGTGAATTCCTCGCCCTGATCCCCCGCAAGTCTTCGGAGTGACCCCATGCTGGTCCGTCTGCTCTACGTGAGCCGTGCGGTCGATGCCGACCCGACCGCCGCCACCGAATCCATCCTGAGTGCCGCGCGCACCCACAACCTCGCCAACGGCATCACCGGCATCCTGTGCTACGGCGGCGGCATCTTCCTGCAGGCCATCGAAGGTGGCCGCAATCAGGTGAATGCGCTGTATGCGCACATCGTCGGTGACAAGCGCCACAAGGACGTGGTGCTGCTGCACTACGAAGAGATCACCGAGCGGCGCTTCGGTGGCTGGACCATGGGGCAGGTGAACCTGGCCAAGCTCAACACCTCGATCGTGCTGAAGTACTCCGAGATGCCCGAGCTGGACCCGTATGCGGTGTCGGGCCAGATGTCGCTGGCTCTGCTCGAGGAGCTGATGGCCACCGCATCGATCATTGGCCGTGCCTGACGCGGTGACGCCGCGGGTGTTTCGCTCGGCGCGCACGCTGGCGTGGGGCGAATGCGACCCGGCCGGCATCATCTACTACCCCACCTACTACCGCTGGATGGATCAGGCCGCCTGGGACCTGCTGGCCGCCTGCGGTTACGGCGCGCAGCGCATGCGCGACGAAGGCTTCGCCATTCCGCTGGTGAACGCGCAGTGCGACTTCATCGCTTCGCCCCTGTTCGGCGA
>Ga0129336_10002748_pt1 | contig 10832 bp, 5 predicted proteins | sample CPB6_02_DNA_FD_96878 | JGI IMG/M metagenome (GOLD analysis project Ga0129336, IMG submission 96878) | Freshwater to marine salinity gradient microbial communities from Chesapeake Bay, USA - CPBay_Sum_0.6_0.2_DNA | ecosystem: Environmental > Aquatic > Marine > Coastal | place: USA: Chesapeake Bay...
AGTTGAAGGCAATCAGTGAGTCCATAACTTATTTCCTCGTTTTCGATGGTAATTGTGTTTCTTGCTTCTGGAGACAATCTCTTAAGTGCTGCTCGAATACCTTGGGTACCGGCGCGACCCGAGATGTGAACATTAATTTTGTAGTCTTGAAATTCTTTACCGTATCCCATCCAACGGGCCATATCCACATGATACTCAAACTCCTCTATACTTCTATTTACAATGTCAGGATCCGCACTGGCAAGTACAGTAAACTGACCAGGATGGAAACTGAGGCGTATGCCACGGTCCCTAGCAATGCTCCCAACGTCTCCGAACGCCCGTTCAGCATATGCACGAACGTCTGATTGACGCCAAAACCAGTTCCAGTTAGGCTCAGTGTAAACAGGAAGAATGTCACTGCTAAGTCGTACCATTCGAAGATCTTCATCTAAATCACCTACACGTTTAACAAGTTGCCTAGTTGCTTCAATGTTTTGTTTGGTTAAGTCCCAAAGTTTTTCTACAGCCCGATCTTTAGTTTGACGATTGAGCCAGGTCACTGTGGTTGCACCAGTATTGTAGCGTTTACAGTCATCTTTTGGCTTAATGCCGTCGACTTGATCGGGACGATCAATCCATTTACATGCAAAACCGATACGTTTATTCATAAACAAATTATACATTATCTATCGCCAGTTGTCAACAACTATTGGATCTTCTACATCATCAGGCTTTGGATCGCCATGAAAAACTAGTATAGATGTTCCAGGTAAGATGTTTGGGTTAATAACATTTTTAAACCTACGTCTATTGTTTTCAATTATAATATCATGCCTGCTACGTACCTCCCATTTATAACTTTGAAACCATTCATCGGGCCAAAAAACAAAATTAGTTTTAATTTGTTTGAATAACCAGTCCTGATCCCCGTGCATTTGGTTAGTTTGGCTCCAGTTTGATGTTAAGTTTTCCCAAACAAATGGCATAGATCCTTTTTCAAATTTAAAAATACTGCTGTTAAATTTATTGTATCCTACAATATTTTTTCTGTTAAAGTCTCTAATTATGCAAAACTTATTTGGTTCGTAGGACCATAAATGATCTATATTTTTAATGATTACAATGTCTAGGTCTAAGAATAAAATAGTCCCTTCTATGGGAATTTCTCTGCTAAAAACATAAGGCTTATACCACCAGCCTTTAAGTTTTCCCTTAGGAATAGGTATTACAGTTATATCAGAATTTAAATTTTCTGGATTTTCTGTTATGCAGGCAAAATTAAATGGAACTGTACAATGACGCTTGGTCATATTGTACAGTTTGTTTACATAGTCAGAGTTATATTTGTCCCCGTGCTTGAGACATACAATCCATTTATTCATTTACCAGTGTGTGTATATTTTTAAGTTGTTTTAATAATTTAGGAAGTTTATCGATTTCAATCATATTAGGTCCGTCGCTGGGAGCATAGTCAGGATTTTCATGACATTCGATGAAAACCGCACTTACTTCTCCGGTGGCGACTGCTGCTCTTGCGAGGTAGGGTACCATCCCGCGATCCCCGCCAGAACTCGTGCCCATTCCTCCAGGTTGTTGGACGGAATGAGTACAGTCATACACAACAGGGTAACCAGTACGGGCCATAATAGGCAAACTGCGCATATCAACAACAAGGTTGTTATATCCATGAGTTGCACCCCTTTCACATAATAATATATCTTCATTGCCTGTACTGGCAATTTTAGCAGCAACATTAGCCATATCTTGTGGCGCCAAGAATTGACCTTTTTTAATATTAATAGCCTTTCCTGTCTGGCCAGCGGCTAACAGTAAATCAGTTTGGCGACAAAGAAATGCAGGTATTTGAATTACATCTATTCCTGCATGTGCTACTATGTCTGCTTGATAACTTTCGTGTATATCGGTTAACACAGGCATATCATACTCTTGTCTAATATAGTTTAAAATTTTTAGACCTTCTTCTATGCCTATGCCGCGGCGAGTTTTTACACTGCTTCTATTAGCCTTGTCAAAACTGCTCTTATAGATAACAGGCAGTCCTAGATTGTCACAGGTACGCTTAATAATTCCTGCTAATAGATCAGCGTGACTTTTATTTTCGATCTGGCAAGGGCCGGCTATAACACATAACGGCCTACCTTTGCCGATTTCTATATTGCGAACTTTAGTTATCAAATTCACCGTCCTCACGATGTCCGACCCTCATAGCCATATTGCTATCTGTTTCTCTAACTTCGACTTTACTGCACCAAATTCTATCTGATTCACCCTTGCCGAAACTAGGCAGATATATGGTATTTACATACTCGTATAAAAAGTCTGCTATACCTTCGCAGCCTGTTTTTTCCACCATAGTGATCTTGGCTAGTCCTTTTCGGCCTAGATCAATAAGTGTTTCTTTTTCTGGATCATCCTCTGCAACAAGTAAAGTATGATCAAACCAATCTTCTAATTTAAATTTTAAATCTTTAAGCCCGCCAAAATCCATACACCAATTACGTGCATCTAAAGTATCACATTCGAATTCAAAATGAAAACTTAATGCGTAACCGTGTATTAGGTTACAATGACTGTCAGCTCTCCACTGACGATATGCTACGGGACCAATTTGTCTATATGTTTTTGTACTGAGATATTTTGCCATCTCTTGCCTCCTTGAGTAAGTTTGATGACACGCAGAATATTTAAAGAGGGTTGAGCGTCTAAGACCTCTTACTGTATTATACAGGAAAGTATTTAATTGTCAAGTTATTAAATTTAATCCATTCAGGCGGTGTTTGCCAATTTGTTCCTTGATGTTGAAAAAACTCAATATCAGGAAAGATTTCAAATAATTTGCCTAATTGATGTATCCAAAAAGTAGGTTTAATTTCTTTTTGATCTCCGGGAGCATAGTTATCTGTATCTTTATAAAGGTTATTTTGTAATCCGTTTACACCATATAGATCAAACCCTAGTAAGTTTATTTGTTTAGGTTTTCTTAAGCAGGCTAGTAATACAGCATAAGGCCCGGAGTTCCAATGGAACCCTATATCTTGTTTATGTTCGCCTTTATAGGGTATTTCAGGCAGGCTAATTACCTGCTTTGAGTCAAATTCCTTATACCATTCTGGTCTAGTATAGATAACTTTTTTACTACAGATAGGGTTATCCATAATTTCACGAACCATTTTGCGATCAACTGCTACAAATGCATCACAAACATAGTGTCTATGTATAGCATTACATCCTATTGTGTAACCTTTCATTTGATTTAGATTGAAATTTCGTCTACTTTCTCCGTTTCCAATGGCCCAAATATCCATTTTACCCCCTGTAGGTAAATATTTATAAACCCATAAATAGTATAATTGAGGAAAAAACATGCCTTTACAGCCTGTAGCATTAGCCGATACCTATAGAAATATAAGTTTAAAACAAGATCAATTCAGTACCAGTTTTAGCACTTTGACAGCCAACGCTGTAACTGATACTCTTACATTGGTAGCAGGGCCTGGAATAAGTTTTCAAACTGCATCTGATACGATTACAATTTTAAATGATTTTGGCGATGAAAATGCTACATTGAGTATCAGAGCATTATTAGTTGATAATATTAGTATTGATACTAATGTAATTCAGATTACAGAAAGTAATGCAGATTTAGAATTAAGGGCTAATGGTTCTGGACAAGTGTATGTAAATGATGCGCTAACGGTCGAAAACAGTATTACTGCCAAGTCGGATTTAGAAATTCAAGGCGGCGATATTACTACTAATCAGTCTACATTTAATTTAATTAATAACACAGCCACTACAGTTAACTTTGCTGGTGCTGCTACATCCTTAACAATAGGAGCGACCACTGGTACTATAACTCTAAAAAATGCCTCCACAGTGCTCGATGGTGATCTCCAAGTTAAAGGTGATGACTTAACTACAAATCAAACAGTATTCAACTTATTAAACACCACGGCAACAACAATTAATTTTGGTGGTGCTGCTACGACTATTGAAATTGGCGCCGCTACTGGTACAACTAATATTAATAACAACCTCGATGTTGATGGAGATATTAACTTCGATGGAGGGGATTTAACAGTATCAACATCTACGTTTAATTTAGCAAATACTAATGCCACTACAATTAACTTTGCTGGTGCAGCAACTACAATAGAAATTGGAGCATCGACAGGCACTACTAATGTTAATAATAATTTAGATGTAGATGGCGATGTCAATATAGACGGTAATGATCTAACCACATCTGTAGCAACTTTTAATTTATTAAACACAACGGCTACAGCCATAAATGCTTTTGGCTCTGCAAATAATGTTAATGTTGGAAATAATTCCACGCTTACGAATATCCCAGGATCTACCACATTAGGTAATTTAACTGTTAATGCACTTACAACATTTACAGGTTCAGTCATAGCACAAAAAGATATAACTGTTTGGGGATCGTTAAATCTTACTGGCGATATTAATGGCGGTCCTTTGAGAACAGATGATATACAGATAGCTGGAAACAGAATAGAAACTACCGTTAGCAATAGTAATTTAGAACTAAACACTGTCGGATCAGGCAGCATTGATTTATTTGCTAATACTAATATTTCTGGCAATTTAGTTATTAATAGTCAGTTAACACTAACTACAGACACAATAAGTACAGTTTCAGGAAATTCGAATCTAACATTAACAGCGCATGGAACTGGAAGAGTAATTGTAGAGACTTTTGCTTTTTCTGGTAATAATCTAGATACCACTGATAGTTCAGGAATTAGCATAACTCCTAGTGTTACTTTTGAATCTGATATCATTGCCCAAAACGGAATACATACTCAAGGACATATTGTACCTGATACAGATTTGGCCTACAAATTAGGTGCTACTGATAAAAGATTCAGTACTGCTTATATAGACAGGTTAACTACTGTTACAGATGTAGAAGTTCAGTTTGGAGGAACAGGAAATAGTTCATTTACAACTAACGGAGTTGTTTACGGAAGTGGTACTGATCCTTTACAAGTAACAGCAGCAAGTAATCCAGGAAGTAATGCAACAACAAGTTATGGAATTTTGACAACCGATGGCAGTAACGTACCAACATGGACAGACGTGATTGACGGCGGTAGTTATTAAGGGCGCTTCGGCTTGACCCTAGGGCGACGAAAGTCTTGACCCACCCTTTATAGGAATAACACAATGGCAACAAAGATCAAACATAAGCGTAGTAGTGTATCGGGAAATATACCTACCGCAGGACAACTTGAAGCAGGTGAATTAGCTCTTAACACTGCTGACGGTAAAATTTATCTTAAAAAAGATAATAATAGCGTATTAGATGTTACTAGTACAATTTTTAAAGGCAATACAGACGTTACTGTAACTGACACTGGTAGTAATGGCGCAGTTGCTACAACAGTGGATGGAGATTTAGTTAGTACTGCTACAGTGTCAGGAGTTACTTTCAGTAAAGATGTTGTAATCGATGAATCTATTAAACTAAAAGAAGATGTAGCCAATGGATCTAACTATATTGAGCTTAAGGCACCGTCAAGCCTAAGCAGTAATTATACATTTACTTTTCCAAGTGTAGCAGCAGCAGTAGGACAAACATTAGTTAGCGATGGCCAGGGCGGCTTTACTTTTGAGGATGTTGATACATTTGGTGGCAATAGGGTTTATGTTAGTGCTGACAAAGGTAACGATGCCAATGATGGTATTACTGCACCAGTACAAACAGTTAAAAAGGCTTTGCAAATAGCGTCTGGGTTAGTGTATGACCAAACATTTGTTTATAATGAAGATACTTGTAAGCGTGATATAGGGTTAATATTAGCAGCAGTTGGTTATGATTTGACCTACGGCGGCAACTGGCAAAGCCTTAAAGCAGGTTTAACTTATTATAATGCCACTGCTAGTGCAGTAACAACCACTCAAAAGACAGTTACTCTTGCTGCTTTAAATCAGTTAAAGACTTTAGTGCAAAACCTCAGTGGGGTCTCAGGTGCTAATGAGACTTTTTTAAATTCTCGTTTTGATGAAATTATTAATATATTTGACAATGGTGTAGGATACTATAATATTCAATCTACATTGACTATGCCTAATCCTACTGGCAGCACAACTAATGTCCAAAACGCTAAGTCATTGCTTCTTGCAAATGTGGCCTTTATTAGAGAAGAAGTAACTGGATGGATAGCAGCACAGGTTGCAGGTAATATTGCTCCATTTACTAGCGGGTTTACTTATGATGTAGCCAAATGCGAGCGAGATGTTGAATTTGTAGTAAGAAGTGTTGCCTATGACTTGATTTATGGAGGAAATAGTCAAACAGTAGATGCTGCTAAAAAATACTATGCCTATGGCGTTGGCGCACTGGTTAATCCTGGAGAAGCAGAAGAATCGGCAGCAGCTTACACCTATGCCAAATATCTGGCCCAACAAGTAGCAAAAAACTTAGCACCTGCTACAACTTATAGCGCTGAACCACGTGTGACTGGCACAGCAGGAACTAATTCAGAAGCAACTACTATTGGTGATTTATTTGATATTATTGTTAATGGTCTTAGTACCGGTGTTAGCAGTATACCAAGTGCAACATTGCCCACAGCTACCGAAGCACAAAATGCAACAAGATTATTATTAATCGACGCAGCCAATGCTAATTTAATCAAATATAAAGTTATTGCAACAGCAAGTAATTACAGAACTAATAATGTTAAAATTAATGTTACAGTAGCAGCAGGAGATTATGAAGAAGATAACCCTTTAGTTATTCCAGATAATGTAACAGTCACAGGCGATAGTTTACGCAGTGTTATTATGCGTCCGGCTAACCCTGGGCAAGATATGCTAAGAGTTCGCAATGGTTGTTACTTTGGCGAATTTACCTTTAGAGATAAAGTAGTGGCAAATGTTCCTACAGCGACCTGGGACTACGCTGTATCTTTTGATGATGTAGAGGATGACACAGTTGATCGTTACAGCTATGCTAAGTTACCTATCGCTAAACCAATTATTACACAAAGTCCTTACATTCAAAACGTATCTATTGTTAGCTTCTTAGGTGGTAATGGAGCATTAGTCGATGGAAGTAAAGTTTTTGTTCCAAACATTACTCCAGGTATTCCTGAAGAACAGGAGTTTCCTGCTATAGGGAGTATTCCAGAGCAAGGCAAGTCAATGGTGGCCAATGCGTTCACTATGCTATCATTTGGTGGTACTGGATGGCGATTAATAAACGATGCTTATGCGCAGATAGTCAGTTGCTTCCAAATTTTTATGTTGAATGGAAGTTATTGTCAAAGTGGTGGTTATTTAAGTATTACAAATAGTGCTACTAACTTTGGGTTTTACGCTTTAAGGGCAAGTGGCTATAGCCCAAATGCGTTTACATTTGACAGGGGCATATTTGCCGAGACAGGATCTTATGGAAATAATGCACAACAAACTTTAACAGTTATTGGAACTGGTCATGAGGTAGTGAATCATTATGTTATTAGAGTAAGAGATAATACCTGTCAATTTTCTGCTGGTATATCTGGAACAACGATGACAGTAACAGCAGTGGCTTCAGGGTCGTTAGATGTTGGTAGTATTATTATGTCCGACTTAGTAGCTCCTGGAACTTATATCACAGAATTAGGAACTGGGTCAGGAGGCACTGGAACTTATACAGTTAATATTTCTCAAACTGTTTCAACGAGAACATGTTATGCTACACATTCCAACACCGCTGATATAACAGGTAGTTTTAAAGATGCTCCCACAGAAATCCCATTCAATGCGGCTACTGGTTTAAGTTCATTGGGCAACGTTAATGGTTCAGTCATTACAACAATATCTAACCATGGGTTAGCCACAGGCGACAGTGTCGAGTATGAAAATAACGGCAACGTTGATATTTTTGGCTTAGATGATGGTCAAACTTATTATGTACAGGTGGTTACAAGTACATCTATAAGGCTGTTTTTCGATGAAAGCTTTAGAAAGCCTGTAGTGTTAACCACAGCCGGATCTGGAACTCATAAATTTTTAATTAATATTGAAGAAATATTTGTTGAAGATATTTTAGATAGCCATAATGTCTATCAAAAGATTACATTAACAGCAGGGACATATAACTTTGTTAGAGGTAGAGCAATTGATGCAACTTCGTCTGGGAGCCCAGTCAAGGGTATTGTACAATACTGGGATGCAATAAGTCGAACATTGGTTTTAAGTATAGAGAAAGTTACTATCGGTGGTAGCAGTGTAAGAAATCAGTTCAATGATATTTCAAGTAGTGTGGTTTTAGCAGACCATAGTCCTACGCCGGTGACTAATATTACTGTTGGTGCTGGCAGTGTCTTTAGCATAACCAACCTATGGACTACAAAGTTCACAGTTAAATCAACCAAAACTGGCGGAGAATTCATAAATCCAGCTGGTATGTTAGAGTTAAATGCTTATCTACATAGACCAAGCATTGTTAATAGTTCAGGTCACACTTGGGAATTCGCAGGAAGCGGAACTGATTATAACGCATTGCCACAAAACGGTGGGCAAGGTGATACTGCATTTGAACAGGTCAGTGATTTGCCAGGGCGTGTTTACAGTTCGGGTACTAATGAACTAGGTGACTTTAAAGTTGGTGACTTTATTACAGCCTTTAATAGAACAGGTAATATTACTTTTAAGAATCAGGTTACTGTAAGTGAACTTAATGTTCTTAAATTAAGTTTAAGTGAAATCACTATTGAAGCGATTAGTGATGATACAGACCTAGGTGACAATGAAACTGGTGGTGCTAGTCATAGCAGACTAAGCACACAAAAGGCTATTAGGGACTTTATGACTAATAGACTTGGGGTATTTTTAGATAAAACAGTAAGTACTAATTCTGTTCCGGGAGCATTGGTTCAATTAAACGCCGGCGGGCAAATTAATGGAGACTTATTACCATTAACTAATGCATTTCAAAGCATTGTAGCCGAAGGGTACAATGGAAGATTGGTAGCTTATAATGATATTCCTGCTGTTGATTTAAGTGCAGGAGACTTGGCCACAGAAGAATATTCGCAGCAAACATTAACATTAGCCACACCATTTACAGGTTCAGATGGTGATGTGATTTATCAGGTAGGTAGCGGGGCTTATGGTATATTAAAAGATAATTTTGTAAGTGCTACAACTATTGTTGTTGCCAGTGGTCCTGATCAAGGTGCTACTTTTCCAAAACAGTTTTATAAATCTAATTACACGCAAGTTGATAGTACTGATGCAGGTCAGATTGCTAATGTTACAGTAAGCCCCACTACATATTACACTGTTAATGAGGCTAGCAGTCCGATAACAGTTTCCACAAATTATTTCTTGAAGCAGGCAATAAGCAGCCAGTTCTTATCATTAGATGCCTCCGAGTCATATAGTTTTACTGTTGGGAACACTGTGACCAGTGTGAATACGGGAAGCACAGGAACTATAACTGAATATCGCTCAGGAATAGCAGCAAGCCTTGACGGTAGTGGTCTCCCGTTGGGGTCAGGGTATACTAATCCTGGAATTTATAAAAATGTTTCATTAACTGGTGGATCTGGGACCGGTGCTAAAGCCGATATTATGGTTAGTGCTGGTAAAGTTAGTAGTGTAGATTTACGAAGAGGCGGAAGCGGCTACGCAGTGAATGATATATTATCAGCCAATGATGCTGATATTGGAGGCAGATCAGGCGGAAGTCCGTTTGTTATAAGTGTTAACACTATAGAAAAAAGGCTTTACATTGATTTAACTACAGGTTCTGCCTTGTTTAATGCTACGTTAAACGGCAATGATTACATTGCTGATGATAATGCTAGTGTTAAAACAATAACACTAACCAGCACCATAGCAAAAACTTTTGATGCAGGTTCTGACGTAAATTACGGTACATCGAGAATAACAATTAGCAGCCATGGATTATCTACTGGTGATCCTGTATCTTATACCTGTGGAATTAATGTAGCAATCGGTGGCCTTATTAATGCAGATGTATATTATATTAAGGTAATCGATGCTAATACTATAGAATTATATGAGAACTATAACACCGTAACGCAGGCAGTCTTTACATCTAGTTCAACGGGTACGCATACATTAACAATTAAGGCTGCTAATCCATCTGACGATAGTTTTTATGTGGCTGCTCATGGATTTATAACGGGCGATGCTGTAAAAATTACAGGCGCTAGCTTGCCATCTCCTGCGTCTGGAGAAACATTATCTACAAATACATTTAAATTTGTTGGCAGTGTTACTGCTAATTCGTTTACTCTGCATGATTATAGATCAGAAGCATTAGTTAGTATTAATGGATTGGTTTCAAATCCTGTTAATTTTACTACAACAGGGTCTGGTAGTTGCAGTTTTACCCTTCAAGGTGTAACAATTATTGGCACAATTAACAGTAGTAGTAAAACTAAAACGAACTGGAACAGTTTAAGTGTAAACAACATTGATGCTAGCAATATTATTAGTGGAGTTATAACTAGTTCACGTTTAGCGGCTAACGGAACAGCTAATACTGAAACCTTTTTACGAGGCGATAGTAATTGGGTGCCAGTAGTGCAAACTATTAACGAAATAGGCGATAGCCCTATTACTATAAATGGCAGCGGAGATAGTTCTGGATATTATGCAGATGTGTCTATTGATGTTGACCGTGTTGAAGGTAATAGGGGAGATGCCCTTTACACTAATCCAGGAGTAGCAAAGTTTTTAAAAAGTCAATTTAATGTTAGTTTCGACGGCCTTGGTGCAGTATACATTAAAGACGGAGTTATTGATGCTTTAAAATTAAATGGAGAGGTAGCAAGTTACTA
>Ga0129336_10002750_pt1 | contig 10828 bp, 5 predicted proteins | sample CPB6_02_DNA_FD_96878 | JGI IMG/M metagenome (GOLD analysis project Ga0129336, IMG submission 96878) | Freshwater to marine salinity gradient microbial communities from Chesapeake Bay, USA - CPBay_Sum_0.6_0.2_DNA | ecosystem: Environmental > Aquatic > Marine > Coastal | place: USA: Chesapeake Bay...
ATAAGTACATTCTTGGGTGGTATGTCTAATTATCCTAACTCTATTGTAGGAGTTGCAAATACTTTTATTGATGGAATATATTGTGTAGAATCAGTCACTACCCCAAATTCTGGCATAGTAACAGTTACATGTCATTTTGCTCCTATGGAAAATAATTATGTTAAAGTTTACAAACGAGGAGAAAATAATACTGGAATTGGTACTAATGAATTCTATGGAAGATATAGTTGGGGCAAAATTTATGACTTCCAAAACAGATCATTATCTGAAGATGGACCTAAACTATTCATCACAAAACCTTTTAATGGAATTTCCGGATTATCTACGGCTCCCAAAGTTATTAGAACAAGAGGACTCTTAAGTAACTAAATAAAGAAAAGTCTATTTATAAAATGCCTGCAATTATATCGGACCAATTTAGAATACTAAATGCAGAAAACTTTGTAAAAAGTGTTTCTGGAGTTGGAGATACTACAAATAAGTATTATACATTTATAGGTTTGCCTAATTGTTTAAATCCAGCTACTGGAGGATCTCCTAATTGGATTACAAATACTCCTTCACCTCTGGATGGTTTTCAAGAAGAAAACCAAGTAAAAGAAAATATTATTGCAATGAAGCAAATTACCAATCAAGATGTTAGAAGATTGGTAAGAAAAATTTCTTGGACAGTTGGAACTACTTTTGAGATGTATAGGCATGATTATAATATTTACAATCCATCTCCTGTTTCAAATTCTTCATCCTTATATGAATCAAATTACTATGTAATTAATCAGGATTTGAGAGTTTACATATGTCTTCAAAATGGTACTGATCCCGAAAATCCAAAAGGCAGACCTTCTTATGATGAACCAACTTTTATTGATCTAGAACCTAGAGAGGCAGGCACTAGTGGAGATGGATATCTTTGGAAATATCTTTATACTATAAAACCTTCAGAAATTGTAAAATTTGATTCTATCGAATATATTCCAGTTCCTGATCAATGGGGAATCGCTGGCGAAAGTATTGCTACAAAAAATAATGCAGTTGATGGAAAGATAGAAGTAGTTTTAATCAATAATAGAGGATCAAATTATCAACCCATTTCTACATCATTTTCAAATGTGCCTATACTTGGAGATGGTTCTGGAGGTAAGGCAACTATAACTATTGACTCATTTGGAAAAGTTTCTGAGATTTTCGTTACTGATGGCGGAAAAGATTATACATATGGCACAATTCAATTTAAACCAGGAGCTCCTGGTTCGGAGATCAATGGACCATTAAGTCAATTGACCAATGTTGGTATAGGAACTACTTCTTTTGCTTCTTTTAATGTCATTATACCACCAAAAGGTGGTCATGGATATGATATTTATAGAGAATTGGGTGCATATAGAGTTCTCCTTTATTCTAGATTTGAAACCTTGGAATCTAATCCTGATATTATTTTAGGTAACGATTTTGCAAGGGTGGGAATTATGTTAAACCCTAAAGTTGTCGGAAGTTCTACAGAAGTATTGAATACTTCTGTAGTTAGTGGCTTGCAAGCTTTAAAACTTTCAGGAGTTACTACAAATACTACTTATGCGGTTGATTCTGTCATTAAACAAACGGTTGGTTTAGGATCAACAGCTATTGGATTTGTCGCTTCTTGGGATTCAATAACGGGAGTTTTAAAGTACTATCAATCTACTGGATTGGCATCAAGTGAAACGGGATATAAGATAATTCCATTTACATCAAATCCAGATCCAGGATATGGAACAACTATTAATGGTTCTTCAATTATTGGACCAGCATTATCAATTAATACCAATTTCAATGGCATTACTACCACAATAAATAATAGAATATATCAGTTAGGACTTGATTTTGTATCCGGAATATCATCTGCTGAGTATAATAAAAAGTCCGGCGAAATCATCTACATAGATAATAGACAACCAATTCCAAGATCGTCTAGCCAAAAAGAAGACATTAAAGTCATACTGGAGTTCTAATTTAACATGGCACAAAATACTAACCTAAATGCATCTCCATATTTTGATGATTTTGACGTAACAAAAGGATATCAAAGGGTTTTATTTAAACCCGGAACTCCAATACAGGCTAGAGAATTAACCACTTTACAATCTATTTTACAAAATCAAGTTGAAAAATTTGGAAAACATTTTTTTAAAGAAGGATCTGTAGTCGTTCCCGGAAGTATTGCATATGATTCTGAGTATACTTGCGTGCAGATTGATCCAACACATTTAGGTATATCTGTATCATTGTATATTGATAAATTAGTTGGAAAAACTATAAAAGGTGAAACTAGTGGTGTCATAGCAAAAGTAGAAAATTATATTACTGATTTGCAATCAGACAACGAGAATTATACTCTTTATATAAAATACCAAAGTTCTAGTGATACAAATTTTACTACAAATAAATTTTTAGATGGTGAAAATCTTTTATCTTTAGAAAATATTGATTACGGACTCTCAATTATCAGAGAAAATACTTCTTTCGCAACTTCTATTGTATCTGGATCAACTGCTACAGGATCTGCTGCTAAGATAGAGCAAGGTGTATATTTTATAAGAGGATTTTTTGTAGATGTTTTTCCTCAAACAATAATTTTAGATCAATATTCAAATTTACCATCCTATAGAGTTGGATTAGAAATACTTGAAGAGATAAGTGTTGCATCTCAATCTAATTCAGACCTATATGATAATGCTAGAGGATTTTCAAATTTTGCTGCTCCTGGTGCAGATAGATTAAAAATAACTACTACTTTAGCTAAAAAAAGTTTGGATGATTTTAATGATGAAAGTTTCATCGAGTTGATGAGAATTGAAAATGGTGTTTTAAAAAGATTTATTAAAAAAGAAGAAACTAATAATTTAATAACACAAGAATTAGCTAGGAGAACTTTTGATGAATCTGGAGATTATTATGTTAAACCTTTTAATGTAATTGCAAAAGAATCTTTAAATAACGGAATAGGAAATAATGGCGTATATGAATTAAATCAATTAACAAAACAAGGAAATACCCCCTCGGATAATCTTCTAACATTACAAGTTTCTCCAGGTAAGGCTTATGTTCGTGGATACGAAGTTGAGACTCTTAATACGATTAACTTGGATTTATTAAAACCAAGAACAACCAATTCTGTTATTAACACTACCATACCATTTAGTCTAGGAAATCAATTTGAAATAAACAACGTATATGGTGGAATAAAGGTAGGATTTGGTACAACTAGTCAAGTAAATCTTTATTCAAAAAGGACAACAACTCAAGGAACTGCTTCTGGAATTCCCATAGGTATTGCTAGAGTTTATGATTTTAAATTGAAAAATGATGAGTATGAAAATGATGCATCTTTATTTGAAACTTCCTTATATGATATTCAAACATATACCTATTTAAATTTAAATTCTACAATTACTTTGACGGCTCCTGCTTTTGTTCAAGGCAAAAATAGCTCAGCTTCCGGATACTTATCGAATGATGTAACAAATTCAAATCAACTTGTTTTATATGGAGTTTCTGGAACGTTTTTAAAGGATGAACAATTAAGAGTCAATGAACAAGATATTTCCAGAACTATTGTTTCTGTCAGAGATTATTCTTTATATGATGCAAGACAATTAGTGAGTTTGGATGGGGGAACTTCGTTTACTGCAGACTTAGTTTTATCACAACCATTACTTTTAGCGCCTCAAGGATCTAATTTTACAATTTCAACTTCTGTAGGCGGGGTTAGTACAATTACTTCTTCAAATTTAACTTTTGGAGTTGGTATTAATACAGGAGATATTATTGCTTATACAAAATCCGGTGAGGTTTTGCCCACTTACAATATAGTTTCATCTGTTAATACAACATTAAAATCTATAGTTGTTCAGGCAACAACCTCAGTTTCTGGAGTAAACAATGGCAGTTTGCCCGCTACTTCAATAACTTCTTCAGATATTTTAAAAGTAGTTCCTGAACTACTTAATTTTAAACAATCATATTTTTTCACAGAATTTGAAAATACTAATATATCATCAGTTGACGTTAGTGATGGTGAGATAGTATTTAAAAAATCTTATGATGTTGTAGTAAGTTCAAATAGTCTTACAGCAACTTTAGAAACTGGTTTGGATGTTACTCTTGAGCCTTTTGACGAAGAAGATTATACTTTAGTATATTCTAACGGTGATATTGAACCTTTAAATGCCTCTAAATTTTTTATTACAGCAGCTAGAACTATAAACTTAGTTGGACTAACACAAAATGGTGCTGCAACTCTTACCGCAACTTTAAAGAAGAAAAAATTAAAACCAAGAGGTAAAATTTATAATAGAGCTTCGGTTTTAAATATAACTAGATCTTCAAATGTTTCTTCTGGAATTGGAAGTACAACATTAGCTGATGGACTAACCTATAGTTCTATCTATGGAACAAGAGTTCAAGATACAGATATTTCATTGGGTGTTCCAGATGTAGTATCTTTACTTGGAATATTTGAATCTTCGGATTCTAATGAACCGGATTTGCCTAAATTGCAATTAACTAATTTTAATGCAAATATATTAAATTCTGTAAAAGGTGAATTGATTCGCGGTGTAACTAGTAATGCAATTGCAACTCTAGTTGCTAATAATGGATCTAACGAGATTGAATTTGTATATGTAAATGAAAATACTTTTTCCAAAGATGAAAAAGTAATTTTTACAGAATCAAATATTACAGCAAATATATCTTCAGTTATAGAAGGTGATAGAAATATTGTTAATGATTTTACTCTTAATACTGGCCAAGAACTTGAAATAGCTAATTATTCTTTTATTACCAGAAGAGAAAATGTCATTGCTCCTGGTAAAAAATTAAAGATAGTATTTAATAATTATTATATAGATCCATCAGACACAGGTGATTTTGTTACTGTTAGTTCTTATGATAAAGATAGATTTTCAAGAGATTTGCCTTTCATCGATGTTTTTAGAGCAAATGACATCATAGATTTGAGACCAAGAGTTTCTCCATATGATAATTCGACCAATATTTATTCACCATTTGAATATAAATCAAGACTTTTTACTTCTTCTACAAACTCAACTCCGTTTAATTTGGCAAAAGATAAAAATCTTTTGGTTTCTTATGAATACTATGTCGGTAGAATTGACAAATTATACGTTAATAAATCCGGACAATTTTTCTTAAGTGAAGGAGTTCCCTCTTTAGTCCCACAAACCCCACCAGATGTAGACACATCTTTAGAAATTGCTACAATATTTTTACCAGCATATGTTTATAATAGTGAAGATGTGAGAGTTCAACTTGCAACTCATAAGAGATATAGAATGCAAGATATAACAAGACTTGAGGATAGATTAAAGAATGTAGAATATTATACGGCTTTATCATTATTGGAAACCGATACGAAGAATTTAACTCTAAAAGATTCGCAAACTGGATTAGATAGATTTAAGACTGGATTTTTTGTAGATAACTTTAAATCTGATACTGCTGGGTCTTTAGGAGACCCAATGCATAAATGCAGTATTGATACTTCTGATGGAAATCTTAGACCACAACACTATACTACATCTATTGACCTTCTTTTGGGGTCTGAAGCTGTTGTTGGAGTTGCCAATACTTCAAATCCAAATGCAGATCTTAGATTTGTAAAAGATTTGGGAAATCCAAATATCGTTAAAGTTGGTGATGTTGTTTGTTTAAAATATACTGATGTTCAATGGTTACAAAATAAATTTGCAACTCGGATTGAAAATGTTAACCCATTCAATGTTGTAAATTGGATTGGTGCAATTGAATTAAATCCAGCTACAGATACTTGGATTGAAACAAAAGGAACTAAAAAAACTATCGATCAAGAAGGAAGTTATAACTCAACCATTCAACAATTAGGAGTTGATAGTAATACGGGGTTATCTCCTATAACTTGGGGATCTTGGGAAACAACTTGGGTTGGTAAAAAGGAAACTGGAAGAAAGAATATGGGATCCATATTCATTGGATCAAAAGAAATAAGTCAAACGACAACGAGAGGTGGTTTCCAAAGTGGAAGGGGAATTCCTATTAGGACAACTACAAAATTCCAAGATCAATATACTGATTTTACAAATGTAACTACATTAACAACTACAAAACAGAGCAGGCAAGGGATACAATATAAAGTCTCAGAACAATATGATACTGTAAATCTGGGTTCTAAGGTAGTTTCTACTGAAGTAATTCATGTAATGAGATCCAGGAATATAGAATTTATAGCTAGAAGATTAAAACCAAAAACTCAACTATATGCATTTTTTGATAATGTTGATGTAAACAAGTATGTTACTCCTAAATTAATAGAAGTTCAGATGGAAAGTGGAACTTTTATTATAGGAGAAACTATTCAGGGATCTTCAGGTACAACTTCTATAAGAGCAAGATTGTCAACTCCCAATCACAAATATGGTCCATATAATGAAGCGACACAAGTATATTCTGAAAATCCATATACACCTTCTGAAACTATTCCAAATTCATATTCAAGTACATCAACTATTTTGAACATTGATACAGCAAGTCTTGAAATTCAGGCTTCTTCAGGATTTTATGGTTATATAATAAAAGGTATGCAGATAAAAGGTGAAACTAGTGGAGCAGTTGCAAAAATTAAAGATGTTAGATTGATTACAGATTCTGCCGGAACATTAATAGGAACTCTTTACATTCCAAACTCAAATCTTGCGTCAACGCCTTCATTTGAAACTGGTACAAAAACTTTTACCTTAACTACAAGTTCAACAAATGTAACTATATCAGGAGCAACCGATAGTACTGCTGAAACCAGATTCACTTCTTCGGGAACTCTTAATAATGTTGAAGAAACGACCCTGAGAATTAGAAATGCAAAAATAGAAAGATTAGTTAAAACTGACGAAAGAACATTAACTTCCGAAAAAACTGAGACTGTAGCAAGCACATCTTTTAAAGATAGAACGACTGTTCAAACTAGATGGGTAGATCCTCTTGCACAATCATTTGAAGTTCCAGATGAAACTGGAATTTTTATTACAAAAGTTGACGTATATTTTAAAACAAAAGATACTAAAAATCTACCAATAACCATGCAAATCAGAACTATGCAAACTGGTTTGCCCACACAAGAAATTCTTCCATTTGGTGAAATTGTTTTAGATCCTTCCCAAGTAGTTCTTTCTGATGATGCTTCAAAAGCAACGACATTTACATTCCCATCACCTGTTTATTGTGAAACTGGTAAATCTTATTGTGTAGTTTTACTTTCTGCTTCTGATGAATATAGAGTGTTTATTTCAAGAATGGGTGAAGAGGATGTAAGCACTGTTAATAAAATAGAATCCGAAAAAATTATTGTTTCTCAACAACCTCTTTTGGGATCTTTATTTAAATCTCAAAACGGAGCTACTTGGGATCCAAGTCAACTTGAAGATTTAAAATTAACCATTTATAGAGCTAATTTCTATAAAGGATCTTCTACAGTAAGATTCTATAATCCAGATTTGGATGTCGGTAACAAACAGATTGTAAGTTTAAGAGCTAATCCTCTTGATTGTATTTCTAGGTCAATTATTGTAGGTCTTGGTAAGAGTTTAAGTTCTTCCGAAGTATCTGGTTTGACTAACGGAGTACCAATTTTACAAAACAATAATGGAAATTTTAGAGGCAATCTAAAAAGTGTAGTTGGTGCAATAGGAATAGGTAGTACTTTAACATTAACTTCTGTAGGATCGGCATTTACATCTTCTTTTAGAACATATTCAAATGTTAATTTGATTTCCCTAACAGGGAATGGTGTCGGTGGTAAAGTTAATTTAAGTGTGCAAAATGGAGTTGCTATTGCAGCAACAGTTTCCATCGGTGGAACTGGATATGTATATGGAGATGCACTTACTGTAGACTATACACAAACTGATAATTTAGGCAAAAATCTGATACTTTCTATTCCAAATAATGTTGGTGTTATTTCTGCCTTTAATTCTTTATTAATAGATAGAGTTCAGGGAACCCCTCAACAAAATTCAACTGACGCTATATTTTATGTTGGTACGTCTGGAACTACCTCTCTAGCAAATGCAAACGTTACTTACATCAATACTATAACAGATGGATTGCATTTTAAAGTATCCCATAATAATCATGGCATGTACTCTTCAAATGATAGAGTTACTTTATCTGGAATAGAACCAGATTTAAAACCAGTAACGTTAAATTCTGCATATTCTTCTTCATCAACATCTAATATAACTTTAAGTTCTGTTGGTATTTTTACCAGTTTTGAGAACATTCCGGTATCTTCTCTAAATCCTGGATATATTTTAATTGATTCTGAAATAATTAAATATACTGGAGTTGTCACTTCGACAAGCTCTTTAACTGGTATAACTAGAAAAATCGATGGGTCTATTGCGGGAACTTATACAATAGGAGACTCGGTTTATAAGTATGAAATTAATGGAGTATCTCTAAGAAGAATTAATAAAACTCATAATCTAGCTGATACAGACCAATCTACATATCCAGAAGATTTAGATTATTACTATGTAAAAGTTGGAATGAGTACTGGTGGAACAGATAGAACTTCTGGAAATTCCAATAATTATCCCGAATTGTATTTCAAGGAAGATAAATCTTGCGGATCTTATGATATTGTACCTTCAACAGGATCTATAAAGGGACCAAAGGCTACTCAAAATATTCCATTTGTTTCCATGTTACCAAACTTCCAAATAATGTTGCCTGAGGGAACTTCAATATCTGCAAAAGCTAGAACTTTCTCTGCATCTACTCCTGATAGTGACTTAATTCCTTTTGTTGACCAAGGATTTGAAGAAATTACACTAAATCAAACAAATGAATTTGATAGTCCTAGACTAATAGCTTCAAAAATTAATGAACTTATTCATCTTGCAGATTATCCAGGCAATAAATCATTTACAATAGAAGTAGAAATGAGTACATCGGATAGCAAGGTCTCTCCGGTTATAGATTTAGATAGAATTAATCTTATTACTATTGCTAATAGAATAAATTCTAAAGTTTCTAACTATTCTACTGATTCTAGAGTTAATTCTTTAAATGAAGATCCTACAGCAGCTGTTTACTTAAGTAAAATTGTTAGATTGGAAAAATCAGCAGACAATATTAAAGTACTATTTGATGCGTTTAAACATTTTACTAGTGATATTAGAGTTCTTTATAGATTATTCAGATCAGACTCAACTGCAGAACCTCTCTGGGAACTATTCCCCGGATATTCTAATTTAGATGCAAATGGTCAAGTAATAAATTTATCTAATAATAATGGATTACCAGATAAAATTGTATTATCTGCTTCATCTGAAGATGATTTTAAATCTTATGAATTTACAGCATCTTCTTTACCCCAATTTAATGGATTCCAAATAAAAATTCTTATGACAGGTACAAATTCAGCATTTGTTCCTAAAATAAGAGATTTGAGAGCAATTGCTTCTATTTGATATGAGTTTAATACCCGTAGACGGTCATAATGGATTATACAGAGACTCTACTTCTGGAGCAATTGTAAATTGTTCTGATAGTGACTTTAATTCTTATTTGGCAATAAAACAATCTAAACTTAATGAAAAAAGAGAACTTGAAAATTTAAAAAGTGAAGTTAGTGAAATAAAAGATATGATGAAACTTATTCTTTCTAAATTAGACTCTAACTCATAAATACTTAAAAACGGGTTCTAATAATGGCGGCAAGGAATGTAAACTTAGTTCTTGAACAAGGGGTTGACTTTCAAGCCACCTTTACAATCAGGAACACCAATAATGCACCATTAAATCTCACTGGATATACGGGAATTTCTTCAATTAGAAAACACCCAACATCTTCTACTGCATACCCATTAACTTTATCTTTTGTTGATAGATTGAATGGAAAAATCTCCGTCTCAATGGGCTACACAGCAACAGATGCAATTGAAGGTGGTCGATATGTCTATGATGTTATTCTTATTTCTCCTAATTCTTACAGATCCCGAGCTGTTCAAGGAAATGTTCTAGTAACCCCAGGAGTCTCATAATGACTGATTACTTAGTAACATTAAACGAACCTGGTCCTTATAGAATTGGTGTAGATTATGAAATACCTACAAAATCTATACAATATGGCAATATTATCCTTGATAATATAAATTCACAATTTACTGGAATTGCACAGACTTTTGCTCTATATGCCAGTGGAGACTCATATGTTCCTATAAATGATCAACAACTTATCGTTGTTAAAAATAATTTAGTAATGGAACCCATTGAAGATTACACTACTTCAACAAATAATATTATTTTTACCGTTCCCCCTAATCCAGGAGACGATGTTTTTATTATAGCTCTTGCAACAACAGCTGATTTAACTAGAACTATTAATTATGTTATTGATAGTGGTTCTATTAAGATGCTTCCTGGAAATAAAGGTTCTGTTACTCTAGATGTTAGTGGAATTATTGAATCTTTGGTTATTTTATCCGATCAAGAAGGTGAATTAACATTGGATATTAAAAAATCAAATTATAATGATTTTCCTACCTTTACATCAATAGTTGGTGGAGTTTACCCACAATTAATTACTGATAATAGAAAACTTCGTGATGACAACCTTACAGGATGGGATACTACATTAGTAGCTGGAGATATTTTGACCTTTGATGTTATCGCCGTAAACAATATAAATCGTTTTCTAGTTTCTTTAAAATTAAAATTATAAATAAAGATAGTTATTAAAAAATCATAACCTGTAGGGGAGTTGTTTAAATGGCACTATTAGTTCCAAATATTG
>Ga0129336_10002752_pt1 | contig 10825 bp, 9 predicted proteins | sample CPB6_02_DNA_FD_96878 | JGI IMG/M metagenome (GOLD analysis project Ga0129336, IMG submission 96878) | Freshwater to marine salinity gradient microbial communities from Chesapeake Bay, USA - CPBay_Sum_0.6_0.2_DNA | ecosystem: Environmental > Aquatic > Marine > Coastal | place: USA: Chesapeake Bay...
GCAATCTCGCCGCCCTTGCGAATGCCGCCATCTGCGACCACTGGCACATAACGGCCGTTCGCCTTCATGTATGCGTCCCGGGCACCGGCAACGTCGCTCACCGCCGTCACCTGCGGGACGCCGATACCGAGCACTTCGCGAGTGGTGCAGGCATTGCCAGGTCCAACGCCGACAAAGATCGCCGCCGCCCCCTGCTCCATCAGCGAATACGCCGCCTCCGCGTTCGTGGTGTTTCCGACGGCAACAGGGATGCTGCTCCGCTTCACAAAGTCTGCGAGTTCCAACGGCGCATACCCCGTCGCGATATGTCGTGCCGATGAGACCTGGCTCTGAATGACAAGAAGATCTGCACCGCCCTTGATGATCGCATCGCCAAACTTCCCAATCGCCTGCGGCGTTGCCGCGATCATCGCCGGCGACCCTGTTGCATGAATCTCAGCGATGCGCTGCGCGATCAGCGCCTCCTTTACAGGCTCCGCATAGAGTTTCGCAAACAGCTCCTGCACATCCTCTTTTGCGGCCGTGCGGATCGATGCAAAGTGTGGGAGGGGATCGTCGTAGCGAAACCAGAGCCCTTCGAGATTGATACACGCCAAGCTGCCGAGCGTATGCAGTAGACCGGCGGTGGCAGGCGATACGACGGCATCCATCGCCGACGCCATGATCGGCACGGCGAGCGGGATGCCGCAAAAGCGTTGCGCGAGGTCAACGTCGGAAGGATCCGCAGTGTCGGTGCCAGGGGCGAGCGAAATGTCATCAAACCCATAGGCGGGCCGGAGGTGGTCGACCTTGGAGGTGAGTTGGGGCACCATTGAGGAAGTGTAGCGGCGAGCCCGATTAGCGCTTGGCGGCGAGCGCCTCCTGAACGATCGTGTTGATCTGTGCGGTGAGCACGCCTCGCTCGGCGCGTGCATCGAGGAGATGCCACCGCGTGGGCTCCGCAGCGGCGAGTGCACGGAAGCCTGCGGCGACGCGCTCGTGGAAGGCGGCGTCAAAGCCCTCCTCAAAGCGGGTACGGCCGCTGCCCGACTTGCGCGCGAGCCCGTGACTCGCATCGAGATCGAGAAGCAGCGTGAGATCAGGCGTGCGGCCCGCCGTCGCGAAGCGAATGATCGCGCGCAACGCGTCAAGTGGGAGGCCGCTCCCATAGCCTTGATACGCCAGCGTGGAGTCGGCGAAACGGTCGGCAATCACCATCGCGCCGCGTGCGAGCGCCGGCTCGATGACGTCCGCAACAAGCTGCGCGCGTGACGCGTTGAAGAGGAGTGCATCGGCACGCGGGTCCACCGCAACCGTACCGTCGTCGCCAAGGAGAATCGCGCGTATCTTCTCGCCCGCCGCCGTTCCTCCTGGCTCACGCACGGTCACCACTTCCCTGCCCGCCGCGCGAAGATTCGCAGCGAGGGCCTCGATCTGCGTCGACTTTCCTGAGCCGTCGGGCCCCTCAAAACTGATGAACACGCCTGACGCCCTCGTCGCCTAGCGGCGGCGACGCGGTGTGCTTGAGGCGCGTCCTGGCGGCTCAAGGCGCACACGGCGGCGGGGATCGCGACCACGCGAGCTGCTGGTGATGTTCGCCTCACCTGCCAGTTGGTGCTGCAGCCGGCGAATGAAGGCACTCTGCGGTGCAAGCTCAACTGGATGAGCGGTGCGCATGACCTCTTGCACCCCCGCCGCCGCCTCACGAAGGGCCAACTCACGCGGATCGTCTGGCAGGTCGTAAAGTGCCAGGAGCGCGCGTTCCATTTGCGCGGAGGCATTCGACTTCAGCACATGGATGGGCACTCCACGACGCTCCGCTTCCACAAGTTGCACCCCACGCTGCTTGAACTCATTGCGGATCGTCATCACGGCATCTGCATCCTCCGGTCCGCGCGCGGTGATTGCGGGGAGTCCAAGTTCGCGGATTGCAGCCTCGAGCTTCTTTCGCGAGATGCCGTGCGCATAGATTCGCATCTCAGGGAGCGGGCTGTCGCTTCGCGCCTCCTCATCGGCGTCTGGCGCGTCGACCCACGCGGCAGGGATTCGCGCACCGTCAGCGGTGCGCGCAGCAGGCTCCTGATCCATCGCCGCAACCGCGCCCGCCATGCCGCCGCTCATCCAGCCTCGCGAAGGCCGCCAGCTTCCGGACGTGACGCCTGTGTCATATCGTGCGTCAAGTGCGGGCATCACGGGTGCTGCCGTACCACCTGGGATGGTTGCTGCGGGGTTGCGAAGATCATCAAAGGCCGTCAGACGGCGAGCGCGATCACGATGTTTTCTCCATCCACCACGGCCCTCATCACGCGCGTCATATGAAGGACGGCGATCGTCAAATGCTGAGCGCTCGCCGCGACCATCACGGCGTCCGTCTCCTGGCGTCAGGCCACCGAATCGACGCTGCTCGACCCCAGGAAGTGCACCTGGTCGAATGCGTTGATGGGTACGGTGCACGCCCGCTTCGTCACGCCAGCGCTCCTCTGGCGCAACCGCGTCACCGCGAAGGAGCGCATCGACGGTAGCCGCCACATCTTCATGCACAAGGATGTGGTCGCGATCGATGATCTCAACCACCACGTCGAATGTTGGCGGCGCCTTTCGCTCGAGCACACTCTTTTGCGTCCGTCGACGTCGAGCTTCATCGTCGCCAAGCGTGACGCTCTGGATCCCACCGATCAGGTCGGTGAGCGTTGGATTGAGCATCAGGTTGTCGAGGTTGTTGCCGTGTGCGGTGCCGATCAGCTGTACCCCGCGCTCTGCGATCGTGCGCGCAGCGATCGCCTCGGCCTCGGTGCCGATCTCGTCGATGACGATGACCTCTGGCATGTGATTCTCCACCGCCTCGATCATCACAAGGTGCTGGCGCTCCGGAGCGCTTACCTGCATCCGACGCGCCTTCCCGATCGCTGGGTGCGGGATGTCGCCGTCGCCCGCAATCTCATTTGAGGTATCGACGACCACCACGCGCTTGGAGAACTCGGAGGCAAGGACGCGCGCCGCTTCGCGCAGCATGGTCGTCTTTCCGACGCCTGGTCGCCCCATGATCAGGATCGACTTTCCCGACTCGATGTGATCGCGCAGGATTTCAATGGTTCCGAAGACGGATCGTCCGACGCGGCAGGTGAGACCGACGACGCGATCCGCGCGATTTCGAATCGCGGAGATGCGGTGGAGTGTTCGCTCAATGCCGGCGCGATTGTCACCACCAAAGTCGCCGATGCGTGAGATCACCCAAGAGAGATCCTCTTCTGTCACCTCTCGTTCGAGCAGCGTGACGTCGCCAGAGGTGAGACGTGCCTCTGGACGGCGGCCAAGGTCCATCACCACTTCGAGGAGCCCGTCGCGACCGGCGGCCAACTCCTCGCGCGTCGAGAGTTCTCGGATGCTGGCGACGATCTCCCCCGGAAGGCAGTCGAGGAGAAGGTCGAGGTTGTCGACGATCGCCTCCTCCTGCACGACCGTGGGCGCCAGTCGCGGACTGGTGCCGTCGTGTGGGGTGTTGGCAAGACTCATTGGCAGAATCCTAGCGCGACGGCCAGCCGTACGGAGCGCGCTAGCCGGTCGCGGGGATCATGCCTGGGGCCGCCAGACGCGCACGTGCGTCGCGTACGGCAAGGCGAAGATCGGCAACCTCGAGGAACCCCTGTGCGCTCATCGCGCGACCGAGCCCCGCCTCGTAGCTTCGAACCGCGGCGAGGACCACGCCCCCGCCACTGCCGGCACGCGTTGCGCCTGCAGCAATCTCGGCAAGGCTCGCCGAGATCAACGGTGAGGGATCGACACCCGGACGCGTCATCACGCGCAGGGTGTGCGGATGCTCTTCACCGAGCTCACGCGCAATCCCGAGATGGATCCAACCATCGATCTCGCCTGACGCACCGTCGACAACAAATGCGCTGCCGCTCACAAGCCGAAGCAGCGGACTGATGCTCGCACGCGGTGCCCACTCGCCTGCTGCGGCTCGCTCCCAATCGCGCGCGCCAACAAGTTCAACTCGCGCAACGGCAGGCGGCGTGATCCGCATCATCAGTTGTGCAATCGACAGCGCGTCACCAGCACGTGCGGCGCGAAGCGGCAACCCTACGCGATCCGGTCGCTCGTGCACGTGGGCGGTTGCCTCCGCCCTCGCTTCACGGTCCGAAGGCAACGCATAGAGCGTCTCGCGCGCGTACGTCTGAAATCCCGCAGCACTCAGCACGCTCAGCGTCGCGTCATCTTCCCGACAGGCAACATGGATTCTCACGACACCGTGTCGACCCGCCTCGCGCGCCACCCGAGTCACCAGACGTGCCCGCGCCGCATCATCCTCCGCGGCGAGTTCTACGATCGTCCAGTCGCCATCCACGTCTCGCTCGACGCGGGCGAGGCCATCAAGGATCGGGCCGCGTTGGTGCACCCAAATGGAGTCAGAGGAGCGGATCAGACTGAGCGGCATGCGAAAGAGCTGGTAGAGACTGAGGGCGGCGGGGGCAATCGGCAGACCGAGTGAGCGGATCGTTCCCGATCCGTCATGCGCCGCGCGCTGCGCATGACGGGAGATCTCCACAAGGGCAGCGAGATCGGTGATGCGTGCCAGACGGACGCGCGGTGCTGGTTCGACGATTCGCTCAGCCACGACGCGCGCGTTGAGCCGCCTGATCTACGAGCCACTGGTGAAGGCGCGTCTCGCCCGCGATCTCTGGATGGAAGGAGATGCCGACGACGTTCCCTTGACGAGCCGCAACGATCCTTCCGTCTGGGAGTTGCGCTACCACGCTTGCCGACGGGCCGACGCGCACGATCTCCGGTGCGCGAATGAACACCGCGCGAAGCGGTGTGCTCCCACCTCCCGGCTTGAGGCTCTGCATCGTCAGCGACGTCTCGAATGATTCGAGCTGACGGCCGAACGCATTTCGTTGCACCTCCATGTCGATCAGGGAGAGCACGGGCGGATCGCCGTCGGTGATCTTGGTTGCGAGAAGGATCGCGCCGGCACAGGTCCCGAGGATCGGGGCACCGCTCGCCGCCAACGCCTGAATCGGAGGGATGAGGTTCCAGCGTTGGTACAGCGTGCGCATCGCGGTGCTTTCGCCGCCAGGGAGGATCAATCCGGACACTCCTTCAAGGTCGGCCGGAAGTCTGACTTCACGACCCTTCGCACCGATCGCTGCGAGCGTGTCGAGGTGCTCTCGGAAGTCACCCTGTACCGCCATCACGCCGATCACGGGTGCTGGCGTTCGACGCGATGCGCCGGCCATCAGTTACCAGCCGCGAGAGGAGAGTCGCTCCGACTCTGGAATCGTGCGCATCTCGATTCCCTTCATCGCCTCGCCGATCCCTGCAGAGACTTCCGCCACGATGGATGGGTTCGACCAGTGCGTCGTCGCCTGCACGATTGCCGCCGCGGTCTTCGCTGGATTCTTCGCCTTGAAGATGCCGGAACCGACGAAGACACCGTCCGCGCCGAGCCACATCGAGAGGGCGGCGTCCGCAGGTGTGGCAATTCCACCCGCAACGAAGTTCACGACGGGGAGTCGGCCCGCCTTTACGGTGATCTTCACTAGTTCGTATGGAACGCGCATCTCCTTGGCGGCGGCGCGCAGCCGCTTCTCGCTCTGACCCTGCAGCGCGTCGATCTGTTCGGCGACCGTGCGAATGTGGCGCACCGCCTCGACGATGTTCCCCGTTCCGGCCTCGCCCTTGGTCCGCATCATGGCGGCCCCTTCGTTGATGCGACGAAGCGCCTCACCAAGATCCTTGCATCCGCAGACGAACGGGATGCGGAACTCATGCTTATTGATGTGGAATCGGTCGTCTGCCGGTGTCAACACCTCCGACTCGTCGATGTAGTCGACGTTGAGCGCCTCGAGGATCTGCGCCTCGACATGGTGTCCGATGCGCGCCTTCGCCATCACTGGAATGGAGACCGCGGCTTGGATCCCCTTGATCATGTCTGGGTCGCTCATGCGCGCGACGCCGCCGTCACGACGAATATCGGACGGGACGCGCTCCAGCGCCATCACCGCAACCGCACCCGCCTCCTCGGCGATCTTCGCTTCCGCTGGCGTCACAACATCCATGATCACGCCGCCCTTGAGCATCTGCGCGAGACCGCGCTTCGTGGCCCACGTGGACTTGGCAACCTTCGCCTTGGCTGGTGTAGTTGACTTTCCCATGCGGTGATTCTCGCACAGCCCCTGATACCCTTGCTGAATGCGGCCCCTCTTGATCGCGATCGAACCCGGCCTCACGAGTGCGTTCCAAAAAGTAGTCGCGGCACCGACACTCCAACACGGCGTTGGGCACTGGACCGAGGCAATCGAGCGATTCGGTCAAGCCTGGAACGGTGAGACGCTTCTGATTGGCAACTCGGCGCCCGAGCGCCTTGTCGGTATCGACCGATTCCGCCCCACCGTGGAAACCCTAGTGGACCCTAAACGCTCGCTCTGGCTCCAGGGGAGGAGTCGATTAGTTCGGCTTCTTGACCCTTTGCTTGCAGGGGAGGTTGGATCGCGACTCGTGCAAGACGAGTGGGATGGGGCAACGAGTCCCGCCCTCCTCTCCATCCTCCTCGATGAGGTGAGGGCGCACCGCGAGACTACGATACTGATTCCAACGGCGACGCCGATCACTGCAGAGACGGTGATCAGGAACGTCGGTGTCTTGAAGGAGGCGGCTGGCGCAGGCGGTTCGTTGCGCCTGCGCATTCGATTCAGCTCACAAGGGCATGAGCGGCGCGGACTCCATCCGAGCTACTTCGCACATCAACTCAAGCGATGGAGTGATCGTGCACGTTCCGTTGACCTGAAGTTCGGCGTAGAAGTGGAGTCCATGGCAACTCGTTATTCAGCTGAGTCTGGACTTGACGTTGCCTGGGTCCCGTGGCCGCGCGAAGCCCAATCATGTCTCACAGAATCAGCCCCGCCTACGACTCCGGCACCACACATCTACCTTTATGCGAGTCGCCCGGAACAGGGGAGTGACTCGGCCCAGCGAGTCATCGCATCCATTCAGCACGAGATTCGCGAGCACCTTCGCTTTACGGTCCAACTCGGGAGACTGGCGTTGAAGAAGTCACCCGCGCTCGTCCACGCCTTTGGACAGATGCCTCAGGTGACGCTCAGCGGAAGTGGACTGCCTCCATCAACGTTGCACGCCCAGTTTGCTGATGCGTCGGTTGTGGTGCTCCCATATGACGTCCGCAAGTATCGGGGGCGTGGTTCTGCGCTCATGTGGGGTGCCCTTGACCATGGAGTCCCGCTCATTGCACCCGCGGGGACTGGTTTCGGTGACGACATTGAACGGCACGGGATCGGCTTCGCGTACAGCAATCTTCGCGAAATCCCAGCGCTCGTCCGTCGCGTGCTTGATGAACGCGCCGTTTTGCGCTCCGCCATTGAGCGGTACCAGCTCCACCGAGCTGCGGCCGTTCGAGCCTACTTCGGCGAACACTCGCTCGCGTAAGATCTCACACATGCGCAGAATCAATTCATCACCAGAGGCAGACCAGGAGCATCGAACGGACGACCTCGCTGCGATGCGACGGGAGATCCCGCGACCGCTCGCGGGCAGCGGCGGACTGATCAGCAGCATCAACGTCTCTCACCCAGGGGGCGTGCCAAAACGACCGATCGATCGCACCGTCATCACCACGCGCGGTTTAGTGGGTGACGGACAGCGCACCAAAGAGCCGGTACACGGTGGCCCCGAGAAGGCCGTCTGCCTCTTCGGTGTGGAGCAGATCGCGCGGGTGAATGCAGATGGGCACCATCTCTACCCCGGTGCGATTGGCGAAAACCTCACCATCAGCGGGCTCGACCTTGGTGGACTCCGTGCAGGGGATCGGCTTCGGATTGGCGCGCCAGAGCGTGGTCCCATCATTCAACTCAGCGAGCCTGCCGCCCCCTGCAAGAACATCGCGGGGAGCTTCGAAGACTGGCGGATCGCGCGCGTAAGCCATAAGGTGCGCCCCGAGGACTCGCGCTGGTACGCACGAGTGCTGCGGGAGGGTCCGGTGGTCACTGGCGACCGCATTGAGCTGCTTGGCGCGGCTGATACGATCGGGCAATGAGTAGCGAAGTCTTGATCCTCAACCAGGATTACGAGCCGCTCAATGTCGCCTCGCTTCCGCGCGCCTTCCGGCTCGTGCTTGGCGGCAAGGCAGAGATCCTCGCCGAGGGAGAACCGATTCGCAGCGCATCGCGAAGTTGGACTGCGCCATCCGTTGTGCGCCTGAGACACCGAGTACGCCGCCCACGACCGCGAGCAAAGCTAAGTCGAAAGGAGATCTTTGCGCGAGACAAACACTCCTGCCAGTACTGCGGTCGCGCGGGTGTCTCACTCACCATCGATCATGTAGTCCCAAAGAGCCGCGGTGGCGACTCGTGGTCGTGGGAGAACCTGGTCACTGCCTGCATGTCCTGCAATCACCGCAAAGGCGACCGACTCCCAGAGGCGGCCGGACTGCAGTTGCGACGTCGTCCGTACGAGCCGCGCTGCGACGTCTACGCCATCTTCCTCCCCTACCTCCAACACGACGCCTACTCGGCATGGCGCGACTTCCTCTTCATCGGAGAGGGCGTAACGGCGAGCGGCGCGTGAGCCACGAGGCGGCACTGCGCGCCGCCATCCCAGACGATGTCGCACGGCTGATGGGGAACATCCACGATCGCGGGTTCGCCGCATACGTCGTGGGCGGTGCGGTGCGTGATGTGCTTGTTGGACGCACGCCGTCAGACTGGGATCTCGCCACGGACGCAACGCCTGACGCACTTCGTGGCGCCTTCCCCAACGCGGAGTATGAGAATCGATTCGGCACGGTTGGAATTCCGACCGAAGTCGCCGTGCGCGAGGTAACCACCTTTCGGACGGATGGCGCGAGCAGTGACGCCCGCCGCCCAGACGAGGTGAGCTTCATCACCTCCATCGAGGGAGATCTCGCGCGGCGCGATTTTACGATCAATGCGATGGCGTTCGGCCTTGCGCGCGGCCTCGAAGGAGATCCGGTGGCGGCAGGAGCGTTCGTCGATCCCCATGGAGGGCGTGACGACCTCGAGCATCAGATCCTCCGCGCGGTTGGAAATCCTGCGGAGCGCTTCAACGAAGATGCACTTCGAGCCTTGCGCGCCGCACGCTTTGCGGCGCGCTTCGGACTCACGATCGAGACGAACACCGCTGATGCGATCCGCGCAGCCGCCGCACTGACGGGGAGTCTCTCCGGTGAACGCATCGGCGCGGAGATTGAGGGCATCCTCGCCGCCGAGCGCGCTGATCTCGGCCTGGCGGCCCTACACAACCTTGGCGTGATGCGCGTAATCGCCCCCGCGCTCGATGCGCAGTGGAGTCACGAGCTGCCTACGCGAGTCGCAGCGGTCGGTGCGCCAGGAAGTCCAGATGCTCCTGATCCGCTCGGTCGACTCGCCGAACTACTCGCGCCAATTTCAGACGACGCAGCTGCTGAGCAGCTCGTGACGAGTTGGCGGCGACCGCGTGCCACCCTTGCAGCGCTCGCGCAACTGCGCGCCGCCGACCGCGTCGCGATTGAAGCGGAGCGCGGAAGAGTCGATGCGATTGATTACCGCATTCGTGTCGCTGCACTCACCGGCGATCCACGCGATGCGGCGCGACAGGTTCGGCGGCGGATCAGTGCAGGGCGCGCCGCCTCTGCGGCGGCGACTCTGCTCGCCGCGTGTGCAGAGGCGGATACCCAAGAAATCCCGGCACTCCCAGCTGATCTAGCCGTTGACGGTGCCGGCCTCGCTGCGCATCTCGGAGTTGCTCCTGGGGCATGGATCAAGCGCGTTCAAGAATCACTGCTCGTTGCGATTGGACGTGGTGAAGTGAAGAATCAGCCCACAGCACTACTCACCGCGGCTGAGCGGGCCTACGCGCAAAACGAGTAGCTGGCGACTCGCCGCTAGAATCCGCACATGAGCGACCCTACGACCTCCATTCTCCTGACGGGAGGCGCTGGCTACGTTGGCGCGGCTACCGCTGATGCACTCATTGCCGCTGGGATGCGCGTGGTCATCCTCGATGACCTCTCCAGCGGGCACGTGGACACCATTCCAAACGAGGCCTCATTTAAGACTGGGGGCTACGGCGAGACGGCCAAGGTGGAGGAACTCCTTCGAGACGCGCGCATTGACGTGATCGTGCACTGTGGCGCAAAGAGCATCGTTGCGGAGAGTAGCGAACACCCGGAACGCTACTTCGCAAACAACGTCCAAGCGAGTCTCAACCTGCTCGACGCCGCAAGCAATGTTGGTGTGAAGCGCTTCCTCTTCTCTTCAAGCGCCGCCGTCTACGGGGCCCCAACGTCAAGCACCATCAGTGAGACGATGGCGCTAAATCCGGTAAACCCGTACGGCGCAACCAAGGTTGCATTTGAACTTGCACTGCGCTCGTATGCAGAGTCGCACGAGATGCGAGCGATCTCCCTCCGCTACTTCAACGTTGCGGGGAGCACCGAGCGGGTCCGAGAGCGCCACGACCCAGAGACACATCTGCTCCCGCGCCTCCTTCACGCCGTGGAGACAGGAGCATCGGTTGAGCTATACGGCAACGATTACGCGACCCCAGATGGGAGCGCGCTGCGGGACTACGTGCACGTTGCAGACGTCGCCGCTGCAAATCTCGCTGCGGTGAACTACCTCCTCAACGAGCGCACGCCGCTCGGACACAACGCTGTCAACATCGGCAGCGGCGTTGGGACGAGCGTCAAACAGGCGATCAGCGCTGTCGAGCGCGCGACGAAGCGGACCGCCAACGTTCAGGTGCTCCCGCGCCGTGCCGGCGACCCACCTCGCCTCATTGCAGATATCACTCGCGCCGTGTCACTCCTGAACTGGCGCCCTCGTCAGAGCGA
>Ga0129336_10002753_pt1 | contig 10825 bp, 14 predicted proteins | sample CPB6_02_DNA_FD_96878 | JGI IMG/M metagenome (GOLD analysis project Ga0129336, IMG submission 96878) | Freshwater to marine salinity gradient microbial communities from Chesapeake Bay, USA - CPBay_Sum_0.6_0.2_DNA | ecosystem: Environmental > Aquatic > Marine > Coastal | place: USA: Chesapeake...
ACACGCCAATGGCAATCGGCGGTGTCTTTGATGGCGTTGTAGATAACAGCGCGAATAAGTTGAGCAGCAGTTGCGTGAAATTCTTGAAGCTTGGAATCAGTCATCGAGTTGCTCCAGGGCGCGATAGCAGAAAATTAGGTTAAACATGGCGCCCATTTGTCAATGGCTTAAGTGCTTCGATAGCGGCTAGGAGATGATTGGTTGCTGTGTACACGTTGTCCACATCCCATCCCTTCACGGAGTCAGAGTAAAAAGATGGCAGACTTTCGTGGACACTGCGTAATTCAGCGATGCGTCTGTTTAGTTCGCTCTTGGCGTTCGCCCAGTTCATGTCAGTCATCAAGTTGCTCCAGAGCGCGACGAATAATGTTTGCTTGGTCTGAGCAAATCCCCTCTGGCGGGGTGTCATCGGCCATTTTGACGGCATCATTTAGTGCTTCCAGCGCCTGCTCTTTCAAGCTCGGCGGATTGGGACGGCGGGCGGCGCGGAGGTCTTCCACAGCCTCATGTTCGTATTTGAACCACCCTTCGCTGACCAGCCACTCACAGCATGCCTCCAGCTCCTGGTCTGCGCCCCATTGGGCGGCTGTCATGCAGAGGTCTACTTCGCGTTGCGTGTAGGAATAACCGTCAAACATGCCAGTGGGGAGCTTTTGCCGCCACTGCTGCACCAACCCCGGTGGTGGGGTGATGGGATGCTCAGTCATGCCGCACCACCTGCTGCGTGCCGGAGTGAGTGGGGCTGTGATGCGCCCCAGATTCAATGCCGATCATGGCGAACACGGCAGCAGCGATCAAACAGCAGATGGCGTTGTTGATGTGGTTGATCATCGATAGAGACGCTGAACCAGCGCAGAGAGTGTGTTGTTGGTGCGATGAAGCCAGACGCCGAGCGTGAACCCGGCAACGTAGAACCACACTGCAATGGATGCGAGCTGATGCGCCCACACGTACAGATGCGGCCCCCAGTCGCTCGTTAGTGCTTGTTTCATGGGGCTGTTTTGGTGGTGCCGGGCCAACCGGCGGAGCAGCCTTATTCAGGGCCTGTTGATCTCGTGGTGACCCGTCGTGTGATCCGTTCCGGGGCGGTTGAGTTTTGCGAGTGGACCGCTCCCCTCGCGCACAGATACTACACCGTCAACGGGGCACGTCAAGGGTCAGGCGTTACGTTCGTTCACACTGCGTTTTGACCGACTGCTAGCTCCACCGGTACCCGCAGCACCGGCACGCTTTTACCTGATTTCGACGTGCGCTCCCAGCCGACCACTGCCACGCTCACGCCTAGCTCTGCGGTGTACCAGACATGACGGCAATCAGTGCAGCGCCGCTGGCGGATCACGCGATCAGCTCCTTCACCATTGGTGGAGATGGCCCTGATCTCACCGCAACCACATCGGGGGCAGTTCACAGTTTCGCTAGCCTGCAGTTGTACCCTTCCACTATGGCACCATGCAGTTCGGTCAGTGGATGGCTATCCAGCTATCACCAGAGCAGCAGTTCGAGATTGAAAAACAGGCCCGCACCCTGCTGACAAGCGAGGATGCAGGCCCGATGGCTGCGGCACTGTTAAAGCAAGCCTGCTACCAGCAGCAGCTACTGCAGCAGGCAGTCCATGAGATCGCGCGGCTTGAGTGTGAGCTGATGAAGTCCTAGAACAAATCCGGCTCGATCAGCGGGCTGACTGCACCGTCAGTGGCCTGGGCCAGATTGGCGGCGGCACTATCGGCGGCCATCGCAGCCTGCTGTGGTGGCACCCAATCACGTGGTGGCTGGGCCACAGCGCTCACATATGCCAGCCCTTTGCTGCTGGTCTTCTTCCAGCCGCTGATCGGCACCTGCACGCTGCCATATTGATCAGGCGCCTGGCTGAGCACGAACGCACAGAATGCGTCTAACTCCTCAACCTTAACGCTCATCATGCCGCTGAAATCCAGCTTGCTGTCAGGCTTGGTGGACTTGAAGATGGCCAGGTTCAGTTTGAAGCTCATTGGTCTCCAGGGTTGATGGTGTTGGCCTGTTCGTATTGCTCCACCTCGGCCAGGGGATAGAGCACAAATCCAGGGGTACGGAAGTAGGCAGGGCCCTTGCCGGTCTTGCGCCAGCGCAGCAGCGTGTCACGACACACACCCCACCGCTGGCATAACTGCGTGGCCGTTAAGTAGTCAGAAGAGCTCATCAGGATCGTCTGCAGCAGCTGGGATCTCAGGCTGCACTTTGGCCGCAATCGTGGCATTCAGATCAGCCACGGTCGTAGCAGCTGGCGCAGCCGTCACCGTTACCGGCTCCACATCAACCACCTCCTCTTGGCTCTGCATGCCAAGCAACATATCGCTTGCGTAGAGTCGGCCCCAGAACGCCGCGGCCCGGTAACGGATCATCAGCTCGGGCATGGTCTGCCACTTGCTGCCACTCTTGGTGGCCCATCCTTCCTTCTTGGCCATAGCCATCGTGATGGTTGGGCCTTTGAGTTCTTGACCGCTGGCTAGGTCGCTGGCCACTGCATAACAGGCCAAGCTGTCACCGCTGCCACTGATCTCAAACCGCAGCGGGCTAAACCTGCCGCAGCCGTTAACCATCGCAATGATGAAGCTGCTGCTCCATGATGGGCGGCCATGGATCACGTGCAGGTGCTGCATCGCCAAGAACGGGCTGATGCCCATCCGGCCCGCGATCTCAAGCGCGACAAGGCAGTTAGCGAAACCCTGCTGACCTTGGAATTGAGGCGGGATCAGCGTGCTACTGGCCAGTGCCTTGGCGATCCGCTGGGCATCTTCAAATGCTTGGATGCCAGAGAATACGGAGCCACCCGGTTGGGTAGTAGTGAGTGCTGCTTGTTGGTCCATCAATAGGTCTCGATCTCAGTGTGTTGTTGCTGTAATCCGCTGGCGCCCGTCATCCAACTGGGCAGGCTGATCTGTTCGATCTGATCGCTGTAGCTCGGCCAGCTGTCGGCGGCCTTGCATACAGCAAGCTTGCCAAGGTCTTTCATGGCCTGCTCGTAGCCACGCTCAATCATCTCTGCATCAGCGGCGTAGACCGCACATGCATAGGGCGCCGTGGATTCCACGCAAATGAAGATGAACTGATCGGGCCGCTTGCCGGTGGCCTGCTCGACCCCGTGCATATACCAGCCGGCCTGCACGTGGTAGCGGTAATCAGCAATGCTGCGCTTGAAGCCGCGTGGGCTGGCGTCACGCGTGGTTTTTAGGTCAACGATGATCGAAGCATCATCGGTGAGCCAATCAGGCCTGCACTTGCACTGCAGGTCATAGGTGGCATCCGTCCACATGTGCGTGGTCTCAGCCTTGCCTGCCAATCCCAACAGCATGGCCGCCCCGGGGTGCCGCATGACGCTGCGGCCCATGGCCATGACCACCTCGGCATCGTCGGCAGTGATCACCGTCTTGCCAGCTGCGCTGGCTTCAAATGATGCAAATGCATCTTTGCCCGCCTTGGTGCGGCGATCGCATAAAGGCGCCACGGCGATCTCCTGATCCCATCGGCTCAGCTCCAACACATGCGTGTGAAGCGCAGTGCCGAGGCGCATGGCGGCAGATGGCTCCGGCGTGATGCGATCCGGATCGAGATACCGCGCCCAGTAGTGCAACGGCGATCTCGCGATGAGATCTAAGTGAGACTTTGAGATGGCCAGATGCGCGTGATACGCGTTGTTTTCCATTGTTGCGAGCGAATGCCGCTCAATACTACCGGATGCGGCAGGCTGCGCTACTGTGCCGAGCACCGGGCTGATCAGTCCGATCCTCCGCCTATGTCCTACTCCGACTTCCTCGCTTCAAAGTCCACAGCCTGTCCACCAGCTGGATTCGATCCGGCATCTTTCACCGCGCCACTATTCCCCTTTCAGCGGGACATCGTGACCATGGCCTGCCGCGTTGGCAGGTTCTGCATCTGGGCTGACTGCGGCATGGGCAAAACCGCCATGCAGCTCGAATGGGCATCACAGGTCTGCCGGCACACCAAAGGCAACGTGCTGATCCTGGCGCCACTAGCAGTGTCCCATCAGACCGTGCGAGAAGGTGCCAAGTTCGGCATCCCATGCGCATTCGCAGCAACTCAAGCCGATGTGCGCCGCGGGATCACTATCACCAACTACGAAAAGCTGGATCACTTTGATCCGTCTGCTTTCGATGGGGTGGTGCTTGATGAAAGCAGCATCCTCAAGGCGTACACCGGCAAGATCCGAAATCAAATCATCGAGTCGTTCGCGCAGACGCCATTCCGTCTCGCATGCTCCGCCACACCAGCTCCGAACGACCACATGGAACTGGGCAATCATGCTGAGTTCATTGGTGTCATGACCCGCACTGAGATGCTGGCCATGTTCTTCGTGCATGACGGCGGCGACACCAGCAAGTGGAGGCTAAAGGGGCATGCACAATCCAAGTTCTGGGAGTGGGTCTGCAGCTGGGCAGTCACCATCCGCAAGCCATCAGATCTTGGATACGAGGATGGCAGCTTCATCCTTCCTGATCTGCACATCACTGATTGCACTGTTGAGACGCCACGTGATGCCGCAACTGATGACGCCGGCCAGATGGCATTGTTCGCCATGGAAGCACGCACCCTGAGCGATCAGCGGCAGGTGCGCAAGGCATCGCTACAGATGCGCGTGGATGCCGCTGCTGCATTGGCCAACAGCAACACCGATCAATGGCTGATCTGGTGTGATCTCAATGATGAATCCAAGGCGCTCACTGCTGCCATCGATGGTGCAGTAGAAGTCAGCGGATCAGATTCGGATGATCACAAGCGGCAATCCGCCATCGACTTCCAAGATGGCAACATCCGCGTTCTGGTCAGCAAGCCAAGCATCTTTGGTTTTGGCCTCAACTTTCAGGGCTGCCACAACGTCGCATTCGTTGGCCTGTCCCATAGCTACGAGGCGTTCTATCAAGCTATCCGCCGATGCTGGCGATTCGGCCAACAGCAACCCGTCAACGCTCACATCATCTACGACGTGGCCGAGGGTCGCGTGATCGACAACATCCGCCGTAAAGAAGCGGACAGCATCGCCATGGCTGAAGCAATGGTCACCATCATGAAGCAATCCACAATGGAACAACTTAAGAAGATCCAACGCCAAGTAGCTCCACACATCACTGAGCACACATCCGGTGATAACTGGGATCTCTATATGGGCGACTGCGTTGAGAGCATCAAGCAGATCGACTCAGACAGCATCCACTACAGCATCTTCAGCCCACCCTTTGCCTCGCTATACACCTACTCCAACAGCGACCGGGACATGGGCAACAGTCGTAATGATCAGGAGTTCTTCGATCATTTCGTCTACCTAGCCAAGGAGCTGCATCGAGTCATGATGCCAGGCCGGCTGATCAGCTTTCACTGCATGAACCTGCCCAGCAGCAAAGAACGCGATGGGTTCATTGGCGTGAAAGACTTCCGCGGTGACATGCTCCGCATCTTCCAAGCGGCTGGCTTTGTCTTTCACAGCGAGGTGTGCATCTGGAAGGATCCAGTCACCGCGATGCAGCGCACCAAGGCGATCGGCCTGCTGCACAAGCAGATCCGTAAAGATTCAGCACTCAGCCGCCAAGGAATCCCTGACTACCTTGTGACCGTCCGCAAGCTCGGCGACAATCCCGAGCCATGCGCTGGCCCGTTCACTGAGTTTGCTGGTGAGAATCCACCAGCCAAAACTGGTGATGCCATCAAGGACAGCATCAACATCTGGCAGCGCTATGCCAGCCCGGTGTGGATGGACATCAATCCATCCGACACGCTGCAATATCGCAGCGCACGAGCCAATGAAGATGAACGGCACATCTGCCCGCTGCAGCTTGAAGTGATCCGCCGTGGCCTGCAACTATGGAGCAATCCAGGTGATCTAGTGCTCAGCCCATTCGCTGGCATCGGCAGCGAAGGCTACGTCAGTCTCCAGATGAACCGTAGGTTCGTTGGATTTGAACTGAAGCCCAGCTACTTCAACTGCGCGATCAAGAACCTGACCAATGTGCAAGCAGCAAAGCAGGCGGAGCTGTTGCCATGCAGCTGAGGTCATATCAAGAACGCGCCATTGATGATCTGCGCACGGCATATCAATCAGGCGCACGCGCGCCATTGATGGTGCTACCGACCGGTGGCGGCAAAACCTGCATCATTGCAGCCATCTCAGCCAATGCGGCTGCACGTGATCGGCGCGTGCTGATCTTGGTGCATCGCCGCGAACTGATCCATCAGGCCAGTAGCAAGCTCCAATGGATCGGGGTCGATCACGGAATCATTGCGGCAGGGATGCCATCGTCTGATCACACGGTGCAGATCGCATCCGTGCAAACGCTCGCCCGCAGGCTGAGCCGCATTGACTGGCAGCCATCGCTGATCATCATCGATGAAGCGCATCACGCCACTGCAGGCCAATGGGCGCGCATTATTGACCACTGGCCAGATGCCTACCGCCTTGGCGTCACCGCCACGCCATGTCGTCTTGATGGCTGCGGGTTGCGCTCAGTGTTCGACGCCATGGTGCTTGGCCCCAGCGTTGCCGATCTGATCTTTGCTGGCTATCTCTCGCCCGCACGGATCTATGCGCCACCAGTGGTCGCTGATCTGCAGGGCATCCGCTCACGTGGCGGTGATTACGCCAGCGATCAGGCCGCGGCCGCCATGGATCGGCCAACAGTCACTGGTGATGCCATCGCCCATTACCAGCGCCTGGCAGTAGGACAGCAAGCCATCGCCTTCTGCTGCAATGTCGCCCATGCCGTATCAGTGTGCGACGCATTTAAGACGGCAGGTATTGGCGCTGAACTGCTGCTAGGCAATACTCCAGACCGCGGGCACGTGGTGGCCGCCTTCGCCGCGCATCGCATCCGTGTCCTGGTGACCGTGGACGTGGTGAGCGAGGGCTTTGATGTGCCAGCCGCTAGCTGCGCCATCCTCCTCAGGCCAACCCAATCACTCGGGCTCTATCTACAGCAGGTCGGCCGTGTGCTGCGCCCTGCACCCGGCAAAGACGCCGCCATCGTGCTGGATCATGTAGGCAATGCCATGCGTCATGGCTTCCCCGATGATCCGCGGGACTGGTCACTCGACGACCGTATGCGACGCAGCAAGGGCACACCATCGCCATCTGTCCGCACATGCCCAGAATGCTTCGCAGCATTCAAGCCGGCGCCGATCTGCCCGCTATGTGGTGCGCAATGCGTGCCGATCAAATCACGCAAGATCCAGCAGATCGCAGGGGAACTACAGGAGTTGAAGCGCACCGCCAAGGTGATCGAATTCGAGGAGCGTCACGCACGCCGCACTGAAGTTGGCCGCGCACGCACCCTGGCCGAACTCCTGATGGTCGCCAAGAATCGCGGTTACAGTCCGGGCTGGGCATACCGGATCGCTGCCGCGCGTGGCAAACGCTGAGACCACACTCCAGCAGCAAATACGCCTAGCACTTGGCACACGCACGGATCTGCGGCTTTTTCGAAATAACTGCGGCACCCTGCCTGATCCACATACCGGCAGGCCCGTGCAATTCGGTCTCGCACGCGGCTCAGCTGACCTGATCGGCTGGCGCACCATCACCATCACACCAGAGATGGTCGGCCAACAGCTGGCGGTGTTCACCAGCATTGAAGTTAAGACCGAGCATGGCCGAGTCAGGCCAGAGCAGCACGCATGGCAGCGCACTGTAGTGGCCGCAGGTGGCATTGCTGGTATCGCCCGCTCAGTGCAAGACGCAAACGAAATCCTGAGATAACTGCCAACCTGCCAACCTATCGGTCACACTGCATCCGCCTCTCTGTTGCTATGTGCCCGCCGATCTTCTCCGCCAGCTCGTCAATATCCCCGACCACTGGGCCCTGGTAGCCGTCGGCAACGACAAGCGGCCCTACCAGCCTCAATGGCAGAAGCATCCGATCTCCCGTGAACAACTCACAACCGAAATAACCGCAGGCCGTGCCGTAGCCATTGGTGTCATCGCTGGACCCCAATCCGGTGGCATCCTCTTCGTCGATCACGATGGCCTCGGCGCATCAGAAGTCTTGGAGCAGATCGGCGCTCCCCTACGCGATCTCCCTAAGTCATGGGCTGTCACCTCAGGCCGTGATGGCCGACTCCAGATCATCTATCAAGTCCCAGAACCTTTCTGGGCCACCATCAAGACCACCAAGCTGCGCAGCAGCATCAAAGGCGAACAGCTCGAACTCCGCTGGTCTGGCTGCCAATCAGTCGTAGCAGGAGAACACCCCACCACCGGCGCCTATCGCTGGCTCAAAGGTCGCGGCCCTGGTGACCTCCCACTCGCCGAAGCGCCATCACTTCTGCTGCAGCAGATGCAGCGTCACAAGCCCGATCCTGCCCCACTACTGCGCCTACCCGATACCGACTCACAGCGCGCACGTGATTACCTCGCATCCATCCCAGCTGCTGATGCCGACGACTACGACGCATGGCTACGCGTTGGCATGGCACTTCACAGCATCGGAGATGACTCGCTCCTAACCGATTGGGTTCAATGGTCCACCGTCTCAGGCAAGTTCGAGCCAGGAGCATGCGAGGCGAAATGGCGCACCTTTAACGCTGCAGCAGGTGGCGTCAGCATCGGCACCCTTGCTCATCTCGCTGGCCACGACAAAAGCCGCTCGTCTCCAGCCGAACGGCCGCCGTCCGTGCCGCCAAACAGCAGCGCCTCAAACCATACGCCACCATCCGGCAAGCTCCTCAAGCTCGAATCAAACGAACTGCTCAACCTGCTTCGTCAACAGCTGGCCGCACGCCTTCGATGGAACATCTTCACCAAGACCATCGAGCTAGACGAGACACCTCTAGAACACATTGAGCACTTCTACCTGCAACTCTCACAGCAAGGCGTCAAGGTCACCAAAGACCTGGCAGCCGATGCCGTCCATGTCGTTGCACTTGAAAATCCATACGACCCCGTTCGCGACTACCTAGAGCACGTCGCAGATCACGTCCAACCAGTCCCGATCAACCACCTAGCAACCGCCTACCTCCGCCCCACAGACGCACCTGGCACCCTCTACGACGCCATGCTCAAGGCCACACTCGTGGCCGCTGTGCGCCGCATCTTTGAACCCGGTTGCAAGCACGATTCCGCATGCGTCCTAATGGGCCCACAGGGCTGCGGTAAGTCCACCTTCTGGCGCAACCTTGGCGGCCTCTGGTTCTCCGATGCACTACGCGACATCGGCTCCAAAGATGACCTCATGGTCCTCCACAGGTCATGGCTCATGGAATGGGCCGAGCTGGATCACATCACAGGCCGCAAGCACGCCGGCCAGGTGAAGGCCTTCCTCACGCAGCAAACGGACATGTTCCGCGCGCCATATCAGCGCACCACGGAGGCATACCCACGTCGATCCATCATCGTCGGTTCCACCAATCGCGACACCGGCTTCTTAGTCGACGACACCGGTAACCGTCGCTTCTGGGTCATACCCGTCACAGCAGCGCCACACATCCCCGTTGATGGCCTCCTGCTTGAGCGTGATGCCATCTGGTCAGCAGCAGTCGCTGCATACCGTGCCGGCGAACCCAACCACCTCTCACGCGAACACAGCGCACAGGTTGACACCGAGAACGAGTCCTACCTCGTCGACAGCCCATGGAAGGCTGCCATCCAGGAATGGCTCAACGCACCTCGCAACGACGGCAGACCCATCACCAGCGAGCTCCTGCTCACCGAAGCAATCAGCAAACCCGTCGAGCGCCAGGGGCGTGCGGACCAAATGCAGGTTGCATCGATCATGCGTGAGCTTGGCTTCCACAAGCAGCGCCTCTGGGTCGATGGACGCAATAAGTGGGTGTTTGTCCAACCTCGCAGATGAGGTTGGCAGGCCGAGATCCCTTGCCCCCCAATCCCTTTACTATCCTTACTAACCTACTAACCTTAGTAATAAAGTATATAAAGGGAGGGAGTAGGAGGAAAAAAGGACCTATAGGGGCAACGTTGGCGAGGTTGGGAGGTTGACAGGACCATTCACCGCTCCGCCTACCCTTGGCACATGGCCATCAACATCACAATCGACCAACAGGGCATCGGCCTCCTGCAACGTCGATCGGCCGTGGTCGCTAAGCAGCTTCCCTTCGCCACATCACAGGCGCTCAACAGCGCAGCCTTTGACGCACGCACCGCGCTCAATGGCGCCACACGTGGTTACTTCAACGCACCAACGCGCTTCACGCAGACCGCCTTCCTGGTCCAGCGCTCCAAGAAATCAGACCTCACCGTCTACGTCTACGCCAACAACGACAGCGGCCGCTCACGTTCCCGCTACCTCCGCTATCCCATCCAAGGTGGCGTGCGTGCACAGAAGGGATTTGAGCGCTACTTCCTTGGCGCACCCAATGACGGCACCATCCCCCCTGGCTCGGTGTTCGTGCCAACTGGCAACGTCAAGCTCACAGCGCAAGGGAACGTCAGCATCCCTACCCTCAAGGCCATTACCAAGGGCCTATCAGGTAGCCCCAGGGGGGGCTTCTTCATAGGCACCCCTCGTGGCGGTAACCGCCCCCCCGGCATCTACCGCCGATCACGTGAGCAGCTTTTCGCCTACTTCCTCGCCAAGCCCAAGCCTGCCTACGACCGGCGCTTCCCCATCCAAGACATTGGAAGCAAGGTGATAGAGCGCAAGTTCAACACCTATCTGCTCTCGAGCTTGGAGAAAGCAATCGCAACCGCGCGTTGATCAATCAACCGCCGGCCGGCACCCCATCGATCGGCTCGACAAAAATCCTCATCGACCCCACTCCCCCCTCCTGCCACCCCACCCCCCGCCATCGCGGGTCCTTTTTGTGGTTTTCAGTGTGGGTCGTTCGTTCG
>Ga0129336_10002754_pt1 | contig 10823 bp, 16 predicted proteins | sample CPB6_02_DNA_FD_96878 | JGI IMG/M metagenome (GOLD analysis project Ga0129336, IMG submission 96878) | Freshwater to marine salinity gradient microbial communities from Chesapeake Bay, USA - CPBay_Sum_0.6_0.2_DNA | ecosystem: Environmental > Aquatic > Marine > Coastal | place: USA: Chesapeake...
CACGGAAGCCCCGTGAAACAGCGGCATCAGCCCCAGCTCCACGTGGAACAACATCAGCAACAACCAGGCCCCCCAGAGGCCGGCCACCCGCAGCGCAGGCCCCGTTAGATCCATGGTGCGGCGCCCATCGGGCTGCAGCGATCCCCTCCAGTCTTTTGCCGTTCACGGCCGGATCGCCCCCCGTGCTGCGGCAAATCCACGGCAGAAGGGCCGGGGGCAGGCGGCAGCGGGGGCCCAGCCGGTTCGGCGCTGCCTAGGCCGGAAGCAGCCCCTTCACGGATGTCGGTGATGACCAAGCTGCTGCGGGCCGCACCCTGGTTGTTCGCCATGGCGTTGGCCGTCCAACCCCTGCCCAGCGGTGCGGAACCGCTGTCGTTTCAGGAGCAGCGGCTGCTGATGCGGCAGATGACCCAGCGGCTGCAGACGCGCCTGGAGCAACGGCTGCGCTGCATCGACAGGGCCACCACCAACGCCGACCTCCGCAGCTGTCAAACCAGCACCGGTGGCATGCACGGCATGGGGGCTGGTATGGGGGGCGGCATTGGCACTCAGGGCTGGGGCTGCCCCATGTGGTGACGGGCCTCCGCCAAGGCGGCCAACCACTGGGCTAACCCCGCCGGCCCACTGAGGCGATGGCGGGCGGCACTCGCCTGGGCACCGGGGCCCACCCGAACCCCCACCACCCCGGGCCAGAGGCGGAACACGTCTTCATCGGTGTCGTCGTCGCCGACATACAGGCGCAGCGGTGACTGGCCTGCGGTGGTGTTCCACAGACCGCGGCGCTGGGCGGCGGCCTCCAGCCATTGCACCGCATCGGCCTTGGTGTGCGGGATCGCCGGACGGATCTCCAGCACCAGCCGGCCGCGTCGCAGTTGGAACTGGCCCTCGGCGTGGATCTGCTCCAGCAGCGGCAGCAGCTCATGGGCCAGGGGCTCACGCTCCGCCTCCGGCAGACGGCGCGTGTGCAGGCTGAGGCTGAGCCCCTTGTGCTCCAGCCAGGCCCCGGGCCAACGCCGCAGCGGTTGCCGCAACCGCTCGGCCACGGCGTTGAGCTGCGGCACCAGGGCCTCGGCGCGGGGATCGCGCCAGAGGTCGCCATCGCTGGCAATCTCCAGGCCATGGTTGCCCGCCAGGCTGAGGCGCTCCAGCCCCGGCCCCAGCCGCTGGCGGAGATCCTCGAGGCTGCGGCCACTGATCACCGCCAGGTCCAGCGGTGGCGGCCCCGGGCTCCGACAAAGCTGCTGCAATGACGCCAGCACGGCCGGGCTCAGCTGGCAGCGGCCGGGGTCGCGGCGGAGCGACACCAGCGTGCCGTCGAAATCCAGATACACCAGCACCGCCGGGGCCGCCAGGCTGGCGCTGATCAACGCATCCAGGGGCATTCAGGCGGGCTCCAGCAGGAACCACAGCGATTCGTAGGGCGCCAGGCTGAGGAAATAGGGATCGGCTCCGATCAGCGGGAAGCCGTGGTTGCCGCTGAAATGAATGGGCCTACAGCCGGCGTGGGCCGCCAGATCCAGATACACCGGCCGCACGATCGCCGCCAGGTTGTGCACCAACAGGGCCGTGGTGCCGCGATAGCTGCGGGTGAATGCCACGGTGCTGCGATTGCTCACCTTGAGGAAGCGGATGTCGCCCCGGCTGAACACCGGCTGACTGCGGCGCTGGCGCAATTGGTGGCGGATCCAGTGCAACAGGGAAGCGGGGGAGCGCAGCTGGGCCTCCACATTCACCGCCTGGTAGTGATCCAGCGGATCGGTAATCACCGGCTGGTAGAGCATGGAGGGATCCGCCGCGGAGAAGCCGGCGTTGCGGTCATCCGACCAATGCATCGGTGTGCGCACACCATTGCGATCACCGAGGTAGATGTTGTCGCCCATGCCGATCTCATCGCCGTAATAGATCACCGGCGCCCCTGGCAAGCTCAGCAGCAGGCTGAACAGCAGCTCCAGCCGGCGCCGGTCGTGATCCACCAGCGGCGTCAGGCGGCGGCGGATGCCCAGGTTGATCTTCATGCGTGGATCACGGGCGTATTCGCTGTACAAAAACTCCCGATCCAGATCGGTCACCATCTCCAGGGTGAGCTCGTCGTGGTTGCGCAGGAACGTGGCCCACTGACAGTCCTTAGGAATCGGCGGCAGGCTCTCAATGCACTCGATCAGCGGTCGGTTGTCCTCGCGGCGCAGGGCCAGAAACAGCCGTGGCATCAACGGGAAGTTGAACGCCATGTGAAATTCATGACCATCGCCGTTGCCGAAGTAGGGCACCAGGTCTTCCGGCATCTGGTTGGCTTCCGCCAGCAAGATGCGGCCTGGATATTCCTCATCGATCAGCTGCCGCATGCGCCGGCAGAAGGCATGGGTTTCCGGCAGGTTTTCGCAATTGGTTCCCTCCCGCTCAAACAGGTAGGGCACGGCATCCACGCGGAAGCCATCGATGCCCAGATCCAACCAGAAGCGCATCACATCGAGCATCGCCTCCTGCACCGGCGGATGGTCGTAGTTGAGGTCGGGCTGGTGGCTGAAGAAGCGGTGCCAGTAGTAGCGCTTGCTGCGATGGTCCCAAGCCCAGTTGGAGTGCTCCGTGTCGCTGAAGATCACCCGCGCTTCGGGGTAGCGGTCGTCGCGGTCACTCCACACGTAGTAGTGGAAGTAAGGGGATTCGGGCCCCTGGCGCGCCTGCTCAAACCAGTGGTGCTGATCAGAGGTGTGGCTGATCACCAAATCGGTGATCACGCGCAGATCCCGGTGATGGGCCGCCTCGGTGAGCCGTTGAAAATCCGCCAGGCTGCCGATGCTGGGATCGATGCTGAGAAAATCCGAGACGTCGTAGCCGTCATCCCGCAGGGGCGACTGAAAGATCGGCATCAGCCACAGACAGCTCACCCCCAGGTTTTGGATGTAGTCGAGCTTCTCGATCAACCCGCGCAGATCGCCGTTGCCATCCCGGCTGCTGTCCTTAAACCCGCGCACGTACACCTGGTAGAAGACGGCATCCAGGTGCCAGTTGCTGCCGCTGTCGTTGTTGACGTTGAGCTCAGACATGGGCCACCACCCGGCTACTCGGCGCGGGGTGCCGCACGGGCGGATGCAACAGCTGCAGCCGCAGGATGTCCGACACAATCTCGCCGCCCCAGCGGTAGACGTTGTGCTCCGCCACCTGACGGCGCATCTGCTCCATGCGCTGGCGCCGCTCCTGCTCCGGCATCCGTAGGGCCAGGGCCATGGCCGCGGCCAACTGGTCCAGGCAGTAGGGATGCACGGGCAGGGCGCCGTTGAGCTCCAGGGCACTGCCGGCGAAGCGGCTGAGGATCAGCACCCCATCGCCATCGGAGCGGGAGGCCACGAATTCCTTGGCCACCAGATTCATGCCGTCATGCAGGGAGCTCACCAGGCAGAAGCGCGCCAGCCGCTGCAGAGCCATCAGATCGGGGGTGTCGCAGCGCTCCATGCGCAGCTGCAGCGGCTGCCAGTCGGCAGTGCCCCATCGGGCATTGATGCCGGCGGTGATCGCCTCCAGCTCGGTGTGGAGGGCGTGGTACTCACTGATCTGGCTGCGGGAATTGGCCAGCACCTGCACAAAGCGAAAGCGGCCGCGCAGCGAGGGCTCCTGGATCAACAGGCGCTCCACGGCCCGCAGCCGCTGGGGCAACCCCTTGGTGTAATCCAGCCGCTCCATGCCCACCCCCAGCAGGTCCGGGTCGTGGGGGCCGAGGCGCTGGCGCCAACGCTGCATCGCCTCCAGCACTGGCACCGCAGCGGCGTCATGGTTCCACTGCTGGAAATCGATGCTGATCGGATAGGCGGCCACATGGGTGCCGTGGCCTCCGCGTATCACTTGATCGGCATCGGGATCCACCCGCGCCTCCACCAACCGATCCGCCGCCTCCAGGAAGTTGCGGGCGTGGGCGGGGATCTGGAACCCGATCAGGTCGTTGCCCAGCAAACCCTCGATCAGCTCCTCGGCGTAGGGGAAGGTGCGCAGCAGCTCGAGGTTGGGCCAGGGCACATGCCAGAACTGCACCAGGGTGAGCTGGGGATTGGCGCGCCGGAGCATCTGCGCCGCCAGCGCCAGGTGGTAGTCCTGCAGGAACACCAGGGCTGGGCCACCGGCCGCCTCCTCCAGCACCGCTTCGGCGAAGCGGGCATTCACCTGCCGGTAGGTGTGCCAGTGGGCCGCCTCAAACAGGGGCGGCACAAAGGCCACGTGGCACAGGGGCCAGAGGCCGCGGTTGGCGAGGTTGTTGTAGTAGCCGTCCTGTTCGGCCTGGCTCAACCACAGGCGCCGCAGTTGGTAGCGGGGATGGTCGGGGGGAACGGCCACCCGATCGTGCGCATCCACGCAGCGCCGATCCGCATCGCCGCTGCCGTGGGCGATCCAGGTGCCACCGCTGGCTTCGGCAAAGGGCTCCAGGGCGGTGACCAATCCACTGGCGGGGCGCTCCACGCGAATGGAGCCATCCCAGCTGGTGTGGATCCAGGGCTCGCGGTTCGACACCACGATCAACGGCCGGTCACCCAGCCCCTGGCGAATCAGGCCCTGCAGGCGGCCACGGGTCCAGGAGGGGCGCATCGGCGCGGGGGCTGACGAACACCAGCCTGAGAAGAACCTTTATCGGCGGCGGGCCCCGCAGCCCCGATGCGGTGCCAATGGGGCGATGGGGCGTCGCTTCTGCCCCGAGGTGACCTCCACCCATGGGGACAACGAACTGGAGACAGCGATCAAAGCCACCACATGCAGCCCAGATAACGCACGCTGCAACCCTGCCCAAGCAGCGCATATCGCGTCAGCGCGAAGAACAAACAGCCATCACCTGACGCCAGCTTGAGCAACACCCCACCGGGGCTACAGCCCTGGGCAAGGGCACCACAACCCACAGCGCTATTGTTGCTCTACAAGACCTATAGATTCTCTCCAGGAACGGGCTTTGCGATTGATCCCATCCAGCGGGATCGTGCATGAATCAGCTCACCAAGGGCTGAGGCCAACATCAGCGCCAAGGATCAACCACTGAGCCTCTGCAGATCAGCAACAGATCAGAACCAGATCAGAACCAGATCAGCAACACAACAGTGCATGGAAGCCATGACAGCATTCCGCTCCAGTCAACGGCTCACGATCACGGTGGCACAATCCACCCTGGAAGCCCTGATCGCCCGCAGCGGCACAGAGGGGCGATCCGTGAGCAATCTGGCGGCCTACTTGATCGAATCCGCCTTGGATCCAACCAACCACCCCCCGCAGCGCCCCGTTGCCTGAACCTGCCCCCTCACCCCGCGATCGCTGGAGGCCCCGGCAGGGTTGGTACCGCTGGTTTGCCCGATCGGTGGCGCGCCTCAGCGGCCGGCCGCTCACGTTCACCACAGCCCTGGGGTTGGTGCTGCTGTGGCTGTGCACCGGGCCGCTGTTTGGCTTCAGCGACACCTGGCAACTGGTGATCAACACCGCCACCACGATCATCACCTTCCTGATGGTGTTCGTGATTCAGAACACCCAAAACCACGACACCGAAGCCCTGCAGATCAAGCTCGATGAGTTGATCCGCGCCACCCAGGGGGCCAGCGACACGTTGCTCGATCTGGAGGAGATGGCCGAGCAGCAGCTGGACCATCTCCACAAGCACTACGAAACCTTGGCGCAATTGGCCCGCGACCAATTGGATGCTCAGGCGTCGTCCGAGTCGGACTTGGCATAACGCAAGCGCCAACCCTGGTCACCGTCGGCCTCCAGCACCATCTGCCGATCCCCACTGTGCAGGGCGCGGCTATCGGTGAGGCCCTTCAAATAACCGGCCATGAACCAGAGGGTCATGCCGGCCTGTTCGCTGGCCAACAGATCGTCGAGGTTCTCTCCACTGAGCCCGATTTCCCAATGGTCGTGCTCCATGACATCGCTCCGGTTGAATCAGCACCGCCTTCAGCCTGCGACGCTGACCCCGCCACCACGGGCAGCTGCAGCAGCCGTACAGCAGGTCTGCCGGAGTGGTGCCTGAGGAGCCTCAGCGATGGGGAAGCATCAAGCTCAACTGATGCAGCACCCCCTGGCCGGTGAGCAACTCCATGGCGAGGGCAATCACAAACCCCAACATCGCCAGGCGGCCGTTCCAGCGCTCGGCCCGCTCGGTCCATCCCCACTGTTCAATCGCACGCATGGCGTCTCCGCCCAAGGTCACCCTCAGCAAAGCCACTCCGCCACGGGGGGAGGCCATCGCAGCACCGTTGCCGCCCATCCAACGCACGGTGGTGCGGGCAAGCGGCGATCAGGCCTTGGTGCGCTGCACCGCCTGGGCGAGCAGCAGGGCGCAGAGATTGCTGAGGCTGCGCTGCTGCTGAGCGGACAGGGCCTGAAGTTGGTCATGCAACTCCGGCGGCAGGCTGATGCTGATGCGGGTTGCACGAACCTGACGGGGGTTCGGCGCCTGTCGACCGGTGGGTTGATCGTGCACCGAGCACACCGGAGCTGCATCAGTTCTACAACACTTCTACAAGGCAGTCATGCCCCCAGCCTGGGCACCTCAAGAGGGCGGGGAGTCCTGGTGTTCCAACTGCTGCACCCGCTGCTGCAATTCACGGATCTGCTCCGCCATTTCCGCCGGAGCGGGGGCGCCGCCTCGGCCCAGATCCGCATGAATCAACCCCACCACATAGGCGGTGATCGTGACGCCCTGCTGTTGGGCGCGCTCTTTGATGGAGGCGATCAGCTCCTCCGGTAACACCATCGACAACTGTTTACGGGAGCTCAAGTGATGGACTCCTCAGCGGAAATCGGCGAACAACCCAACACTTCGCGTAGGGGGGGGGCACCCCCTAGAAGCGCTGAACTCTGCTTCACAGTGCAGCACATCAACCCCCCGCAACGCGAGCAGCTGCGTAAATCCCAACCAACTCAGCCCGTGCCAACGCGTGCTCAGCCATGGCTGCCCGCAGCTCAAACACCGTGCAGCCGGGCTCCAGATCCAAAGGCCCATCCAGGGCCACCAGCTCGAACACATAACGGTGCAGGGGGCCCGCCGGCGGCAGAGGCCCCTGGTAGCCGATCCGCTCAAAATGGCTCACCCCCCAGCAACTGCCATGGCGCGCCCCATTCGGGAGCTGCGGCGCCCGCGCCAACCCCGCCGGCAGGGCCCGCAACGTCGGGGGGATGTTGAACAACAACCAGTGCACCCACGGGCCAGCCGCAGCATCCGGGTCCAACAGCACCAAGGCAAAGCTGCCGGTGCTCCCCGGGGCACCGCTCCAGCGCAGCGGTGGCGAGAGGTTGAGCCCTTCGCCGGTGTGAATCACCGGAATCAGCTCCCCATCACGGAAGGCCGGTGATTCGAGATGAAAGCTGCCATTGCTGCTCACCATGGGCCTGGGCCATCCCGCAACGGCGCCACTGTGCAAGCAACAGAGCGGATTCAGGCCGGTGGCGGCAGCTTCGCTGAAGGGCTGCCGCAGGGCTGCGGCCGTTGTGATCACCGCTGCATCGGCAGCCATGGCCTTGCCTACAGCTCGAGTAGCTGAGCCGTAGGCCGATGATGGTTCCCGTGATACCGGTGTCGCAGGCCCTACGGCTCAGTGCCGCGCTGGTGGGCGCCGGGATGCTGATTGTGGTGGTCAGTGCAGCCCTTCACCGCACAACGGGCCCAAATCAGCGGCCATCGCAACCCTCACCCGGATCGGCTCCATAGGTTGCGGCCAACCCACGGGCCGGACGCCATGATTCAGCTGATTGAAAGCCTGCCCTCCGGCACGTTGGGCTTCAGCTGCAGCGGTCGCCTCAGTGGCGAAGAGATGCAGCGGCGTGTGATCCCCAGCATCGAAGCGGCCTTGCTGGAGTTTGATCACGTCAAGGTGATGGTGGTGTTCGAACCCAGCTTCGAGGGGCTCAGCCTGGAGGCCGTGTGGGATGACACCAACTTCGGCCTGCGCCATTGGGATGGCCTGGAGAAGCTGGCGGTGGTGACCAACCTCGGCTGGGTGCGCAATGGCCTGCGCGCCCTGGCGGTGCTGCTGCCCTGCCCGGTGCACCTGTTCAACCTGGAGGAGCAGGACAACGCCCGCCGCTGGCTCAGTGAAGCCTTGGGCACGGTGCACCTGGAGCGCCAGGGGGAGGTGATCACCATCGGCCTGATCGGCCAGCTGGATCGGGACGTCTACCGCCGCATCGACGATGACCTGGCCCAGCTGTTCAGTGAGGTGGATCGGCCGCGGGTGCTGTTGGATCTGCGCGACTTTGATGGCTGGCTCGGCCTCAATGCCCTGCGTCAGCACCTGGCCCTGATCCGCGACTACCGCCATCGCCCCCAGCGCCTGGCGGTGGTGAGCAGCCAGCCCTGGCAACCCCTGGCCCAGCGGTTGATCCAGCCCTTCAGCCAGGCCCAGACCCAAACCTTCACCAGCTCCGATCTGCTGGCGGCCCAGGAATGGATCTGCGCCGATTGAAGGCGGATCTGCGGCCAGAGCCCTCGAGCCGGCGCAGCGCCCCTTGGCTGATGGGGTCAGCGGCCTGAGCCATGAACAACCAGCACTGCCAAACCTGTGCCTACTGGGATCAAGCCCATGGTCTGGAGATGACCAGCCTCGGGCCCGTCGCCCCCTGCACCCGCCATGCCCCGCGCCACTTCAGCGTGGAGTCGGTCGCGCTCACCGGCACCGCCATGCACTTCAGCGCCTATCCCGCCGATCAGCAGGCCCTCTCCAACATGGAGATCCCGATGGCCGTGTGGCCCTACACCGGGCGCAATCAAATCTGTGGCGACTACCACCCCTGCGACCTCGAGGAAAGCGCCCGCCGCAGCCGCATGCGGGCCGCACCGCTGGCGTAGCGCCGTGGGGCTGCGGCAGATGCGCAGGGCAACCCGGCGGCCTCAAACAGGATCCATACCTTGAAAAGGCCAGCACATGCTCACTGAGGTGAACACATGAGCCTGATCAAATGGGAACCGCTCAACGACATTGAAGCGATGGTGGATAGGGCCTTCAGTTGGCCCAGCCTGCGCCTGGGCAACGCCATGCCCCTGGGGGAATGGGGCCCGCGGGTCGACATCTTCGAGAGCGACGGCACCTACCAGTTCGTCGCCGACATCCCCGGCATGGGCAAAGAGGATGTGTCGGTGAAGCTCTCCGGCGACATGCTCACCATCCAGGGGGAACGCAAGCGCGAAAGCGAAGACATCAAGCCCCATTTCCACCGTGTGGAGCGCAGCTACGGCAGCTTCAGCCGCAGCTTCTCCCTGCCGGATGACGCCGACCTGCACGCCATCCAGGCCCATTGCGAGGACGGTGAGCTCACCATCAGCATCGCCAAGAAAGCCGGCGCCACCAGTGCTGAACCGGTGGCGGTGCCGGTGGAGTAAGCGCGGCAATCTCGCCCCGTTGGCAATCTCGCCCCGCTGGTGTGCCGTTAACCGGCCACCAACGAGGCGATCTGATTGCGGCCGTTGCCCTTGGCCAGATACAACGCCTGATCGGCCCGGTAAAACAGATCGGCAAAGCCGTTGTCGCCAGGGGAGAGGCTGGTGATTCCGCCACTGATTCGGGGTTGGTAATCGGACTGATCGAACACACCCCGCAGGCCAGCGATCTGGGCGCGCACCTGTTCCGCCACCTGCAGCGCACGGCTGAAGTCGGACTCCACCAGCAGAATCGAAAACTCCTCATCGCCGATCCGGCCAAACAGATCATCGGGCCGCAACGGCGCCCGAGCCACACGGCACACATCGAGCAGCACCTGGTCACCGGCCTGATGCCCCCAGCGGTTGTTGATCTGGCGAAAGTCGTCGATGTCGAAATTGAACAGGCTGAGGGGAGAGCCTTGGCGCCGGGCGCGCACCACCTCCTGCTCACCGAATTGAAAGAACGCACTGCGGATGGTGAGGCCGGTCACCGGGCATTGCATGCTGCGTTGGCGCAGCTCCAGCTCCCGCATCACCAGAGCGGCCATCAGCGTGAGCAGGGCCACCTGCTCGGGCGTGAACTCCCGGGGACGCCGATCGATCACACACAGGGTGCCCAGGTTGTGCCCCTGGGCTGAGCGCAGGGGGGCACCCGCGTAGAAGCGGATCTTTGGATCCTGCAGCACCAGCGGATTGCCCTGGAAGCGCTGGTCCTCCAGGGCATCCGGCACCACCAGGATCTGATCGGCGGCAATGGTGTGGGCGCAGAACGCCACCCGCCGCGGTGTTTCCGCCACCTCCAGGCCATAGCGGGCCAAAAACCATTGGCGGTCCTGGTCCACCAGCGACACCAGCGCGATCGGCATGTTCAACACCGCACTGGCCAGCCTCACGATCCGGTCGAGATGGGGATCAGCGGGGGTATCCAGCAGGGCGTAGCGCTGCAGATCCCGCAGCCGCTGCTCCTCATCCGCGGGAACCGGATACTCCGGGGCGGACACCGCTCAAGCCCCCCTGGCCTTGGTTCCCAACGGCACCAGGCGGATCTGCCCCTCGCCCAATTGAATCCGGAACTGATCGCCGGGCTTGAGGTCGAGCATGTCGGTGTAGGCGCGGCCCACCATCAAGTTGCCGTTGAAATGCACATGGGTGCTGTAGGAGAGGTCGCGACCCAGGGCACTTTTCGGATGGCCGTGGCGGCCGTTGTGGCCAGGCAGATCCACCCCGGAGGCCTCGAGCAGGGCGCCATAAAACTCGGCGAAATGCAGCTGCTCCTGGCCGTCATCGCGGACGCTCACATAGCCGCAGTGGCGCACCAGGTCGGAGCGATTGGCCCCGGCCATCGCCTTCACCACTTTGAGCAATTGCTGTCCCTTGAGCATGGCGGAATCGGCCAACGTTTCGGGTCTAGATCACAGCTCCACCGCCACAGACCGGCCGCTGC
>Ga0129336_10002755_pt1 | contig 10823 bp, 14 predicted proteins | sample CPB6_02_DNA_FD_96878 | JGI IMG/M metagenome (GOLD analysis project Ga0129336, IMG submission 96878) | Freshwater to marine salinity gradient microbial communities from Chesapeake Bay, USA - CPBay_Sum_0.6_0.2_DNA | ecosystem: Environmental > Aquatic > Marine > Coastal | place: USA: Chesapeake...
AATTTTTCCTGTATTATCAACAACTTTAACTGGTAAATCTACCGCTTGATCGCCACACACTTCAACGGTTGCCCCTATTAAATGCGTTAAGCCACTAACTTCATTTGTTGCAATTGCCCAGTTGTTGGCGGTTAAATTATTACTAGTAAAATCTCTAATAATTTCAATAGATACCGTTGTCGCATTTGTGTATGCGGTTATTTTTGCTCTTCCATCGCCGTTAACATTGTTAATTTGTTTACCTACACTATTTGCAGAAAATACAGAACTCCCAGCTGTTGCAGTTGTTGTGGTTAATGTTAAAGTTGTATTTTGCCTTCCATCGTAACTTAAGCTACTATCTAAAAAATTATAATTTAAAAATGTTAAATCAAAATTTGGCTCTAATACTTCGATAAACCTTTTGTTAACACCATTAATAGAGCGGTTAACTATAAAATAAATTTCATCATATTCTTTAGTTGATGGAATTATAGCAAAATCTTCAACTAAACCATTTGTTTTAAATCTTGTCCAACAATTAACATCTTGATCAGATTCGTAAACAAATTTTGCTATTTGTCCATCTTCTCTTAAAGCCCAAACAGTTGATACAGGGTTTTGTTGATACTCGAAGCGTTTTAATCCACTTCCCGTTATATGGTCGCTTCTAATCGTTACATCTCTAACTTGATATTTAGCTTCGCTTGCACCATAATTTATTGCCCTAACTTTTTGTTTGCCTCTTTGAACATACAAGGGGGCATTATCAGTATAAACTGGGTCAATCCATTCACTTCCGAAAGCTATTTGTCTACGCAAAGCAATATCAGTATTAGATAAGCCACTAGAATTATTTGACGGTTTGGCATACCAAACAGAATCGGTACAACCAATTAACAAAACATCATCACTTAATAACCACAAAATACTATCATTAGTTGAACTAGCAATTGTTCTATTAAATCCATCGTCAGCCGTTAAAGATGCGTAATCTTCGTCAAAATTTTCATAATCACCACTTTTGCTAAACCAAATTTTCTGCGGCTCATTAATCGATCCAGCCAAAACTAATCTTTGTTCGTGAAACGCTATAGCTCTTGGATAACTTCTATTTAAACCAAATTCTCCTTCACGCCAAGTTGATAAAGCTTTTGCTGCAAAAGAAGTTGTAATAACACTTTGAGAAATATAACTAACAGTTGTTGAGTTTGTAAAGGCGGTTATTTTTAAATAAGCGTAATCAGTCCCATCTCTAATTAGCCATAAACTTCCTACATGATTTGCGGTAAATGGAGTGTGTCCACTTGCCGTCATTGTTCCAGTTGTGCCAACTGGTCCATGGTTATTAATACTAACAGTTCTAGTTTGTAATGTATTTTCTTTTTGAAATGGTCCTTTTTGCAAATCTACGCTAGCAAAAGTCCAGCTATTATTAGCTAATCGAGTTAATTTAAAAAATCCTTTTAATGGGTGAATAATATAAACAATATCATCTTTTTGTGTATATCGAATATAATCTAAATCAGCTTCGACAAAAGAATTGGCAACTTCGTAAGGCACTCCTGCATTTGCAACAAGGGATTGTTGATAAAAAAACCTAAAATATCCAGCACCAAGTTCAATAATTAAAACTTGATCAATATTATATTTAAATCTTATTAATCTTGTTTTTTTGGTACTATCTTTTACTTCATAAACAAATTTAGTGCCTTTTCTTCGAAATAACCAGCCTTGAGGGTGAACATCAAAATTTTCAACAACCGACCCACCATAAAAAAAAGGCTCAAAATCAGTTAAGCCATCTATATTTGGGGATAGTTCACCAGCATTAAATCTTGTTTGTATTTCATCAACTGTTGGCATTAACCTCCTGTTGTTCTAATGTCAGCCCAAGTATTACTTGTAATTGCATTTTCTGCGTTAACAGCTTTACCTTGATTAATAGCTAATCCTAAAGCATTTTGATATTGTGCAATTAAATCTTTTTCTCTACTACTAGAATTTGTTAAATTATAACATATTTTACTAGCTAACAATAAAACAAAAGCCTCTTGAAAAGCTACGCTATATTGGTTTGGATCTATAACTTTACCAATATAGGTAATTTTAATATTATCTGTATTGGTAAGGATACATTTTTCTTCAATTGTATAATCGACATCGTTTTCTATTCCAATAAGCCTTATATATTCAGGCACGACGGGCAATTGAAATTTATATGTCCATTCATATAACGGTGTTTCATTTACCTTGTTTAAGGCTTGGCGAAACACCGCAAAACTCCAATTTGACTCTTTTAAAATATCGACTAATGCAAAATCATAAACTAATTTTAGGTCAGTAGCTTGTTGGCTATTATCTGTGTCAATATCTTGAACACGAGGTTTACCTAATTTTAATAATGCTAAATTGCAAAGGTCGGTTTTAGAAGGCATTATAATTTATATTCAATTTTGAATCCGCAAGTTCCACCAGCGGTGCCGATAGTATTTGCAGTAAAGATTAAATCTAAATCGCATTGAGGATCAGAAGTTAAGCCAGCTAATTCCCACAATTCTTTTGCAGAGTTAGCAATACTAACATCTTTCAAACCGTCTAATGCACGACTTGCAGTAGCAAGCGTTAGAGCATCAGCTAAACAATTTACCGAAATTGTCGCACCACTAAGTTTATCAGGATTGTAAGCAACGCCAATATCAAAATCAGTGCTACCAGTTTGAGCGGTTGTTGATACTGTCAATTGATGTAAAAGAGCATTTGAAGGTAATCTTGCAATTCTCCATTTAGAGGTTGCGGAATCAGTTGTTCCAATAGCTACAATTGAAGTTGTCGCTTGAACAGCAGCTCCGTTAGTTTTTGCCTGTGGTAATACAGGCGGATTAAGTGCAATATTTGCTAAATTTACACTTTCGTTTGAGTCTATAACTGCCATAAAATAATAATATAATTAAAGGTTAATAATTAGTCGCATTTAACACGAAGTTTGATGATTTTCTCATCTTCAATTCGAGCCGCACCAAAACTTAATTCAATGTGCATTTGCATTAAAAAGTTTCTTTCTGGGTTTTCGCCAAATTTAGTGATAACTTCACCTGGCATACCTAAAGCAATTGCTTGATCAGTAAATAAAAGAACTTCACGAACATTTGCGGCAGGAGATTTTAAAAGAACAGTTCTAATAAAATTAATACCACCCCAAGTGCCAATAATTCCTTTATCAAGAACAGCTCCAGCAGTAAAATCACGATTAATAATTTTACTATCTTGCAAAAGGGCTAATTCTTCTTCAGGAGAAATTGCACAATAAATTTTTTCGTTAATATTGCCAGTTTTCATATTTTTTCTAAGCAAATATAAACCGCGAAGCAATTTATCAGCAGTTAAACCAGTTTTAGTTCCACTTTCGTTTGAAGTTCCGTTAGTTGCAGCAGTTGCGTCTTGATATAAAGTATTGGTTGCGTCAGGAAAAGCAACAGAAGTTGTTCCTTCTTTGCCTTCATAAACCGCAGAAGTTGCAGCTTCAGCAATAATTTCTTCTTTTTTTCTTTCAACGGCATATTTAAGAGCGTTTAAATAACCAGTATCAAGACCTACGATTTCACTGCGGTTTTCATCGTATCTGTCAATTGCCACAGTATCTTTAAAAGTTGAAAATGAAATTTTGCGTCTAGTATTAGCAATATCAGTAAGTTCAGTTTTAGAATTTAAAGTATCGACCTTTTTTAATTCTAAAGTTCCAATTTTATTGATAAAAAGTGATTCGCCTTTAAAAATTTCTTTTCTTGCACAGGCTTGTTCTAAAGCGGATTGTTTAACTTGAACCGCCTCAAGTAATTGCGTGCTAAATTGTTTTGTATGCAACACATTAGTAGTAGATGCCATATAATTATAAATTTAAAATTAAAAATAATAAAAATCGGGGATTACTCCCTCCTAATTGCTACCCCTAATTTCAAAGACTAATTAAAGCTCCCTTTTACTCTTTTATGGACAATGTCGTAAAACAAAATAAATAAAATCAATTTAAATGTCAACTATTTTTTTTAACATCTTTTATTGTTCCTTTATTTTCGCTGGCATAAAAGATTTTTTCACCTTCTTTTTTACCATATTCTTTTTGCATTGCTTTTTTAATTTTTTTTCCTTTTTTGTTTAATGGCATATAATTTAATTATAAAATTGATCAAATAATAATTTTTCTTCGGCATATTTTAAACTATCAGGTTTATTTGATGCCCAAATTTCTTTTCTTTTAGCTTGGAAATCAGACTCACTCATTTTTGAAATTAATTGATTTGTAGTCCCTATATTTCCTTCACTAATTCTGCTACCAACATTTTGCATAATTTTAGCAATTATAATTTGACTATCTTTTGGTAATTGCTCTAGTAAATTTTGCTCATCAGGCGTTGTAAATCTTGCAAGCGTTTGATTTGCTAAGGTTAATTTATTTTGAAATTCATAACCCCAATCTTTTTTTAAAGCTTCAATAGCATTTTTTTCTTGTTCGTATTGTTTTTGACCTAAAGTTTTTTCTAAATTTGCGTCGGCATTAAAAATTTCTTGCATAAATTTTTGAGCCAACTCAGGTTTTATACCTAATTCACGAGCCTTAGTTTTAGCAACATCAAGGATTTCATTTTCAATTTCGTATCCTTCTGGTAAAATATAATTGTAATCTTCGGGCTTATAGTCAACAGGTTTATTTAATTCAGCTTCGAGTTCCGCCCTAATGACTTCTTTGGCTTTACCAAAGTGTTTATTTTTATGAAAATAATCTTTTGCTAACTCCTCTTGAGTTTTTGGAAAGTTTTTGGCATATCTTTCAAAGTCAGGGTCTTTTCTAACATCTTCAGGAAAAAAAGAATTATAATCAAAAGAGTTAGTTGGTTGAGTAGTTGTAATAACTGGTTGATTAGTTTCAGCGTTTTGTGTCGCAGGTGCAGGGGTTGAGGCATTTAAAATAGAGTCAGTAGTCATAATTAATTTTGATTGTTAATAATCTTTATTGATAAAATGTTTTCAATATATTTATAAGCTATTTTTAAACCAACTTGTAAATGAGAAGCTAATATATCGTCTTGAGTATACTCTTTAGCCAATACATCGCCATTTATCAATAAATTTCTTTGTAAATCATTTAAAACTTTCTTACCTTCGAGCGTGCCAAAGGTTTGATTATAAGCATTTTCTAAATCTTTAGCTTTAAGTTCTAATAATTTAATTTGGTCTTCATTCATAATCCCGCCTCATTTGCTGTTTTTAGTGCCTGTGCCTCAGCATTAGCATTTGCTAATTGCTGTTGCTGTGCTTGTTGCTGTTGCCTTTCATTTCTAATTTGTTCAACTTCGGTATCGTTTCTAATTAAAGCAGGATCAATTTGCAAGATTTCTGCTTTAACATTTACCATTTTATCAAAATTAATCGTATCTAAAATAGATGGATTAATTTGTGCTAAATTCATAACAGACATTGCAAAAGCATCAATTGAATTATTTTTATTTGATCTTTGGGCTTGAGTTATTGGGTTGATAAATTCAGCTTTAATTCTAGGAAATATTTTTTGCCCTGTAGCTTCATCAATTTGACCAGTTAATTTATTAGGTAATTCATTTAAAATAGCATTTGGAAGTAATGTAAAATTGCCGTCCTCAGCATAAGATTTTTTAAACATTATATCAAAGACTCTTGATAAAATATCTTCTAAATATTCTTGTAAACTTGTAGCAATGCTTCCCATAATTCGATAGCTTTCAGCTCTTAATTCTAATATTTGAGTAGCTGTTGCCCTTGGATCATCGAGCACAACTAATTTATCCAAAAAGAATATTTTTCTAATGCTATCTTGCTTGCCGTTAATTAACTCAACCGTTGGTTGCAATCCTTTAGTATCTACAATTGGCTCAACTGCTCGCCCATAAGCTACTGGTGATTTTGTATAATTCAAAAATAATGGCGATAAATTTAATTGTTTTTCAAATTGTGCGTTAACAACTAAAGGCGGTCTTAATGATTTTTCGGTAGCTTCGAAATAATCCTTCCACATTCTATTTAAACTTCTTGCGTCTGGTAAAGCTAATAAAGCTAAACCAGTCCCCCAAATTTCACCCGATGATTTTTCACCCCTTGCCACAGCAATTGGAAATGAATTAAAACCTATTTCTTGTATTAATTTTTTAGCCTCAACATCTACCCAATAACCAACATAGGGCATATTGCCAGAATCAATTTTAGTTGGGTCTCTATCTTTTCTTGGCATTACATAAAGCTTTATTTCAAACTTTTTATTTGGTTCATTCTCACCAGCCTTTTTAATATTCTCACTAATTTGCCCAAGTTCCTGAAATTTAGTAATAATTTGTTGGGCTGTCATTTCTTGAGTAATAACAACAGTATCAACTTTACCTTCTTCGTTTTGTCCAATATTGTAGGTTCTAATATGTAGTGAGCTAAAATTCACAATTGATGATTTACCTTCTTCAATTTTCATTGCACAATTTCCAAAACAACCAAAATCTTTTAAATTTTCTTGATGGGAGTTTTCAAAATTAGATTTAGAATTATAAAGTTCATTCCAAATTTTTTTGGTTGTGTCCGCTAAATACTTTAAAACTTCGTCATCTTCGGCAATTTCCTCATCTTCAACTTTTAAATCAAACCAAGGCGTTGCTTTATTTGTCAATGTTCCGTTTAAAATATTAGCAAAGTTATTTAGTGCAACATAAGAAACACTATCGAACAGTGTAAATACGTCTTGTTGATCACCATCTGTTTTTTTTTGGGAGATGTCGGTTTTGGTTGGTCGAAAATATTTAGCTGTGTCTTGCCAGTTTGACTCGTAGTTAGTCTTAACTGCTTTAAAAGCCGAATCAATTTTTTCTAACTCTTTAATAATTTGCTCAGACATTAAACCCCTAATTTTCTGCGTTCAATAATATTTTGCAAAGATGAGCCTGCAAAAGTTGTTTGTCTCTTTTTTTCTTCTTCTATTCTTTTTAGATCTTCTTGTGATAATATAGCTTGTTGCTGAGCTTGTGCGAGTTGCCCTTCCAGAGCCATAGCTTGTGCAGCTTTATCTTTCATTGCTTTTTCTGCTTGTTTTTCTCTGCTTGCGACATCAACCGAGCTTTCTAGTGCTTGCCCTGCTGTTCCCAGTGTTAACACATCTGCATAAACTTGTCCAGTTTCTTGTAGTGGTTTTGGCAATTGACTGTAAACCCTGCCAACAGCTGATTTTAATTTTTTTCCAAATCCCATATTTATTAAAATTTAAAATGATAATCAATTGCACGATCAGGCAATTGTTGAGTTCTCCCAAAGTCATTGCGATAAGACACTGCTAGATATCTAAATGCGTCAGATCCGTGAGATGCCCAATCCTTTTTCGGCTGTAATTTAAATGTATTGTTTTTAAAGTCAAACTCTTTTTTATAATTTCTAAGAACATTTAATCCTGCTCCTGTGGTTTCTTCGTTAAAATAACATTTAGTTAAAATAGCTCTAACTGCGTCAATGCCATCATCAATCGATAGTCTCGGTGCTATGTTGAACCTTAAGCCTAATTCTAAAGCCGTATCAATTCTTGACTTGCCATTGCTAAACTCTCTAACTTGTATATCATGTGGGGCATAATGCCTCTCATAAACATAAACTTTGTTCTTTAACTCTTTAATATAATAGTTTAAGCCCTTGCCGTTATCTTCGAAATAGTCAATGATTCTTACTTCATTGCCAATAAATTGAGCAAACCAAATTGCTGTTGAGTCTCCTACTCCCAGATCCCAGAAAGTATAAACAGGCAAATTGCGTTCATATTCAAATTTGCCAATCCTTCCTTTTTTTTCTAGGTCTTGAATTAAATCAGAGTAGTAAGCCCCTTCGATCGGATTCGTAAAACTACAATAATATTCTTGATTAAAAAAATCTAGTGCTTTATTCCGCAATATTAACTCATTTTTTACTTGCTCCAATTCTTTTAAATCAATTGCTTTCGTGTCCTCAACTGTTTTGATTTCAGTGTGCCAAGTGTCTTGAAGCTTTTGGGCCATGTTGAATAATTCGTAAGAATGATTTTGTCCCTTTGGTGTAAAATTAAACAAAGCAAAACCCCCAGTAGCTCTAAGCATTGGCTCGATTGTTTCCCAAGCTCTTGGATCCTGTTCAGCATATTCTGAGAAACAGCAACCCTTAATCCCCGCACCCCGCAGATTATCCGGATTATCAGAACCTACAATTTGATAAATTGAGCCGTTTTTTAAAGTGATTTTTAGCTCGCTTTCGTTTTTTTGTTTAATTAATTGGCTTGGTATGTAGTCAATATATTTGCGTCCGCTTAAATCAGTCTCTTGCCAAATTGATTTTTTGCCTTGGGCGTATGTCGGGAATATATGCCAGTAAGTTCCAACTTGTTCAAATACCATTGCATAAAGCAAGCGATTAAGTGCAAATAAATCTTTGCCGGCTCTACGATGCCAAATATAAATTAACCTTCTTTTTTCAAACGATGCTTGCCAAAGCGATTTTTGATAGTCTCTAAAACTAAAATTGTGGGGTATTTCAATTTGATTAGTCAAGCTTGTTTGTGTCTTTACTTTTGTTTAGCAACTCTAAAGCTTGAGTTGCGGGTATTACAACAATATTATTATTAGTTTCTTGTTTTTCCTCGCGATAGTTTAGATCATACTTTTTGCGATTTTTGACTTTCGCTAAATATAATTCAAATTGTGATAATTCAGATTTTTTGCGGACACTCGCGTTTGTGTCATGAGAGTTAATTGATTCTAAATGTTCTCTTGCTTTTTCAACTTGAATATCGCTTGCAATCTCTAATGCGATATCTTTACGCGCACGATATTGCTCATTATTGACAACTTCGCACAAATCACTCTGATCTACACTAAATTTTTCAGCAATTTCTTTGTAAGATTTATTTTCAGAGATTAATTTTATAATTTCATCAATATTTTCAATGCAAATTTGCTTTTGAGTCTTTTTTATAATTTTTTCCGGCTTTTTATCAATGCAAGCAATATTTTGCATAATTTTTAAAATTTTAAATTTTGTAAATTTTTGGGATTTATCAACAATTTATTTATTAATCTTATTTTGTCAACTGTTTTATAAGTACAAATATTTTTCTGAAAATTCTTTGCGGTTATTAATTATTATTCTTTTTCTTTTTCGCCTATCAACTCTTGAAACATAAATTTTTAGATCTGGTTTTTTAGATATTTTTTTTAATTTATTTATCAACTTAGCTTTTTCAAGCTCTAGTTTAAAAATTTGTTCAATATCCATTTTTTTTAATTTAATTATTTTTTAAAAATATTTTTTTTTAAAGAAAAAAAGTAAGCAAAAAAAAGAAAGACTGACTGAGATGACAAAGAATAAAGTTTTTTATTTTCTTTAAAGATTTCGCTTGCGATAATCTTTTTTTTAGAAAGTTTATTTTTTTGTTTCTTTGTTTTTTTAATATAACACATGTTTTGCGAAAGTCAAGAAATATTTTTGTCTTACTTACTCTAAGTTTGATTAACTCTTACTCTTTTTTTGCTCTACAGTCTCAAGCTCAAATTATTTTTAATCTTTTTTTGATACAACTTAAACTTTTTTTAAATAATATTAAGATTTTTCTTGACATTATAATTTCTATTAACTCTTAACAATTCTTAATAATTCTTGTTAATTTCTAATATCTAAATCTTTTATCTTTTTTATCTCAAATATTTTTTTAATTATTTTAAATTATTTTTTATTTTCTTATTTCTTATCTTTTGCTTGTCTTACTCTTTGTAGCTCTCTAACTCTCTTTTTCTTTTTTTGAAACATTTAAAAATAATTCTTGACATATTAAAATTAGTTGTTTAAGATTGTTTTAGAAATTAAATTAAAAATTAATTTAATAACTAACTTAAAAAACAAATATATGTCAGACTTAATCAACAAAATTCTTGAATCAGAAAAAATTTTCGACGCAGATTTCTTTTTTTGCGATCATGAAAAAGTAGGAAATTTTGATTTTCGCTATCACACTGAAAAAAAAATAAGCAACTCGCAAGTATATTGCGTTAGTTTTACGCATAATGACAATAATTATGAGGTCGCAATTGACAATAATTTTGTCGATAATTTAGTAAATATTCTCAATCAATAACAATATTAACAATTAAAAAAACAAAAATATGAAAAACTTAATTTTATCTACTCTCGCAATTGCTACAATTTTAAACGCTGATTTAAAGCAAGATCTCGAAAAATCCGGATATCCTGCTCATTACTCTAAATATAGCGTTTTTGAGCTGATCGACCAAAAAAATCAACAATAATAATATTAACTTTAAAAAAACAAATATATGAAACATTTTAACAACATTATCGGGCTTGACAGCTTAAAACAAAAATATAAAGAATTAGCAAAAAAATATCACCCAGATCTTGGCGGAGATGCTGAAATTTTTAAAGAAATGCAAAAAGAATATGAAGATTATTTTTATAAATTCAGTAATGAAGATACAAAAGAAACGCCAAGTCATTTGATAAATCTATTAAATAAAATAACTTTTTTATTTACTAATAATGACGCAAAAATTGAATTGGTTGGATCTTGGCTTTGGATATCATTTGATAAAAAACCTGAAGTTTTAACTATTGAAAATTTAAAAAAGGCGGGTTTACGCTGGAGCATGAAGCAAAAAAAATGGTTTAGCGGTGGCGAGGGGTTCAAATTTAAACCAATTAAAACAAATTTAAGTTTTGGCGAAATAGTGTCTAAATATGGCACGGAGTCTTTAAAATGGGAGGGTCAAAAAGCTTTACAAAATTAAATTATATTACACCACGCC
>Ga0129336_10002756_pt1 | contig 10822 bp, 10 predicted proteins | sample CPB6_02_DNA_FD_96878 | JGI IMG/M metagenome (GOLD analysis project Ga0129336, IMG submission 96878) | Freshwater to marine salinity gradient microbial communities from Chesapeake Bay, USA - CPBay_Sum_0.6_0.2_DNA | ecosystem: Environmental > Aquatic > Marine > Coastal | place: USA: Chesapeake...
ATGGCGGTTATTGCGACACGGTTTATTTTTATAAGTGGTTTGAATGACAACCCACGTTGAAATTAAGCCCGGCGTTACTTATTTTCCGCAATTTCTCGATCGCGCAGCGCAAGAGTCACTTCGTGACGAAATTTATGCGGCTATCCATTCCGTAAAACTGTTTCAATCGACCATGCCACGTTGGGGCAATCCGATGTCGGTAAAGATGTTAAATCTCGGACCGCTCGGCTGGGTGTCGGATAAATCTGGCTATCGTTATCAGGCAACGCATCCTGTAACAGGTCTAAGCTGGCCGCCAATTTTTCCGTCGCTGCTTAAAATATGGAACACGCTTACAAATAATTACCCCGAGCCCGAGGCTTGTCTCATAAATTACTATTCGACGACGGCCAAAATGGGTTTGCACCAAGATCGTGACGAAGATGATTTCAACGCGCCGGTTGTCTCACTCTCTCTCGGCGATACAGCGCTCTTTCGCATTGGTACAAGTGAACGCACAGGGCCGACTCAATCCATCAAATTGCAATCAGGTGATGGTCTGATTTTTGGAGGTCCGGCGCGGCTCGATTTTCACGGCATTGACCGCATATACAAAGAAACGTCCACGCTTCTCAACGAAGGGGGACGGTTCAATCTAACGCTCCGCCGTGTGACGAAGCCTCATCTATAGTCGTAACGATTACGCGTTGGTATCGACACCCGGCTTCGGTCCGCCTTTGGACACACCGACGAGAGCCGGACGCAACACGCGTTCACCAATGACAAAGCCCGCTTGAACAACTTGAACAACAGTGCCTGACGTCACCGTTGTATCTTCGACTTCAAACATCGCTTGATGCAGGTTGGGATCAAAGCGCTGCCCTTGTGGGTCGATGAGTTTAATACCGTGTTTTTCAAGATTTTTGAGTAAGTCGCGCTCGGTCAATTCAACGCCTTCGAGAAGAGTCTTCAAAGCGCCATCGGCATTGGTTCGCTGATCAAGCGGAATGCTTTCAATACCGCGCCGCATATTGTCGGCCACGGTCAACATATCGCGCGCGAAGGAGGACACCGCATAAGTGCGCGCGTCAACGATTTCCTTCTCGGTGCGGCGACGGAGATTTTCCATATCGGCCATGGCGCGAAGGGCGCGATCCTTAAGCTGTGCATTTTCAGCATTCAGCGCATCGATGATCGCAAAGACATCGGCTTCTTTACCCGCAGCGGATTCAGACGGGTTCGATGCGGTTTCGTTTTGATCTTCAGGGGGGACGGCTTGTTCGTGGTCGCTCATGGCTCTCGATCAATCTGAATGGAAAATGATATGGGCCGGATATCGGTCTTCCGGAGTGGAAAATCAAGTTTCCTGCATCCCCTTACCCCCGAAAGATGAGGTCTTTATGCCGCGTCGCGGGCGCCAAAGAGGTCGAGAAGCGTTCTGCGGATAGTGGCCTGCCGCGTGAGGTGGCTGACTTTGCCGCCGGTTAAATCCGTCACATAGAAAACGTCGACCGCCTTTTCGCCAAAAGTAACGATATGGGCCGAAGCGATGTTGAGGTTGAGCTTGCCGATGGCCGTCGTCAATTCGTAGAGAAGGCCGGGACGGTCCAGACCGGAAATCTCGATCACCGTGAATCGGTTTGAGAGGCTGTTATCGACAACAACTTCCGGAACAACCGAAAACGTCTTTGCGGCCGAACCGCGCTGCGGCGCGCGCGCCGCCACCGCCTCGGCAATTTTGATCTCGCCTTTAAGCGCCTGCTCGATACCACGCGCTACGCGTGCCGCGCGGCGCAATTCGTCGTCATCTTCATCAAAGGCCCGCGAAATAAAAATTGTATCGAGTGCCATACCATCGGTGGTTGTGAAAATTTGGGCGTCGACAATATTCGCGCCAGCAGCCGCGCAAGCACCGGTCAAGATCGCCAGAAGGCGCGGATGATCGGGCGCTGAAACAGTGAGTTCCGTAACACCGCGAAATTTATCCGTCGCTACTTCTGTAGCAAGCGAGCGCATTTCACGCGCAGCACCATAAAGAAATTGCGCGTGCTTGATGCGCCGCGCGAGATCCACCTTCAACCAATAGGCAGCATTGTGGCGTGCAACATAAGTATCGAGCTCATCATCAGTCCAATTGGGCAGAGACCGTCGTAATTCATCTTGCGCGGCACGCACACGGTGCTCGCGATTAATCAGTGAATGACCACCTGCAAGAATGATTTCTGTTTCCCAGAATAATGTACGCAGCAACTGGCCCTTCCAGCCATTCCAGACACCGGGACCGACCGAACGAATATCACACACAGTCAGCACAAGAAGCATCCGTAGCCGTTCAAGGGTCTGCACTATGTTTACGAAGGACTCGATCGTCGCGGGATCTGAGAGATCGCGGCTTTGCGCGATGTTTGACATATCGAGGTGATGTTCAATCAGCCAGGCCACGGTTTCTGTTTCAGCTTCATTTAATCCGAAGCGCGGACAAAGTTTGCGGGCAACTTTTGCACCGGCAATTGAATGATCTTCGGGTCTGCCTTTCGCAATATCATGCAGAAACAAAGCGACATAGAGAATCTTCCGATTGCGGATCATCGGCATGACTTCATGCGCAACCGGCAATTCCGCGGCGTGTTGACCTGATTCGATTTGAGCGAGGACGCCGATTGATCGCAAAAGATGTTCATCAACTGTGTAATGGTGATACATGTTGAATTGCATCATCGCCACGACGCGCCCAAACTCAGGGACAAATTTTCCAAGCAGTCCCGCTTCATTCATGCGGCGAAGTGTTATTTCTGTTGAATTGCGCGACGTTAAAATCTCGATGAAAACATCATTCGCAATTTTTGAGGTGCGTAAATTCTGATCAACAAGGTGCAAAGATTGCGTGACAAGACGCGCCGCATGTGGATGGATAGCACGATTTTGTTGATCCGCGAAATGGAATAGCCGAAGAAGATTAACTGGATCGCGTCGAAACACGTCATCATCGACAACTGTCAAACGCTCATTTTCAACAACAAAATCGGTGATATCCTTCACCGTCTTATCGCGGCGGCGGAGTTTACCAACAAAGCGATTCAAGCCCGTTGCCGGCTTTTGATGACGCGCCTCCAATGACGCGCATACGATGGCTGTTAAATCACCAACATCTTTGGCAATGAGAAAATAACGCTTCATGAAACGTTCGACGCCAGACAGAGCGCCATGCGAGACATAACCGAGCCGCTCCGCTAGAACACGTTGAATGTCGAATGAGAGACGCTCTTCGGCTCGACCAGCTGCAAAATGCAAATGACAGCGCACGCGCCACAGAAAATCTTCGCAGCGACGAAACAATTGATATTCTTCGTGGCTGAAAAGACCGGCTTCTATAAGGTCCTTACTGTCTTTGATGCGGTACACATATTTTGCAATCCAGAACAATGTGTTGAGATCGCGCAGTCCGCCCTTACCGTCTTTTACATTGGGTTCAACGAGATAACGAGATGAGCCCGCACGTGACACGCGTGTTTCGCGCTCAGCCAATTTAGCGGCAACAAATTCAGCGGCCGATCCCGAAACAATATCCTGATCAAAACGTTCGGAAAAGCGATCAAAGAGATCGTGGTCACCGGCGAGATAGCGCGCTTCGAGCAGTGCCGTGCGGATGGTCATATCCGATTTCGCTTCCCGGATACATTCATCGACTGTACGAACGGAGTGACCGACTTTGAGTTTCAAATCCCAAAGCGCATAAAGAATCGTCTCGACAACACTCTCCGACCACGGTGTGGCTTTGTAGGGGAGTATAAAAAGGAGATCGATATCTGATCCAGGCGCTAAGGTTCCGCGACCATAACCTCCAACAGCCGCAACACATATTTTTTCGCCTGTCGAAGGATTGTTCAGGGGATAGAAAATTGTCGTCGCCAATTCATGCAAAGATGAGACGATGAAATCCATGCTTTGTGACAAAAAGTTGACGCAGGCGAAGCCATCTTTTGTATTATTTAAAATCCATTCCGCCTCAACGCGCGCGGCTTGATGCGCTTCTTGAAGAATCGCAACAACTGATTTTCGCCGTGCAAGAGGATCGCCCGGGCCGGTCGCGGCCTCTTTAAGTTTTTCGCGCGATGAATGGGCAGTCGAGGCCATCAGGCTTTTACTTTCGCCTCGATAGCATCCCAAATGGCAGCAGCGAGGTCGGGGCCGCCCACGCGCTTAATCGCGCGTAAGCCTGTGGGTGAAGTCACATTGATTTCTGTGAGATTACCATCGATCACATCAATGCCAACAAAGAGGAGCCCCATTTTCTTCAATGTCGGTCCGATGCGTTCACAGATTTCCTGCTCGCGCTTCGTGAGCTCTGTGGATTCAGCAGCACCACCACGCACCATGTTTGAGCGGATGTCATCACCGCTCGGGACACGATTGATGGCGCCACGGGCAATACCATCAATGAGAATAATTCTTTTATCGCCCTCAACGACTTTAGGGAGAAATTTTTGAATAACCCAAGGTTCACGAAATGTTACAGCAAAAAGATCATAGAGCGAGCCAAAATTCGGATCACGTGCGGACAGTTTAAAAACAGCTGCGCCACCATTCCCGTAAAGCGGCTTCATCACAACTTCGCCATGCTCTTTACGGAACGCTTCAATTTCTGCTTTATCGCGTGTCACCAATGTTGGCGGCATCAAATCGGCAAATTGCATCACCATTATTTTTTCTGGGGCATTGCGCACCGATGCCGGGTCATTCACCACAAGAGTTTGCGGTCCGACTTGCTCAAGCAAATGCGTCGTCGTGATGTAAGCCATATCAAAGGGCGGATCCTGCCGAAGCAGAACAACATTCATTCCCGAAAGCGGCAGACGCTGAAATTCATGAAGCGTGACATGATCGCCCTTCACATCTCTGACATCAACTCTCGCAATCAATGCCGATACAACGCCATCACGTAATGCCAATGTATCTGGCGTATAGTAAAACACCTCGTGACCACGCGCCTGCGCCTCAAGCATCAGGGCGAAGGTTGAATCGCCTGCGATATTGATTTTTTCGATCGGGTCCATCTGGACCGCTACAGACAATTTTTTCACGCGTGTTTTCCTCGTAGCTATGACGAGCCTTATTAATCCAAAGGCAATTCAAATGCATCCTCGATATGGCGCGGCAGACGCCAAGGCACGACGATCACGGCATCGCCCCGAAAACTATACCCAGGAGGCAGATCATTTCGCCACAACCACTCTTCAGCAGCCTTGCCGAGACGTCGCGTCTTTGTGCCATCAATCGCTTCGAGTGCCTGATCGAAATCACGCCGCGCCTTCACTTCAACAAAGGCGATGGTTGCCCCTTTGCGGATAATCAGGTCGATTTCGCCGCCGCGCGCGCCAAATCGGCGCGTCACTATCCGATATCCTTTAGCCATGAGCCATAAGGCCGCGATGAATTCCGCATAATGGCCCCAACGATAGGCCTTTTTGCGTTTCTCGGCCCTCTCCATCAATCGGCGTCGCCTTTGGCCAGGGCCACCGCGCGGGCATAGACTTGTCTGCGCGGTAATCCGGTTTCTTCAACAGCCACCGCCACCGCGTCTTTCACGGAGAGATGCGATAAATGTAGCCTGAGCCGATCATCAAGATCAGCACCCTTTTGTTCATCGCTGACTGAATCGACAGCGGCGCCGATCAAAACAACAATTTCGCCCTTAGGCCGGGGTGCGGATTCAAATTCGGAGAAAAGCGCCGAAAGCGTTCCGCGCCGGACCGTCTCATAAAGCTTGGTCAATTCGCGCGCGACCGCCGCTGACCGATCACCCAGAATCTCATGCGCATCGTGAAGCATTCCGAGAAGCCGATGCGGTGATTCGAAAAAGACGAGAGTGGCCGGAATCGAAGAGAGTTCTGAAAGCCGCTCTCGCCGAGCGGTTGATTTCGGCGGTAGAAACCCCTCAAAGAAAAAACGATCCGTCGGCAGACCGGCGGCAACCAATGCGGCCAGCACAGCGGAAGGGCCAGGCACGGGAACGACGGTGAATCCTTCCGCCAAAACCGCCTCGACCAATTTATAGCCAGGGTCAGACACCAAAGGCGTGCCGGCATCTGAAATCAAAGCGAGAGCCTGCCCCTCTTGCAAACGAGCAAGAATTTTGGGGCGCATTTCAGCGGCATTATGCTCGTGATAGGCGACAAGTGGCGTTGTGATCCCGTAATGCGCCAATAATTTTCGGGAAACCCGCGTATCCTCGGCAAAAACAGCATCGGCTGCCGCCAACGTGCCGAGCGCACGAAAGCTCACATCTTTCAGATTGCCAATCGGCGTTGCTACAATATGCAGCCCCGGCGAAAGCGGCTCGGCTTCGGCTTTCATGCCGAAGGCGGTATAAGAAGCGGGCTCGCGGATCGCCACGAAAAAACCTTTATCGACAGACGAATGGAGAGGCGGGTGCTGTCATGGCATTGCATGAGACAAGGTTTTGATGCAACCGAGATTACGGTGCAGGAATGCAAGCACCTTCATCATGAGTCTTCCGCGTGCGGGGCTTAAGGAGAGCGTTGTGACGACACGGTTTGTAGCATCCCGTTCAATTGCGGACTTCGGATCTAAAGCGCTCCGCTTTGTGGCCGTCATCGGCCTTGGCCTTGCACTCACAGGATGTATCGCCTCAAGCCGTTTGGGTGGCGGGTTAATCGCTCCCTCTCAGGAAGCCGCCCCTCAGCCAGGGCCCGCGGAAACAAATGATGCACCACCTGCGGATTCAGGACCAATCGCAGGAACGGAACTTCCGCCACCCGGCGAAACGGCGCAAACAACCACGCCTTCGGCGGCGGCTTCCACAACGCCCGTTGTGACTGCGCCACCGCTAACTGGCACGCCTAAAATTGCTCTGCTCTTACCACTCTCCGCATCAGGGGGGACGGGAACAGCCGCGTTGGCTCTCAAAAATGCCGCTGAACTTGCCATGGCTGATCTTCCGGGCGCGTCGATTGAGCTCGTTGTGAAAGATGAACGCGGCACGCCCGATGGGGCGCGCGAAGCGACCAAGCAAGCCCTGGCAGAAGGGGCGAGCGTTATTGTGGGACCGCTCCTCGCATCATCCGTTCAAGCCACCGGCTCCATTGCACGAAGTGCGGGCCGACCTGTCATCGCCTTTTCAACCGATATCGGCGTAGCGGGTCGAGGCGTTTATCTGTTGAGTTTCCTGCCGCAATCCGATGTTGACCGGATCTTGAGTTACGCGGCAGCAAAAGGAAAAAAATCGATCGCCGCTCTGATCCCTGACTCACCTTACGGCACGGCGGTGAATGCAACATTGCAAGATGTCGCGGCACGCAACGGTATTACGATTAAAGCGATTGAACGTTATACACCGGGTGCGATCGATCCGGCAGCACAACGCATCAGCGCGGTCAAAGATCAAATCGATGCCTTGTTCATTCCGGAAAATGGCGACAACGCCGCGGCGGTTGCCAAAGCTCTTAGTGGCGCCGGGCTTGATCCCAAAAAAATTCAACTCTTAGGCACAAGTGCATGGGATGATCCGCGTATCTTCTCAACGCCCGCATTTGCGAATGGATGGTTTGCGCAACCCGATAAATCAGGCTTTGAGACATTTGCTTCAAAATATCGTGAACGCTATAGCAGCGATCCGACGCGCATTGCGACGCTCGCTTATGATGCTGTGTTTCTCTTAAACGCGCTGAAGAAAAACAAAGGCGATAAGGCCTTTGAACCCGATACGATTGCGGCACCCGAAGGGGCGATTGGTCTTGATGGCTTATTCCGCTTCAGACAAGACGGCACCAATCAACGCGGTCTCGTGATCATGCAAGTGGGTAAAGGCGGTGCGGTAAAAATTGACAATGCGCCTTCAAGCTTTCCCTGATTGATGCCCGCTCTAGAACGATAAAGCACCAACGATAGCATTCAAAACCGGCTTGCCTTTAGAAGTAACGCGCAAGCGATTATTGGCAACACTCTCAACAAGATGCTCATCCATCAAACGATGAATGGTCGTTTGATCAAATTGATGTCCGGCAAGGGCTTCACAATGAATAACGTCAAGGCCTTCATTCAAGCGTAAACCCATTAGAAGACATTCATTCGCAGCATCGCGACTTGTCAAAGTTTCATCATCAATAAGCGCGTGGCCATTTGTCTCAACGAGCGATAACCAGGTTTCTGGATGTTTCTCATTCGACATCGCATGACGACCGGAAGCATCACTCAACCGCGCATGAGCGCCTGGTCCTACACCGACATAATCACCATAACGCCAATAGAGAAGATTATGGCGGCATTCTGCGCCCGGACGCGCATGGTTTGAAATTTCATAAGCGGGTAAGCCTAATTTCTCACACGTCTCTTGCGTGATATCAAAGAGAACACGCTGCTCTTCATCGGCCATGGGCTTAAGTTTGCCGGCCGCCACTAGTCGTTCGAACATCGTTCCTTCTTCAATCGTCAATTGATAGAGCGAGAGATGTTCCGCAGCGAGTGCGATGGCTTCATGTAACTCATCAGCCCATTCTTTTGGTGTTTGATCAGGGCGTGCGTAAATCAAATCAAAGGAATAGCGATCAAAAATAGATGCTGCGATTTTTACCGCTGCGCGCGCTTCATCCGCTGAATGCAATCGACCAAGCGCTTTCAAATCACGATCATTCATGGCTTGAAAGCCGAGCGATAAACGATTGATTCCTACATCGCGATAGGCGCGGAGGCGTGACGCCTCAACGCTTGTCGGATTGGCTTCCATCGTGATTTCAACACGCGGTGACACCGTCCATCTGCGCGCTATAGCATCGAGAATCGCGCCAATCGTATCAGCGCGCATTAATGACGGTGTGCCACCACCAAAGAAAATACTCCCGACTTCTCGTGAGCCGGATATTTGTTTTTGATAATCAAGTTCACGTTCAAAGGCTTTTACGAAACGTGGCTCATCAATGGGCGCGCTACGCACATGGCTATTAAAGTCACAATAGGGACATTTGGATGCGCAAAAGGGCCAATGGACATAGACACCGAAGCCGGGATCCCGCGCCGCTAAATGATCGATCATATTTTGAGACAAAGTTTTTCGAGCGCGATGAAGGCGCGCGCGCGATGCGACAAGCCTAAACCATGTGGCGGTAATCCGTGTTTTTCTTCTGCCGTCATTTCACCAAAAGTGCGATCAAAGCCATCGGGTAAAAACATGGGGTCATAACCAAAGCCCGCTTTACCACGTGGCGGCCAAATCAAGACACCATTAACACGCCCTTCGACAGCGACTTCATGCTCATCCGGCCAAACAACTGAGAGGGCTGAGATAAACCATGCACGCCGTTGTGAGGGCGTAACAGCCCCTTTTTCTTGAAGACCCGCTTCAACTTTAGCCATGGCCGCGTTGAAGTCTTTTTCAGGTCCGGCCCATCGTGCGGAGTAGAGACCGGGATCGCCGCCCAAAGCTTCAACGCATAATCCGGAATCATCTGCAAAGGATGGAAGGCCGGATTTCATCGCGGCAGCATGCGCTTTGATAAATGCATTCTCTGCAAAAGTAACGCCCGTCTCGTCAGGTTCTGGTAAATCAAGTTCACCAGCAGAAATCGCTTCGACACCATGGGGGGCCAGAAGCTCGCGCATTTCTTTGAGCTTGCCTGCATTATGCGTGGCGATGATAACTTTGCCTGAAAGACGACGTGACATAATTACCCAATGATTGCTTTTTGCATCGTGACCAAATTCGAAATGCCATTTTTTGCGAGCTTCAGAAGTGCAAGAAGCTCTTCTTCGGAGAAGGGCTTGCCTTCGGCAGTACCTTGAATTTCAACTAGACCACCAGAACCCGTCATGACGAAATTTGCATCCGTCTCAGCGGTTGAATCTTCCGCATAATCGAGATCGATAACCGGAACGCCTTTGACGATGCCGCAGGAGATCGCTGCCAAGTGATCGCGCAAGGGATTGCCGGTGATGATCGAGCGCGACTTCATCCACTGAACGCAATCATGAAGCGCGACCCAAGCGCCCGTGATCGCCGCTGTGCGGGTTCCGCCATCGGCTTGCAACACGTCACAATCGAGTGTGATTTGCCGCTCGGCCAATTGACCAAGATCGACGACCGAGCGCAAAGAGCGTCCGATGAGGCGTTGAATTTCTTGCGTCCGGCCGGATTGCTTTCCGGAGGTGCTTTCGCGCCGTGTCCGTTCAGCAGTCGCGCGCGGTAACATGGCATATTCCGCCGTGACCCAACCTTTACCTGAGCCGCGAAGCCATGGCGGCGCCTTTTCCTCGAGCGAGGCCGTGCAAAGCACATGGGTTTCGCCGAATTTGACGAGGCACGAGCCCTCGGCATAGCGGGCGACATGACGTTCGAGAGAAACCGCCCGAAGCTCGTCGGGCGCGCGTTTTGAAGGGCGCATATTAGAAATATCCGAAAATAAATGTCAGTTGAGGGAGACTTCTAGGCTTCTCGCGTCGTCGTCGCAAGGCAAGACATCTTGATAAGGGGTAATCGCCTCTTCACATTGAGGGCGTTCAGTGAAACATGGCTGATCCTGATTTGAGCGCCTCATGAAAGACGACCTGTCACCGGCTACCGCTAACCCGCTGATCGATCTCAATCAGAGATCGCGGGAGATTTTTCGGCGGATTGTGGAATCGTATCTCGAGACCGGCGAGCCCGTAGGCTCGCGCAATTTGTCGCGGCTGATCCCGATTGCCCTATCGCCTGCCTCCGTCCGCAATGTGATGGCCGATCTTGAAAGTGCGGGTCTTATTTACGCGCCGCATACGAGTGCCGGGCGCTTGCCCACTGAAAGCGGCCTGAGATTCTTTGTTGATGCGCTGATGGAGATTGGTGATTTGTCGG
>Ga0129336_10002757_pt1 | contig 10821 bp, 10 predicted proteins | sample CPB6_02_DNA_FD_96878 | JGI IMG/M metagenome (GOLD analysis project Ga0129336, IMG submission 96878) | Freshwater to marine salinity gradient microbial communities from Chesapeake Bay, USA - CPBay_Sum_0.6_0.2_DNA | ecosystem: Environmental > Aquatic > Marine > Coastal | place: USA: Chesapeake...
GTTATAAAGATTGGTTTAATAAATATTATGATCCTAAAAATAATTTAGATTATTTAGCTGTAAAAGATGGACAATATATAAAAGATTTTGTACCTAATACTTCTTATGAAATGCCTGTAGGACTTAGTAAAACTAATATGACTAGTGTAGTAGGAAAAAGAGGTCAAAAAATGTTTGATGTTGACGAGTCTTTTCCTTATATGGATTATAAAAATTTACCAGTTGAAAAAGAGTTAGAATTTATTAATTATAAAAATAAATTAAATAGAGATTTTAATACTGGTTGGAAAGGGCAATACAAAAATGGAGGATTAGTTAAATGATAAACAACTTTAACATATTTGGACAACTTATTAAGATAGAAAGTCGTAAATCTTTATATAAAAAGAAGTGTTTAGGTATGTGGTTATCTAATGAAAATAAAATTCTTGTACAAGAAAATACTGATAAATATCCTGTTAATGAAGATATAATTAATCAAACTACTTGTCATGAAATTATACATGCTTGGTTAGATAAATGTAACTATCATAAGCTTTCTGATGATGAACAATTAGTTGATTTACTAGGTAGTTGTTTACATGAATTCTTAACTTCACAAAGTAAAAACTAGATATTAAGCTATTAACAGAAAAAATATAAAATAAATAATTATAATACAAATTATAAATAAACTAATATATTAACTAACATGACTGAAAAAAACGAATTATTTGAAGGGTTAGGGTCCTTTCTTTTAAATCAAGATTCTGTAAGTGTTGATTCTTTAGAAGGTGCTAATACACCACCTGCTGCTGAAGAAGAAACTACTACTACAGAAACCCCAAATGCTAATGCTGTTACGCTAGATGAATTAGAGGCAGATCTAGCTGGACAAGCAGAAGAAACTAGTACTGAAGAAACTACTGTTGAATCAACTGATGATACAGAAGATTCTGAAAAAGTAACTACTGAGTCTAAAGACTCAACAATCTACAAAACTTTATCTGAGTTTCTTAAAGAAGAAGGTATAGTTGATGAAGTGTTTGAAGATAAAGATTCATTATTTAACTACTTCAAATCAGTAGCTGAGAATGAAATAAAAGAGTGGAGAAGTAATTTACCTCAAGAGATTACAACTATTATTGAGAACTATGAACAAGGAGTACCTTTTGATGAGTTGCTTAATATTACTTCTAATCAAATTAGATTAGATTCAATTGATGAGGAAGTGTTATCTGATAACCTTGAATTACAAAAAAACCTAGTTAGAAATTATTACCTTAGTAAAGGTTTTAATGAATCTAAGATTGAAAAGATGATTAGTAAGTCTTTAGAATTAGATGAACTAGAAGAAGAAGCAACTGAAGCTTTAAGTGAACTTAAAGAATTAGAAGCTGAAAGATTAGAAGAACTAAAAGAAAGAACTAAACAAGAACAAGAAGAACAACGTCTTGCTTATGAACAAACTATTAATAACTTGAATAACACTATTAAGGAAACTAAAGAAATTATTCCAGGTATTAAACTTGATGATAAAGCTAAGAAAGATCTTTTTAATATGATTACAAAACCTGCAACTCAAAAAGATGGTGTAAACTATTCTCAAGTAATGTTACTTAGAGAGAAAGATCCTATTGGTTTTGAAGTAAAACTTAATTATTATGCTAAACTAGGATTGTTTGATGAAAACCCTAAGTTTGATTTAATAACTAAAAAGAGTGAAACTAAAGCATTAAATAAATTAGAAAAACAATTAGAAGAAGATTTAAAATCAAGAATCAATAAATCTAATGCTAATTCTAGAAATTCTGATGAAAATTCAGATGTACTTGATGCTTTAAAAACAGTATTTAAAAAATAAAATTAACCCTTAACAATATAAATTTTAAAATTAATGAGTCAAATTATTAACCAATTGCAAAAATTTAGTCCTAAGGATTGGAGTGGTTTAACCACAAAAAATCACATTGGGGCTATGTATGGTGAACAACCTATCATGGTGTCTGAATTGATCAGTAATATCTACGATGTTAATCTAGGATTAGATTTCGATAGATTTATGGAACAATTTGAAACTATGGAAATTGAAAGAGATGCTCCTTTTGAATGGATGCTTAACTCTCAATCACCTTTCAAAAACATCCCATTACTTGCGTATTACACTGATGTAGCTTTAACTAGTCCTGCTACAAGTACTACTCCTGGTATTGGTAATTCAAGTTTTTACTTGGAATTTCCTGATCGTATTTTTGAGTATTCTGATGTAATTGCTCCTGCTAGCTATGCAAAAGAAACTTATCAAATGCGTGTTATGTCTGATCCTAAGCCTAATGGTGCTAACTGGTGCTATGAAGTAGCTTTGGTATCTGGTGATGCTAACTTGTTTGTTCCTGTAAGTGAACTTACAAATGGTGTACGTTTTGTTAAAATGTATGCTCTAGCTGAACAAACTCTTTCTCAACGTGGTTCTAGTTCATTGAACTTCAGTTCACCGTTTAGAATGCAAAATCGTTGCTCATTCATGCGTTCTGAGTACTTAGTACCTGGTGATATGATTGATCAAAAAGAAAATGCTCCACTTGGATTCTTCTTTGTAGATGCTCAAGGTAAACGTCATACTACCTGGTTAGGTAAACTTGACTACGACTTTATGGTATCTTGGAAGAGAATGAAGTCTATGGCTCAGTTGTATGGAAAATCTTTGAAAAACTCTCAAGGTTCTTACACCATGAAGGGAGATTCAGGATATGAAATCAAAACTGGTTACGGACTTTTGGATCAAATTTCTCCTTCAAATGTACACTACTACACTACATTTAATATTGATGTATTAAGTGAAATCTTAATGAGTTTATCAGTAGGTAAACTTCCTGAAGATCAACGTAGATTTGTACTTGGTACAGGTGAGTATGGTATGCGTCAGTTCCACAAAGCTGTAGAAACCAAAGCTGTAACATTTGCTCCTTCAAGAGAAGAAATTCGTATTGGTGGTACACTTACTAATATGAGTTATGGAGGTCAATTCAAGAAGTATTCATTTATCAATGGTATTGAAATTGAATTGATGCACATTCCTTTCTTGGATGATCCTAGCTTGTGTGCTATTCAACATCCTGATGGTGGTATCTTAAGTTCATATGAATACTTAATTCTTGACTTTGGTACTTCACAAGGTAAACCAAACATTCAAAAAGTAACTGTAAAAGGTTCTCAAGATGTTTACAAATACATTCCTGGATTGCGTGATCCATTTAGTCCATCTAATAGTGGTACTAAACCTGGTATGACTGTATCTAAGGTTGATGGTTATGAAGTAGTTCGTGCTTGTACCCTAGGTATTAAAGTACATAATCCAATGAGATTAGCTCGTTTCATTCCTAATCTATAATTTAAAATTTAGTAGGGTGGGTTTTTACCCACTCTACTTTATTTATATAAAAAGAAACAAATTAATTATATATAAAAACTATGGGGATAGTAGAAAAAGAACCTGTCACAATTGACAGTATTTTAAAAAACAAAAAGATTTTAGTAAAACCAATTCTAAGAAATAATGGTAACTTTCCTAAAGGACATGATGGAGAGTTTATGTATACTGATACAGTATGGTCTACAGATTTAAGACCTGAACCAGGTACAACCAGATATAAATCAGTATTGTCTGAACCAGAAAGAAAGGCATTTGAAGATGCTCTTAATCTTGAACCAGGTAATATGTCTTTTTATAAGAAGAATGGATTTTGGTCTACATTTAGAGTTAAACTAAATAAAGAAGGTAAGACTTTAGATTTAAATGACCCACTTCAATACTTAGAATATTTAGTATTAAAAAATGATAGAAGGATTGCTTCTAATTGGAATACTAAATATGATAGTGGAGAATATAAGTTTGCTTTAGTAGATGAAGATGAAACTATTAAAGATAATATAACTAAAACTGAAATTAATAAGAAAGCTTATAAGTATTTTGGTAAGATTGAAGATTCTGTTGAAGAAATGGCTATGGTAATTAGATTAATTACTAATAGAATAGTTAAGAATAGTGATGTAGAGTTTTTAAAATCTGAAATACAAAAAATAATTGATACAAATATTAAAGGATTTGTTGAAATTATGGAAGATAAACACTTTGCAACTAAAGCATTTATTAGTAAGGCTGTTGATGCTAAAGCAATTGATAGAACTAGTAAAGGTGGTTATTCTCTTAAAGGTGGAGATGAAATTGGTAGAACTTTACAAGAAACTGTAGAATTCTTAGAATCTCCTAAAAATCAAGACATCTATTTGAAGATTAAAGCTCAAATAGAAAACAGTAAAAAGTAATTTATTAACCTACTTAGGAGTGAAACAATTAAACAGACCCTAAGTTAATATATAATTAAGTAGCAATGACAAAACAAGAGTTCTTGAACAACTTTTATCTACAATTTGATAAATTAGCAAGTCAAGCTTTGCCAGGTTATGAGCCTGCCGAAATTTCAGCCATGGCAACAGAAGCTCAAGAACTCTTGGTTGTTACTTATTATACAGGTAATAACTCTACTGGAAAGTCTTTTGAACAGACTGAAAAAAGAATACAGGACTTAGGTGAGTTAGTTAAACATGCAATGCTAACACCACTTCCTTATAATCCTCTACTAAATATGCCTAATGGTGTATTTGTAGAGCTACCTAATACACTATTAGATAATCCTACAGATTATTCTGATGTTCACTGGTTTACTGTATATGAAGAAGTATTAACTAGTGATAAGTGTACTCCTCGTAAGTATGTTTTAGAGATTAACCATAACGAATATGTTAGAGCTCTAGACAATCCTTACAACAAACCTAATAAAAACAAAGTTTGGAGGATGAGAATTGAAGGTAGAAAACATGAATTAATTACAGATGGTTCTTATAACATACAAAAATATGTATTTAGATATGTTAAGAAACCTAACCCAATTGATTTAACTACTAATTTAAATGATCAAGTAAGTCAACTATCTGATCATATTCATAGAGAGTTAGTTAGAAAAACTGTAGAAATAGCTGTTAAAGATATTGAAGCTTATAATAGAATGCAAGCTGAGATTAGTACAAATAATACATACAGGGAATAAGCTATAGTTACACAAATTAATTCTTTAAAAATAACAATAACAAATCAATTTATTAATATATTAATTAAAAAATCAAAGAAATGTCTTTAAACAAAATTTCAAGTGCAAATAGAGCTGAAGTAAGAAGCTCATTAGATAATGCTTTACCTGCTGTAGGTGGTGATGTTAATCCAATTGTTGATTATATCAACAATAGTTTTACACCAAGCACGGTTACTCAAGCTACTAGTATTACTACAGGAGTTACTTTAAACTCTAAATCTGGAGTTATTACTACAGTATCTACTACATTAGCAGCTGGTGCTTCAGCTAGTGCTTTTACATTAACAAACTCTACAATAACTTCTAGTTCTGTTATTTTAACAAACTGTGAACAAGGAGCTACAGGTTCATCTGTAAATGCTTTAGTTAGTAGTATTGCTAATGGAAGTTGTAATATTACATTAACCAATGTTGGTGGTACTACTACAGGAGCAGCTACTGTTAAAATTCACTTTTTAGTAATTAACAATTAATTAATCAAATTATTTATAAACATTAAACAAATTAAACAATGTCATTACAAAACGTAAGTAATCACAAACAATTACTCATAGGTACAGCTAACCCAAGCTATCCAACCGCAGGAACTATTGCAACTCCAGATAATTTAGCTGCTGGTGTAGTTGCAATTACAACTGAAGATGGTGTAGTACTTGATGCATCTACTGCTGCTGCAGTTGCTACTGCTAACAGACCTATTGTGGTTGTTCAAAGTCAAGGTTCAGGTAAACCTTTAATTAAATCTGCCTCTTTTAGCAAAAGTCAACTTTTAGTAGCTAAAGGTAAACTTTATTCAGGTGCAGCTCAACAGGTATCTTATGTAGGATATGTATCTGCTACAACTGGTACAGGTACAATTGAATTACCTGGTGCTGGTACATCAGTTATTTTGCGTAACACTTTTAAAACTAACTTTTTCCAATTTAGTGATAAACTAATGGAATCAATTGTTGGTTATAAAATAACTGCAAGTGATACTACTAGTTCTCTTGTAGATTATTTAGTAAAATACGCTATTCAAGATGTACAAAGATATGTAAATATTCCTTATGCTGTAGAACGTGTAAATAGTTCTACTACTGAAGCTGCTGGAACTGGTACAGGTACTAACATTATTTTTACTAAAAATTCTTCACAAGTAACTTGGACTGGTACTATTACTAACTTACCTGTTGGTACATATTTTAGACTTGCTACTGGTGTTACTAGTGCTATTTATAAAGTAAAAGAAAAAAATGCTACTAGTCTTGTTCTTGATACTCCTTATCAAGGATCTACAAATACTGTAGCTGCTGTTGCTACTCTTCAAGTTGTAACTCCTGTTACTACTTCAGGTACTGCAGGTGCTGGTTGGGGTATTCGTTTTACTGGTTATCCTCAAACTAAATTTGCTCCAAATATCTTCCGTTATGAAACTTCTAAGTTTGTAACTACTGCAACTAATTTTGGTGCTACAACTGTTAATAATGCTTATGTAGTTCCTACTGAAGGTTCTGGTGTATATGAGCAAATTGCTGAAGAAGAATTCTTCTTCCAATTGTTTGAAGGTATGCATGATGCTAACTTGATTCAGGTTCCTCCTGTAACAATGCGTTCTAATGTTGAACTTAGTGGTACTTATTCAATTATTGATCTTGAAGTAGCTACTCAATCTGGTACTATGAGCTTTATCAATAATCCAATTGCTCGCAAACAAGTTAGAATTGCTATTAACAGACAAACTAGAGTTAATCAATTAGATACTGTAGCTGATATTTTAGAAGCTGCGCTTGGTTTAACAAACGGAACTTTGTTATAATAATAACTTTTAAACTTTAATAAAAAGGCTATGGCTAGTTATAGCTGTAGCCTTTTTTAATATAATCAATCCATGGCTTTACAATTAAATATAAATATAACTGAATATATTAATCAAGAATGGTTAACTTTTAAAGAGTTAACTGGTCTATACTCTTTAGCTAATACAACTGGTTGGGGTACTCCTAATCCAGCTACTGGTTCAGCTACTGCAGCAACTTTAGAAATGCAAGATATTAATGGTAACAGTTTAGGAATAGTTGATGTTTTTACTTACTTTCCTACCTCTGATACTAATTTTGAATTAAATATACTAGCAAGTGATTTTAATGGTAACACAACTAAGTTTAATGATGGTGTATATCAATTTATTTATAGAGTAGTTACTCCAACTGGTAACTATGAAAAACGTATTTGGATAGTATTTAAATGTGCTGCTGAGTGTAAAATGCAAAACTTATTATTAAAGCTTGTACAAGACTTTTGTGATACATGTGAAGATGATGGTAGTGTATTAAAATATACTCAAGCTAGAATGATTTTAGATGCTGCTGAGAGTGCTGCTCAATGTGGAGATATTATTAGAGCTAATGCTTTAATGGATATGTTCAATAGATTAAAGATTGAATATTGCTGCGATTAATAGATTTATAAACAATTTAATATAATATATAAAATGAGTTGCAACGGATGTGACGAAATAATAACAACTGGTAATCAAGGTTATGATGGCTGGAGTCCTGTATTAGCTTTAAGTGAAGATTGTGCTGGTAAAATAGTACATAGACTTATTAGCTGGATTGATGGTACTGGTACAAAACCTGATTACAATAGTAATATAATGACTGATGCTTGGTTATTAGCTAATCCTATTTATTTAAGTGCAAGTGGATTTACTGATGACTGTGATGAAGCTGTTAATTTACAACCTAGTAATGGTACTAACGGTACTAATGGTACTAATGGTGAACAAGGACCTCCTGGTGAAGATGGTTGTACTCCTGAAATAAGTTTTACTGCTAATGTAGGTAAAGAAAGCCCTATTGAATGTACTGTAGAAGGTGTAATTGATGGTTGTACTTCTTCTTGGAACATAAACTTTCCTGAAGAAATTTTTACTAGTACTACTGTAGTAGAAGCTGTAACAGGTAGTGAAACATTTACTACTGCTGTAGAAAATGCTATTGATGGTGTACTTAATGTAACACCTGTTAGTGATACTTCATTAAGTATTTCAAATACTGGAACTAGTGCAGATATAGTTTATACTGTAGAAAGTTATATTCCTTCTGGTGGACTTCCTGTAATAAATTTAGCTACTTCACCTTCAAGTTGGATTGATAGTTATATAGTAGGAAATCAAATGACAGTAGATTTTAGAATAGCTGTACAAGTTATTAGTGGAGTTGGAGATATGAGCTTACATTTTAAAATACCTCAAGGAAAAACAGTTAAAACTGGATTTACTTATACTAATACTGTAGGATATCAACCATCTAATTATACAACATGGACTATGCAAGGATATCCAATAGTATCTACTAATAGTTTAATACCTGGTTATATAAGACTAAATGCTGTAACTTCTTCTAGTAATGGTGGTATTGGAATACTACCAGGTATAATACATACGTTTACAGGTCAATTAACTTTTTTAATAAACTAATATGCAATTAAATATAAATTTTTCAGGAGATACTATTACTTTACCTAATTCTCTTAAAGGGTATCCAATTACAATAACAGGAACAGGTACATTAACTTCTAATTATATAATTACTACAACAGGTTCTTTTGATGAAGGATCTACATTTACTTTTTATTATAAAGGTGTAGTTGATAAAGCTACTTATAATTTTAATATATTAGGTACTAATCTTAGTTCTGCTCAATTAAATAGAGAATCTACAATAGTAGCTGTTTATAATGGAGTTACTTGGGATGTTAATCTTTATATTAATGCAGTTAATGATAACTGGATAACTTCATCTATAGCTGGTACTTGGCAAAATATACCTTATGATGATGGAGATATTATTAACTCTGGTTCAACTACAGGTACTTATACAAATACTACTGGTACTGAAGGTGCTAACTATTTAGGTCAGTGGAAAGCTTATAAAGCTAATGCTGCTAATTATTCTAATTCAGTTCCTTCAGCAAGAAGGTTAAAATATAGAAAAAACTTAGATGGTACTGTACAAATTATGGGTCATTTAAGAAAACAATTTGCTGTACCTGGAGCTACTACTAGTATTAAATTAGATAATAGTTTATACTCTAATACAATTACATCTCCTGCAGCTATAATTATGGATACTAAAGTATTGTGGTATTATCAATTACCTAGTCCTATATTAGATTTAGGAAGTAATTTAGTACAAACATTACCTTGTGATTTATATGTAGAAGATACTACAGCTGATAATAATGATGTGTTTAGCAGTAATGCTAAAATATGGGTAGGTCAAGGTACTTTAATAGTTCATAATTCATTTTTAAGTTTATACTCAGCTGCTACTATTACAGGATTAACAGCTAGTAGAAATTATACTTTATCAGCATTTATTAATGCGTCTTATATAGATCTATAATATGCAAAGAATTAACTTTACAGAATCTACTTTAAATACATTAAAAAAAACAGCTAACTGTTCATTTGCTAATGCTGTATACAAACTTACTATGAAGGCTCAACAAGGTCTTAAGTGTGATGATTTGTATAAGAAATCTGTGCTTATGAATGATGTTAATAAGATTCTTTGTAATTATAAGTTAGATACTTGTATATCATTTCATCCAGCTTTAGAAGGAGGAACTAATACTTGGACATTTGGTCTTGGTAGTTTTACTGGTACAATATCTTATTATCTTAATATAGATGGAGTAAATGTTTTTATTGGAGCAGGTGATTCTGCTGCAAACATTGTAACTGATATAATTAATAATAGTGATGGTACAGGTGTTACTGCTAGTTTAGATGGCAGTTATATTACAATAACAAGTCCTGTAGGATGTTTTGTAGAAGAAGATTTAACATCCATTAAAACACCTCCTAGTACTATACCGTCAACACAAATGGTATTTTTAGCTAGCAAATGTGCTCAAGAAGAAACTTGTGTAGATTATACAGAAGAACAACTTAATTGTATTACTCCACAAGATTTACAAGTATTATATGAGTTTACTCATAAATATAAAGAAACCTTAGCTAAGTCTACTAAAAAGATATCTAATCCTAGTTCTAGTGCTAATACAAGTAATTCAAGTGATTGTTGTACTTGGGGTAGTATAGGAGGTAATATAGGTAACCAATCTGATTTAGTTACTTATTTAGCTAATATTGAAAAGAATTATATATCTGTTGAAGATGAAGGTACTGAAATAACTGATGATGTTAAGAGTATTAACTTTACAGGTGATGTTACTGCTAGTGATGATGGTAATGGTAATGTTACTGTAAATGTAACTGGAGGTGGTGGATCAACTTATACTGTTAATAATGGTTTAACTGAAGATCCTGCTAATAACTTTAAATTAGGAGGTACTTTAATAGAAGATACTACTATTAGTCAAGATGGATATTTAATGACTTTTGAAGGTAGTGCTCCTGATAAATTAGATTTTTTAGTAAATATAGATAAAACAGGTGGACAAGGCAGTGCTTTAGCTGTTAATTCTGATGCTATAGGTGCTGTAATAAATAGCAACGCAGGAGGAATAATTATATCAAATTCAAGTTCTCCTATATCAGGTAGAGGTATTTTAGGTAGCAATCTAAGTTATGTAAATAATAATCCTAATACACAAGTAACAATATTAACATTAGTTAAAGAAATTACTACAACTTCTTCTCCTAATAGTGGAGTACTTATAGCTATGTCACCAGGTACTA
>Ga0129336_10002759_pt1 | contig 10818 bp, 1 predicted proteins | sample CPB6_02_DNA_FD_96878 | JGI IMG/M metagenome (GOLD analysis project Ga0129336, IMG submission 96878) | Freshwater to marine salinity gradient microbial communities from Chesapeake Bay, USA - CPBay_Sum_0.6_0.2_DNA | ecosystem: Environmental > Aquatic > Marine > Coastal | place: USA: Chesapeake Bay...
ACAATTGAATAAAATTATTTGTATCAGTCGAGTCTAGTGGTATTTTTTCTAGTTTTGTAAAAATACTAAATCTATCTGCACCCGGAGCAGCATAATTGGAAAAACCTTGTGCGTTATCATATAAATCTTCATCATCAAACGCTGTTCTAATTTCTTCAAATATTCTTAGTCCAACTTTGGCACTTGGAATATTAGAATATGGGTCTAGATATAAGACACATGTGGGAACATCTACAAAATACCCCCTAATGTAATAAACACCCTCTTCTAGATAAACTGCAGATGCTTTGTAAGTACTATTTTGAGAAACTGTCGCAGCAAATCCTTGTCCCCTTTGAAGTAAAATTTCAGTAATATTTTCATTTTCTAATGTAGTTCTATCAATTACTGTTACATCCTCGTCGGCTAATAATATTTCACCATCAATAAAAGATTTACTGGAATTAGTTTGTGAGTCTGAAGATAAGTACTTTACAATTAATGTAATTCTTTTTATATCCCCAGATATGTCCAAATAGTCTTGAATTTCTGCAGTAATCCCACTTTTACTTCCTCTTATTTTTGTTCCAATTAAACTATCAAGATATAAATTAGTCGGAAGTCCTTGATAAGTGTCTTCTAAAATTACGCTATTTAAATCATTTTTATAAATTATATTGCCAGGAATAACAACAGATCCCTCTTTAAAAACGTGATTTCCAAACTTTTCAATTTGACCTTGCAGAATAGACTGTAAGGTAGTTAATTCTCTTGCCTGAATAGGATATCCTGGTTTAAAAAGTACTTTATAATATTCATTTCTTGGATCAAAATCATCAAAATATGGAGAGACGTTGAGATTAGTTTCCTGTGGCATAATTCTTTAGAATTGCAAAATGACTTTAATATCTTCTTTTTGGTTTTGTGATCTAGTAATTGATGGTCTATTATCGACGTAAATAATATTTCCTGAGTATTTTTTAACCTCCGGATTTGATATTCCACCAATAAAAGACTGTCCAAGATTATATGTTCTATTATTTATCGAGGTAGAGACGCCCGTAAAGGTGCTGTCAATATAAAGATTAGTTCCGGTTATAAATGTAGTCCCTCCCGTACCTACAGAACTTGTAAATCGATTTAAATTAATTCCATAAGTTGGGGAAGCATTTTGAGATCCATCTGTATTAAACCCAACAAGACTTTTATCCTGCCAGTATTTCAAAACGCCCGTGTTTTGATCATAAGAAATTACTCTACCAACTGCTGTTGTACCGGTGCTTATGGTTTGGGTAAATCTTGAATTTGTACTAAAACTTGCAGTGTCATATCCTGTTCCGGCAAGTTTTAGTGCATAAACTGCGCTTGCTTTGTCTATACCTAATAATGTAGATGAATTATACGATTGGGGATTTTCCACAATTCCAACTCTAGCAATCTTATTTCCCGTTATAAAATCTGGGTTTTCTAAATCGTTTTCTATTCTAGAGTAAATGAGAACATTATGTGCGCCAAGTTCTCTATAAATATCATGTCCATGTCCACCTTTTGGTGGAATAATAACATCAAAAGTTGGGGTTGTTGTTCCTGTCGGGACGTTTCCGCCGACTAAATCAACAGTTCCGTAAGTATATCCATCTCCCCCAGAGGAAACAGTAATTGATTCTATTTTAGAGTCGGAGTTGATTACGATGGTTGCTTTGCCTCCAGTTCCATCTCCTTTAATTGGAACGTTTGTATATACCCTATCTGCTGTACCTAGTCCTACGCCACGATTTGTAATTGTAACTATTTTAAGTTGATTATTAGTAGCAGATGCATTTGCTCTTATTGCAGAATTATCGGAATTAGTTTCCCAATTTTTGGGAACCGGTACAAAATTAATTGTATCAAATTTTACAAATTCGCTTGGTTTAATAGTGTAAAGATACTTCCAAATATATCCATCGTTACTATCACCTGCTGGTTTTGGTTCTAAATCTATGAAAGTCGGTTCATCGAGAGATGGTCTTCCTTCTGGATTTTCCGGATCTGTTCCATTTTGTAGGCAGATATAAACCCTATAATCACTATTAATTACGTAATAATTTGCGGAATATAAACTTGTTGCTCCAGATGGTTTTGAAGTCCTGGTTCTACTGATATCATGACGGTACATATCATAAGTAGTTCCAGAAGACCATGTTATTTTTCTAACAACTTGGTTTACATCGGTTGCTTTAATTTTTTTTAAAGCAACCATAGTATCCCAGTAATCATTTTCTTGCTCAAAACTATCTTTTGGTGACGGTGGATTACTTTCCCATCCAGAAGAATAATCAGTTGCATTAGTTAAACCAACAAAAGCATAATAAGAATTTGACGAAGAAGTTGCTGCAGAAACAAAATTCTTCGCATTCAAAATTCTTAATTGGTCAGTTATAATTGCAGACATTTTACGGTTTTTTATCTATTTATGAGGTTGAATAACCAACATACTTTAATTTATTATATCTTTGGACTATGGGCGAAGTTGAAATACCTCCAACATTTGCATAAGTAATAAATTCTTCTGGATTTTTTCGAATTGGCGTTAATATTCTTCCCCAACTATATTCTCCATAAAAACTACTAAACCCAAGACCACTTAGTCCATTATAATCCGATACACTCACTGTAACTTTAGCAACATTAGTAATACCAACTCCGGGCACTGCAGTCTGTGCGATAGAAACTGCAGCAACTTGATAGATATTATCTATAAATGTTGTTCCTACGCCCACAATATTGCCAGATGAATTGAGTGAAGTTAATCCTTTACCAACATTTGACGTGGATACTACAAAGTAATAACCCGTTTGAATACCACTGATTCCTGTTGTTGCAATGCCAACCTTGACGGTTTTGCCGTCTCTTAAAATGGAATTACTTGGAATAAAGAAATCAAATACTATTCCGGTTGACGCAACACCCACGGAAGTGGTTTTAATACCAGTAATCACTCCAAAGTCTCCTTCATAAGAAACTTTATCAATAATTTCATATTTGAAGGATGGTGGATCAATTAAAACAGCTGGTGGTTCTGTGATAGAGTATCCAAGTCCAGCAACAGTTATTGCAATCCCTGTTACAACTCCTCCCGATATAGTTGCAAGTGCTCTTGCAGTATTTTGAGATGTAGTTGTTCCAAATCCAATTGGACCCGCAATTGTTACTAATGGTGCAGAGGAGTATCCCACACCCCCATTAGTAATTGCAATAGAAGAAATAGTACCAGAAGTTGAAACTATTGCAGTAGATATTGCAGAAGTTATAGTATCTTGAGATACAATGAGTATTTTATTTTGTGGTTTTTCGTTAGTTCCGTCATGAACATATTCTTTTTCACTATCAAAAAATGCTTTGACACTTTCAACAAAAATTGCGGTAGATGCAATACCAATATTTTGAATTATGTTTGTAGTAGGTTGAATATAGGGTTCATAGATAGATCTATCTTTCCCAACATAAAAACCATTTACAGTGCGATCTTCAGTTTGTCGGCACCAAGTCAACGGTCTAATTAAGTTTTCATTTGACGAAACTCCAGGTCCTGAATATAAATTAGTATTAATTATATCAGAAGAAACAATATCAGTTACTACCCTATCTTCTTGAGTAAGATTGATGCTATCATCTGTCAGTAAAACATCATCTCCAATCTTGATTGTTTCTAAAATATCAACATCTTGTGTGTCCAAATCACCAGTCCCTCTATAGAACAATATTCTTGAAGTGTCGCCTTCCTTTGGAGCTTCTGTAAACCTTATAATACTGCCTCCATTAAAGGTGTATCCCTTTCCTGGAACTTGAAGAACATCATTGATGAAGACCAGTAAAGTTGCTTGAACTTCTTCTTTTGTTAATTTTTTGGACCTAATTGTTGTCTGATTGCCATTGATAAGGATTGGGAATGATTTTCTATTTCCATCAAATAAAGTATCTAAAGGATCAATTACTTGAAGTCTACCGACTGACCAAGAAGCAAACTTATCAGACTGAACTTTATCTACTGTAATTTCAAATTTAGAAAAACTTAATGAAGTATCTGTTGGGATGCCTGCAGTTCCTCCAATGGAAACCGTTAAAATATCATTTGGTTTATATCCATAACCTAAGTTTTTCAACTCAAATGAAATTACACTAGATCCCTGCCCAACAACAATATCCACAAAAGCACCAGTTCCGACACCAGATGGTGATTGAGAACTATAAATCAAAGGAATATTTGAATATGATAGTGGAGAATCAAAAATAACAATTGGTGGATTTGATGAAGTATATCCGATACCTGGATTGGTAATAGAAACACCAACTATACGACCATTACTTACTGACGCAGTTCCAATGAATTCTATATTTGGAATTCCTGTGCTTTCTGTTTTAACACCAACATTTACGACAGTTTGAACTCCTACTCTGTAACCAGATCCACTATTTCCAATGCTAATAGATTGAATTGTGCCTGCAACTGATACTATCGCAGTTCCACCTGCTGCTACAAGTGGTTGATATCCAAATCCTTCAGTAGACCCTACTGACAAAATAATTCCACCTCTGGGAATATTTGCAGTATTTACATCATATATTGTTGATGCAGAAGTTCCAACAAAAGTAATACTCGTAATTCCTGCACTTTCTGTTAAATCATAACTATCAACTATGTTTATAGTGCTTGGGCCTTGGAATATGTCATTAATCAAAACGATCGCATTATCCGTTGATATTCCGGTAATATTAGATCCTTCAGACTTTAAAGTAAAGGTTTTGCCTATACCATTAAAATTACTTGAAATATCATCAAAAATATAATTTTTATTATACGGTTCAATAGAAGTGTCTTGTTCTCCAGATCTCAAAAATATTCTTCCACTAAATGATGATCCTGTCTCAATTCCAGTATAATCAATCTCATCTGCTCTATTTGTGGGATTTAAAATAGGGACTTTTCCATAAGGAGCTTCATCAAAATAAATTGTGTTATCAACAATATTATAGTTTCCTAAAACTTTTTTAACAAGAGAAGATGATGAGTGTGTTGACAACCCAGTTCCTAACCATGGTCTTATAACTGAAACTGAATTTGTGCTTCCAACACCAACAGAGGCGACCCTCATAATTTCATTGTCAATTTTAAGTAAATCTCCTCCAGATATTGAGTTAATTCCCGAAATAGATATTTCAGAATCGAAGAAACCTACATTTTTTGATAAAGTAGTTGTAACTGCAGTTGATGTAATTGGAGACTGAATTATATTATCAATACTGATGAGTGATTTTTTATTTTGATTTTTTGAAGTAAATATATGAGAACTTCCAATTCCAACTGCGGATATATTTAAAATAGTTGGAATAGACTTTAGTGCATTAGAAGCAGTATCCGCCAGTTGTATATTTAAATTATCAACTTTAACTGCATATAAAGTAGATGGTAGTTTATCAGTTGTTCCTATTCCCGCTATAGTTGTTTCTGCTATTCCTATTGGACCAGACCCTGCGCCCGAATATGAATAATTTATTTCTTCACCCGTAACAAAATTATGATATGGAATCAGAATGGTATCTTTTGTAATATTTACTATAGAAGAATTACTTCCATCAAAATATCTTTGGAAAATTGGTATATTTTGATATTTTAAATCAAAACTTTTTTTGATATCATTGTCTGTGCCAATGTAAGTCTCATAATCATAACTTAAACTTCCATTATTTAAAGATAGTTGAATTGATTCATCTATTAAGTATAATTGCGTTTGGAAAACCTTTACATCAACATCAATATTTGCAATAGGTGTAAAATATGTATTTGTGATAGATCCAGAAATTCCAGCAGTTATTATTCCTAAGGACGATGAAGTGTTTAAATTTCCAAATTCTACAATATAACACTGATTATTGAATGTATCCGTAATTGTTAAAAATTCAGACACTTGATATTGTGAATTAGTTTCATCCTCAATACTAATAATTGAGTATGAACAGTTATTCATTACATTTGAATAACTTGCGATTGTGTTTGCAGTCGGTGAAGGACTAGATGAAATTGATACTGAAGAAGAATCTAAAGTAGCACCACCGATGATTTGTGTTCCTACGCCACTCAAACTTGTATTAGCAAGTGAAACATTGAATGTATTAACAACATAATCAACAGATGTTGTATCATATGGTATTAAATCAATTACCACATTATTTCCTGAAATGTAGGCATCATATGTTCCTATACCTGATGTAGATCTTTGTACAAAAGTATCAGTTGTTATTTGCCCATAATCAAGTAATAAAACCTCAGAATCATTATGGATGTATGTTAGTTCATCATACTCATAATAAGATGAGTTTGTTGCCCCAATTTGGACCAAAACTTTAGAAGATCTATATGTGGATGCGATACTGGCGATTGTTTCTCTATTAGATCCTGTTGATATTGTTGCTGTGTCTGTATTGACACGGACTGATGTTCCTAAGTTAGTTGTTCCTACACCACTAACTACATCATTAAGTGAAAAAGATAAGTTTGATATGTAATAATCATTAAATCTAAATTTAATTGGATAAAATAAAAGATTCCCTTTATTTCCTGTGATATTAAAATCAAAAAATCCCAAATCATTTAAAGAGTTCATTCCATATTGATTTAAAAATCCATTAGTGTCATTATGAATCAATGACACTAAAGAAACTTGGACTTCACTTGATGATCTTCTATCTTTTACTAAAGTAATGTACTTTTTAGATCTAACATCATCAAGAGTAAAGGAATCTACTATACCAAAGTTTGTTGCTCTGGGATTGCTATTAAATTGTCCAGAAATATCATCGATCATTAAAACTTTATTGCCAATAGATTCAATGTAGTCTTGAATAATCCTAGAATTGAATAATATTTCATTTGATTTAATATTACCATCGATTAGAAGATTATTTTCCGAGGCAAGGTCAAAATCATAAACGCAATTTAAATCAATGACTCTGGATAAATCTGCAATACCAATAAAATCACCTTGATTTTGATTTGTAGAAATTCCTACATTTTCTTGTAATGAATCTACAATTAAACTACCAAATTTTTTAAATCCTGCAGTATGATTTAAAGCACTTACAGGATTGTCCCATGTACTTAAATCTTTTTTTGATCTAAGCGCATATGAAAAATATTGATAATAATCACTATCGTGTATTCTTTGAAGGTCATTATTCAAAAATCCAGTTTCTGTATGCCAACCTTTCTTAACTAAAGAAGTTGCATCAACTTTGTAGTCAGTTTCAAATGACAATATTTCTTTAATAATACCAACTGAATTTGTTGTTTCTCCTAATATGGACTCTCCTACAGCAAAATCATCAATTGTGGAAACTTTGAGGTATTGGTTAGTTTCATCCCAAGATTCTACTTTTCCGGTTGATGTAGGTGAATAAACAGTTTCTCCTTTATAAAAATTATTCTTTTTAAGAACAGGGTCAAAAATTGGAAAATGAGATTCTGGAATTATTTTTCCTGCGGAATATATGCTACTAAATGTACCAGGAACTTCGCCATCTTTTAGATATGAGGATAAATTGTAAGTGACTGTTCCAATAGTTCCTCCAATATTTGGGTCTACTGCAGTGAGAGTGAAAAGAGCATAATCATAATTTGAAGAATTGTATCCCTTTCCAGTAGTAGCAATTCCTACACTTGTATTTTCAATTAAAACTTTACTTCCAACTGCAAAGGGGTAATCTTCGGGGTCACTAAAACTTGCACCTAAAGTTACTATTACGTCTTTTGATGTACTATTAAATACAATATTTTTTATTTTGACGCCATTAGAATTATTTGTTGGTATTATTTTTGGTTTTGGATTGCTACTGATTGTTTTATTGTTTCTTTTTATGGTTACAGTAGAGTCTCCCAATTTGTAAAATAAATCAATATCATTAATAACTCTATTAGTCAACCCATCAATAACTACAAGTGAGGGTGCAGTATTATAATTTCTTCCAATGGAAGAAATTCCAATATAATCAAATGAAGATAGTGGTTCTAATACTAGAAAACTTGGGAATTTTGCTATTGGTCTAACACTATAATCTGAAGAATATTCAAATCCAATATCTTCAATTTCAACTTCTTTTACTTTTCCGATGGAAGTAGAACTAGGATCTAATACTCCACCAGATCCTTCATCCGATAAAATTGAAATAATATTAGGGAGTGATTTATACTCACCACTTTTTAAAACCAAGGTTTCTTGGATAGGACCTTTTGCACTTAAAGAATTTGTATAATATTCTACATCGTTTGAATATGATGTAGATTCTGGAATTGATAATACATTATAACTGAAAGTGTTTGAAGAAATAGCGACAATGGAATAATTTCCATCATACCCACTTTGACTTAGAGTTATTTTATTTGAACCAATTACTTCATCATCTTGTATAATATCTTTTTTAATTTGGGAATTTAAATTTAAATCAATAGGAATCAGAGTATAATAAAATTCTGTTGGTACATAATCCTTTAAATTTAATGTAATTTTTGCTTCGGAGTCAATTCCAACTTTTCCAGATTCTGTTACTTGAAAAATACTTATATCAAATTCTTCATTAAACTTTTTATCTTTATAAAATTTAAGATCAAATGCAGGATATGAGATTGAATTATTTTTATAAGACAATGAAGAATCTGATAAGTCAAAAACTACTGTTTGATTTTTTGTTAAATTTAAAGGTGGGTTGATTGGTAAAATGGACCCTGAAGATGAAGAATTTATATCAATAACTTCTGGATTTGATTTTGTAGCTTGATAAAAACTATTTGCTAGTTTAATTCTATTTGAATCTATGACAACGACGTGATAAATTTCTTGGTCAGTTAAACCAGTTGCTGGGGAAGGTGAGGTATATATTACTTTTTGCCCATCATAAAAACCATGATTATTAATTGTAATAATATTATTATCAGTGTCTATTGAGGCAAAAGTTTTTGGATTTAATACTAATCTTCTATTGTAATCATTATACCTTACAGTAACCGTTGTTGATATTCCGGATTTTACATTAATTGTTACATTATCAAATAGGGATAATCCATGAGTCTCTGCAGTAGAAACTGTTACAACATTTTTACTAACTTTTCCTATTAAAGTATTGGAATAATTTGTTTTAAAACTATGTGTATTACCAGTTCCAACCGAGGTAAAATACAAAATACTGTTTTGTAATGTGGAAGATCCAATAGCAACAAAAGTGCCTGTTGATCCTAATCCAACTTGAACTGTAGAAATTCCAATTAAGTCATTCGTAATTTTTGCTGCATAAACTGCTGAATTATTTGTTAATTGGAATGTCGAAACACCATCAGTAGAGACAGAAATTTGATTTCCTCCATTTGAAGAATAAATTAACAAATCTCCAGTTTTTATGTTGTGATTTTTAATATAAACTGATTGTGTTGGAATTGTTAACTGAGTAACTCCAGCACCTGGATTTGAAAAATAAATTGTACTAACAATTCCTACCCCAGAAGTTGTTCCAATACCAATGGATTCTATAGGATCGAAGTAAAACTCGCGATCGATAGCAAAATTATATGTTGTTGAAATGCCAAAATTTAATCCAAATTTCTTTGATTTTTCAGTGATGGGAGTTCCAATTTTATATGAGGTTATTCCTGTAGTTGCATTTTGATTACGAATAACTCTGACCCTAGATGATTCTTCATCTACGTTTAAAATTTTAATTTGTTCATCATTAATTTGGTAAATATCATTTTCTTTGATATTTGGATACTGCAAATTGCCAGTAACGTTAAAATAAGTAACTAGTCCAGTATGTTGAACAGATCCAATACCAGATGATAAAATGAGATTATTTTCCCTGACATTTATATTAGTAAATTTTTTATAATCATTTTTACCGGTGAAGACAACTAAGTCATTATTTAAATAATTATGAGGTACTGTAGTAAAACCTATAAATTGTTGTCTATCTGGATAAAGTTGAACATTTTCAAAAGATGAAGTTGCAACACTAATTTGATTCACCAATTTTCCCTTGATTGAGGAAACTTTTGCTCTAGATTCTTGAAACTTATATAATAATTCATTATTTAAAGTTATTTGATCACCTACTTTATAATTTTGTCCCCCTGATACATTAGTTAATGATTTTAGATAACCTTTAGAAATATTTTTAATTACAGAATTTTGATTTTTAATTTTATTTGGATTGAAGAGATAATCATAAAGTGGTGGATTATAAGGACCAATGTTTCTTTTCCAGTTTGTTTGATTTATATCAATGTTGTCTTGGTTTGATAGACTTTCAAAGTTGAAATTAATTGGTTTAGATTTATAAGTAGGTCCAATTGCATAAGGAAACGTTGGTTTTTTATAATTGGCAAATACTCCAGATTCTTCTACTTCCCCACTACCAATTGTTGTAAAATATGCATAAACTCCATTTGGATATTCTGGAGTAATTCCAAATCTTCCATTATGCTCATCCAAATCTCCGTTGGCATTGTACGAATAATCTTCGACAAAAAATCCTTGAGGATAAATGGAGGTGCTAGGTCTATTTTCTTTTAATTGTAATTCATAACTTGAACTCAGTAATTTGGCAGATCCTCCTTTTTCTGAAGCAAATCCATAAGGACCATAAATTGGATTTCCATCATAAGCCCAACCAATAATGGGAGAGTGAGATTCTGATGTTAATTCTTTATTACTGAAAATCTGTAAATCTGGAACAAAGATTTTTTTACCATCTTTGAAAGTAATTGATTGAACAGATCTCCTTAGGTTTCTTGGGGCATATGCATGAGCGTATTGA